>Ga0247779_1000598_pt1 | contig 21263 bp, 25 predicted proteins | sample UWRJL221509R5_FD_179925 | JGI IMG/M metagenome (GOLD analysis project Ga0247779, IMG submission 179925) | Plant litter microbial communities from Arlington Agricultural Research Station in Wisconsin, United States - UWRJ-L221-509R-5 | ecosystem: Environmental > Terrestrial > Plant litter >... | reverse complement strand
CAACACTAAATTCGATGACGAGTTCGAACGTCGAGGTTGGGATTGTGACTGCTGTCCAGCAGCATTGAGGTCCGTACGAGAACTTGCGCGCTTCAGGGAGGCCGAGTCACTATCCTTTTCCAGAGAAGGCGTTCCAGGGCGAGAGTTGGCAATGGTGAGTACTGTCGAGGCTCGACGCATAACACCACCCATGCGACCCCATCTGGACTTCGGGGTGGCGCCAGGGAGGGAAGGTGTAGTTGGAGGTGTACTCATTGTGTTGTGAAATGGATTGCTGCGGTCTTGAGCTTCAAGCTAGACTGAATCGCTGCAATTCCTTTCAGTATAAATCTTAGCGAATGAAAATTATGATCTTATTTACCAGAATAATGGAGGGATTTCGAGATCGTTTGGTATGTTTGGTGTGAATGAAGGAAGGAAGCAGGAGGCGGTAGGATAAGCGCATTATCTATGAGGTCAAGCCTTGCCAGGCGGTTGCTTCGAGGCATTCATGTGTTCGGGTTCGCGGGCGTGCAACCCTAGGTCTGCGCAAGTCCAAGGCTTTAGCGTGAGCCGAAGAGTCGTGTGCGAGGAGTAGGTGATCACATAAACTTGTACTAGATGGAATACTGGATAGCCACAGATGCCGGTGACATGGGATTGAATGTAATAATGGCTTGCCATGCATCGTCCTGGAGCCAGACGGGAACACGTTCCTATCCTCTGTTAATAGATCAGACGCTTAGATGGCGACTTTTCCAGAGAATCAGATTAAACAATGGACATCTAGTTGGATTGATATGAAAACTACCAACAGGAAGCCACGAGGCAGCCGACTTCCAACCTTCCTTCGCGTCGGTATAAAAACATGTTCTTTGCCCCGACCATTTCAAGAGTTTCTTATCGCCGTGAGATGCGCATATTATTTCGTGAACGATCCAAAACAACACGTTCATGAGCATCAAATAGACCTGCAATACGCACTCAACATCAATAAATATCTTGAAACTCTATCAGCTCCAAAACCATCGACGGTACCTTTGGAGGTACTTGTTCGGGCCTTATCATATCTCTATCTTTGGATGAAACTAGCCGCAGGACATCTGCGCTTCTTGTTATTGTACTGCGCCAGAATTCGGAGGTGCCTCGTTGCATACACATGTTCATGTCAAGTTCATGTTAGGGAGGGATTCGAACTCCAAAAGCTTTTCGGAGCTCCTTGCACGGTCATAGTCAGTCGCTCGTGTGACTCTAGCGTTAACGCAATAGAAGACCCAGCCAAGTAGTTAGTGTAAACGATGAGGAAGGAAAGACAAACGCGCTGTGCTTGGATTACGATTGGAATTCTGTCACTGCTGTTCACGTGATCTTCGCGCTTCATGTACTTCAACGTTGAACGTTGAATCCGCAACACTTCAGTTTTTAAAAAGAATCAAAAAGACGGAGAAATTGAGTGATGAAGGAGGTATCCATTACGAATATTTGCAATGACATGTACATGATGAGAATCGAGAGAGAAAATAACTATTGTACGTAAATAAAACAGTGCGTGTCATGAATGTCATGATTCATGAAATCCAGAGGGAGAAAAAGACAACATCCTACAACATACACATCCCAACGTCGACAAATTATCGATCAAGCGTTTCCATAAACGAAAACTTATTTCTTCCCCTCAGAATTCTTGTCTATATGGCCTTCTTCATCGGCGAAACCAGCACGCTCGCCCAATCCGATACCATTGAGCATGGCTTCTTGCTTATCAAGAGTACGGAATGTGAAGAAGAAGATGGTGCCGACGATCCAAGAAGTGACACCAAAGGCACCGAACAACCATGCGAACCTCCACTCGACGTTGACTTCCGTCAGCGCGAAGTTGAGAGCGGAAGACAAAGCAACTTGGAATTGAGAAAAAGCCATGACGACAGATTTCATGCGCTCAGGTGCTTTAGTGAAGGCGTATTCGAGTGAAGTAATAGAGGCGAAGATCTCAGACATTCCGACAAGGATGTAGGGGCCGGCGACGATCCAGACGTTGAGGTCGGCAGGGCGCTGGCGCTTATCGTCATATCGACATTCGGACGGCTCATTATCGTGGCAAGGAGACCTTTCGTAAATGAACTTCTGCAAAATTGCTGCGTACAACATAGCAAGACCTGCGACAATAAAACCAGCGTAAATACGCTTGATAGGAGAGAAGTTGATGCCACGTCTGCGGAGGAAGGGGTAGATGATGTAGTCGAAAATAGGGATCATGACAATGATACTGATGGGATTCAAGTTTCTAGTGGCCATAGTCAATTCAAAAGTCACAGTAAACAAGAAGAAAGAGCACGAACTGCAGAAGATCGTTAGGTGTGCCGTGTAGAGTCATACCAGCGGCCACGGTACCCAAATTACCATCAATTTGGGAGTAGCCTGAAAATATAGTTTAGCGTAAGATCACTAGCATAGAGACAATCGTGACTTACACAGCCAATAGAAGGGGAAGAACAGGAAGACAGCGCAAGCTTTCCATGTACGTGCGACTTCACCCACGAACTCGTCATCCCAGGTAATTCTAGCAGGAGTAGTTCCGCGTTCGTAAGAAGCTACACAACGACGTTAACAACGGACCTTTGAGATAGAGATGAATTATTACTTACATGGCTTAGCGGGATCCCAGAAGTCAGGCGCCTTGATGCCTCGATATGTCTGGATAGGGTTGATTGACCATACACGGGAAAGCGCAATAGTGGTGACGCGCATTGTCTATCATCACATCTAAGCAAAAAAAAATTATACAAATGACACATGGACCTCACCTCAAGAAGGATAGAGCCGCGAGGAGGGGTCTTGATGTATACATTCTTTCCAAGAACCATGACAATAGGAACCAAGACGAAGATTGCAGTAGGCACGAGGAAAGCCGCCCAATAACCATGATCACGAGCAAGGAAGGAAGCAGAGATGGCACCACAAGATCCAAAGTTGATAGCAGCGTAGAACCAGAGGTAGATACTCTGATAGGTGACCGCAGGGGACATGATGACAGTTTCACCGCTTTCGAGAGTAACTGTAGATGTTCATTAGTTTCAGTTACTTGGCCTGTATCAAAGGGGAGACACACCTTTTCGCAGTTTGCCTGTGTATTGTTCAGCAACCATAGGTGATACATTGGCCTTGATACCGCCAGCACCGAGACCCATGATGGCAATCGAGAGGATGAGGAGACCCATAGCAGTGTCCGGGTTCTCAAGCGATGATGGAGAAGCAGAACCGACAAGAATGATGTGACCGACTCTGAACAAAGACAGTTTATGAAAAAAATCATAGGCGAGAATGAAGCGGACTCACAAGCAAATGATAGAAAAAACGAAGATCGTCTTATAGCGACCCCATATAGTGTCAGCGAGAATACCACCGATCCATGGAGTGCAGTACACCCAGAAAGAGTTGAACTAGACAAGAAAAAATTAGAGCTAAAATGGAAAAATATAAATGGACGCACTGTTCTGATTGCAAAAGCAGTCTGTTGACGCTTTCCGAGGGCACCAGCAACACCATTTTTACGATCGATGATGACAGCACCGGTCCTTGAGAAGGCAGGCAATGGAGAACGAATGTAATTGTTGTAGATATTCGTTGTACCATAGTAGGACCATCTACAACGACGTTTAAAAAAAAAGAAGACGATAATAAACGCAAAAAAAAACTTACCTCTCCGCAAACTCAGCGATGAGAACCAACCAAGCAGAGTAAGGCAGCTTGTCAGCGACGTGCCTCAGGGTGTCGAACTCGTGCTGGGTAACGCCTTCAGAACCCTCGATGATGGTGTTGGGATCAACACCATCGTTGCTCTCAAGCTTCTCGTCGTTCAGCGAAGCAGGAACGGATACCTCAACCTGATCTTTGGCCGCAGACTTTTCGTCGACGGAGTATGGGGGAGCAGCCATGTCAGGGACGACAAGATGGGGACGAGTCTATGGAGAAGCGCGTGAAGAAGCCGAACTATAAAGACAGACGTCGATTTTTATATCCTTGAAAAAATTGCCCACTCTGGAGCCATTCAGTTTTGATAAGCTCCCATAATGTTTTCGCATGGAAGTGCACATGGATGGCGGACTTGGCATACGGTCCCCAAATGCCAAGCCCAGGCGGCTACCTGTGGATCGGGGGATTGGCGGCACAAGTTACTAACACAGGCGTATGAGGGCGTATGTAGCAACTTCAAGGCGCTCTTGCAGTTGTTGTCAGGAAAGCACTAAGAGGTACACCAGAAATGTGCATGGTCATCGTATTGCTAACCAGAGAATGCCAAAATTTGCGATATCGAGCCTATGTCGTTTGAACGGCTGAAACATATGGGCCAACCTGATGTGCAATCTGTTCCAGTTTCATGACAAGCAACCGCAATTACCAGGATACCATGAGGAAGCCAAAATGGTTTATGATGCTCGGATTGCACCTTTGATATATAAACACCTGCTGCATTTGACCTTCAGAAATACGAATATCTTGGAACATACGTAATAGATTTGCTGCAGGATAGTATGCCATACCAAATTTAATCAGTACCAGTAGTAGTCTATGCTACCCGTCCTTCATTCTTCGTCATTAGGTTAGGCGCTTTAACCTGTCATCCGGTGCCAGCCCGATTCTAAGGGATATTAAGTGGTAGCTGCTGAGTCTACACTGTCTTGAGGTTAGAGAATATGGAAGTTTGGTAAAAGTTTGACCCAATCCCGCCGTTGCCGAAGAACGAATATTTACGTTTGCTTCCTTCCAAAGCCTTCGGCCGAAGCGGGAGGTCTCTCATTGGCTAGCCTTAACATGACTTCCGATATTCTCAAAATTTACGGCGGCGGGAGGCACATTCTGCAGAACGATCGGTCGTCATCGGAAGGTGAAGTGACTCGTTGTTATATGCACCGATACCATGACGGAACGTCTCGACTGCCTTATCGTGGTCTGAACTCCAGAGAGAAATATTTGTTGCTTGACAAGGGCCATAAGATATCTTGAGGATTTGCACGAGAGACATCACCACGTACTGGGCTTTCGGGCAGCGAAATTGTAACAAAAAATCGTCGAAACAATTCATGTTCATATGGAAAATCGGGCCTTTCGGAGTCCGGGGCACTTCGGTCAAGGGGTAGAAAACATGAGCTATATATCTTTCTGACCAGTCCGAGAAGCTGCATTATTCATCTTGAGCCGCTATACTAGGCTATACTTCATAATCACGTACGTATTCTGAAATTGTGTCAAATATATATAGAGACGTACTGCTTCAAAAAGCAGCACACGCATCCGTCCATCCCAGGCCCACCCAGGCTTCGCCCCACATATGGATTAACGTACCAGTGATTGTCCGTCATACGTACCGCATGTTAGCATGACGGATGCAAACATAATCTGCAACGCGCCAAGTAAAAGACGGAGTGGCCTCACCTGGGTTTTTCTGGGAGCCTCTGGGGACGTTCATGTGACGTGTGCATCCGCCTGTACGAGCCTTACGAGCCTGTGTTCGATGGGGCTCAACGGCCTATCCATGGCCTTAGGCGCCCTAAAAATGCAGAGACGTAACATCTTCATAGGGGGCAATCAATGCAACCATCGAAAACGGCAGAAAAGGCTCACGGGTGCACACGACTGCCCATGATGAAGAAATGCAATTGAGCGGGGTTGAGCCTAGTACTGAAAAGCCTGGGATTACGACTCAAGGAAGTTGGCACACCATTCAAGAGGACAATCGGAATCGAGAGCAAGAAGTACAAGATTCATACAATTTCTTACAAATAATGACCACAGTGGACGACACTTTCATTGCATGATATCTATGAGGTAGGTCATTTTCAAGCTCAAGGTCCAACCTTAAAAAAATGACAGCACGAGGCGACAATTTGGCGTAGAGAGACAAGAAAAATTAACACAACGATCCAGATTTCAAACGCAACGATGGAAACTCAGTACTCAACAGTATTGGGGCCTGTATATAGGGAATGGACTTGAAATGACTGACCTATGTGCATAAAGGGATGTTGGATCTAATTTAAAGTAAGGGTTCCATTGAAAAAGAAAATATGCAGCCGCGTGTATGTCAACGACCAAGACATCAACAAATAGATATCAGCTTTAGTTAACATAGCGTGCAATCCATAGCTTGACCCTGGCCACGCCAGGACGGGACTCAGACAAGAGATGTTCATCATGCTCCTTCTTGTCCCTTGCACGAACGACATCCCCATCTCCAGGGCCCCAAACTGCATCTGTAATCAAATCTACATCTTTTACGGGCACTAAATATTGCCCACGTCTACCAAGTACCAATTTTTCATATATAGTATATCCGCCATATAGCACGATATACAACGCCACCCCGATATACGTTGCAACGACGTTCTGCGTTTAGAATAAAAATAATGTAAAACATGATCAGCGAAACGGAGTGAAAGAAAAACCCCACAAAAATATACTCACCCGAGGTTCAAAAGGTTCTTGTCGCACAGCGGCGTAGCCTTGGGCGATGAACATGAGCGTGCCCAGAATAATGACGCCTATGGGCAGCAGAGGATACAATGGCTGGCGATACGGCAAGTCAGATAAAGAGTATCCTTGGGCCTTGTAGGCTTCCCTGAAACGTATGGAGATGACACCAATGCTCGTCCAAACGAGCAGGGCTGAGATACCCGTGACATTCAAGAGCCATGTAAAGGCAATACCTTCTCCCCATATCGTCGTAAGGAAAGTCAGAAATGCAAATGCCAGTGACATTCTGTGAATGAGAAAAGTTGATAAGCACCAGCTCGATCTAAGAGCATCAAAGCACTCACAGGAGTGCAGGAATTGGAACGCCGCGGCTATTAACCCAACCGAATATCCTCGGTGCACTGCCAGACCGTGCAAGAGACAACAGCATTCGCGAACTCGCATAGAAACAGGAATTAGTTGCGGATAATACCGCAGTCAAAAGGACTGCGTTTACAACATGAGCAGCTGCCCCAAAGCCCGCTCGAACAAAAACAACTGTGATCGGTGACGCTGCGACATCGGAATCTAGATTTAAAAAGATAGATAGTTAAGAGACAACTGACGACAAAAAATAACACTTCGGAATTAGAACTTACCAAACGCTGCAGTTAGCAAAGTACCATCGGCGTGGTTGATGCACAATCCGATTGTCAAGATAGTGAGGATATAAAAAAGTATAATCCGGAAGAACGTGGCCTTGATAGCCCGAGGAACTGCTTTGTAGGGTTTCGCAGATTCTCCAGCAGCAACAGCTACCAGCTCTATACCTCCAAAGGAGTAAAATGCGTAAACGAAAATCTGGGCAAAGGACGCAAAGCCGCCAATCATGGATTGACCATTATGGAAATTGGAGAGACCCTGCATATATCAATAGACGTGGTTAGTACGTACATTACAACCGGACTTTGTTTCGAGTTGGGCGCTCGAACATTTAATAATTTGAACTCACTGGGCCAGGATGACCTTTCACTCCTCCCCAATCGTAGATCAATCCTACGATTATGAACAGGATTATCATAATAACTTTGATCAATGCAAACCAGTATTCAGATTCACCTGTGATCCGGAGCAGACAGAGTGGAGTTGAGACTCCAAAAGCATCATTAAGGAGAGAATGATACACATACCATATACCCGAACGTGAATTAACTGAATAACAAACATAGGAACGATAATGATGATGGCCCATTGCCATGTCTGTAGTGCTTGCGTCCAATACTGCAGTATAACCGCGGCTGCAGTTAACTCGCTAGCTGCGATACATATGATCATTTAGAATCGACCATGCAGTTATGCATATATGGTTACCGCATACGTACGTATCGAGAGACTCCTGAAGGATATGAACAGAATTCATATCAAACAATGAGGACAGATTGATGAACTACAGTTCATACCACTGAAGCCAATAATTCCAGCCTAACCAAAGGAAGATCCAGATTGGCTTGAGCACAACGCGAAGATCAAGTCTTGCTTACCCAGAGTAAATCCCAAAGCTGGGGACACGAAACGAGCTCCAAAGATAGAAAATGCACCAGATACTGGAAACTTTGAAGACATCTCACCGCTGACCGAAGATTTATTAGTTCGGATTCTTACTTATGATCCCAAGAAATGGCTTACAGGGTGATTACCACTGTGTACACAAATAGGCCAACGACGAAATATGACAACAATGCACTGCCGGGACCAGCGAGAGATACGGCCTACATTAAGAAGTCAGACCCAAATGAGAAGAATTCAGAACAGTGAAGCCCAGCCCCCAGACAAAAACTCACTGATCCAGCACTCAGGAAGATGCCTGTACCAATTGTTCCCCCGATAGCTATTATTACAATATCAGCTTAAATTGAACTATACAGACGAGAAAAGTCTCTTCAATACCTATCATCATAAGGTGTCTACTCTGCATTCCGCGCTGCGTTTCATTCCCCTCTTCAGCGCGAAATCTCTTCCAAAAGCTTCTCGTGTCTTGATTGCCATTAGGTTTCGGAATGTCTTCTAATTGCGATCCATTGAACTCTTTCGAGACGTTCGATGACAAAGTCGGCACCTTTTGAAGAACGTCCGCCGTAATTGCAGTCATAGCTTTCAGAAACCACCGAGAACACCCTGGTAATAAAAGAATTCGCACCTAGTCGCACTTGCTGTGGACTTCTTGGACAATTCACACGATGACCTTAATGCCTGAAGACGCCATCTGTTGCCATTGAACACGAAATACCCTCAGGCAAAATCCCCATATGGTGAATTGTAAGTCTTAATTACCGTATCATGATGCGAGGGAGTCGATGAGAAAAATTGTAGATTGTTCCTGGATTTTTGGAGGATTTTTGGATAAGTGTACATTCTTGCCATTGGCGCAAGGAAAGCACCACAGGAGCTTGCGCACAGAAATAACTGAGAGTTAGCCATTGTTGTTAGATATTTGCAGGTGGATTGACGTAGAACAGCGAAAACAAATGCAGACCAGTGATTGTTGGAACGAAGAATCGTGGGAACTTTCGCACTGAACACAAGGTCACAAAAATCGGAATAACTTAAAAATCCATCCTTGAATCGATCATATTAAGGCCTCTGCCTTGCAGTGTGGTCTAGATCTACGCTACCGGCGGAAATGGTTCAACGAAAGCTAGAGAAGGGTCCGGATAAGTAACCTAATAATGTGCTTACAGATTATGAGAAAAGAAAGAGAAATGTCCAATGCAAAAGTTATCGACATGAGAGTGACAAAGCGGGTAAAATAACCGGATACCAAAAGTACGAATGAGTGTCCAGGGTGTTCTATAATGATTAGGGAGTGTTCGTGAAAAAAGAATGACATGATGGTTTTCTTGAGAGCGCAACGAGGTTCGAAGACTAAGATTCTGACAGAATCTTGTCGATAGACTGATTTAGGAAATCTTTTCTCGACGAAAGATCTGCTTTGGGGAACTTCGCCATAATGGCTTCTCGTGCGGTTCTAAAAAGCGTTCAACATTATTGTCTCATCTTTCATCAATTGTAAAGAACTTACTTTTTAGTGACGGTCATAAGATCCTGAGTGCTCAAATAATTACGAAGAGCATTGAACAAATCATCGTTTGTAGGATTAGGATTCAAACTAGGGCCTGCGAAAGGGTTAACTGAGGTAGCCATCGAGAAAGTCGACATAGGTCGTTGCTGGGGCATGGAAGGAGGAAGCGGACCGCTCATCGAACCCGAAAGGCTAGCCCCGCTACTGAACATGTTCATGCCAGTCATCATGGTACTGCGTTGGGCCATGCCTGGAGGGACCATCCCATACACGCTGCCTGTGTTTTGGTAAACCATTTGAGGAGGCATATTCATCATATGATTGTAGTCCGACCCTGCAATCGATGGCGGCCCACTTCCAAATGGCATGAAAGGCAATTGAGGCAATCCATACTGAGGCATAGGTGCTTGCATCTGTTGTCCGCCTAACTGAGAGACATTGCTGTGCGAAAGCTGACTGCCACCCATGTTACGAAGATTAGGGTTCGAGCCATTAGGATTGATCATGTTGGTGTCGCGGTAATAATCACCCGATTGAGACGCTTGATTATACGTATGAGGCGACTCATCACGGGAACGCGCTGCACCAGACCTCGAGCGAGTATCCTCTGAATGATGAGTGCCGGTCTCCCAAGCTTCGGCCTCGTATTCTAATACGAGTCAGTAAAAAAGGAAATCTATGATTTGTCAAACATACCACTGAATTTCTTGAGAGGAATCATAGATTCGTCGAACTTCTCATCGTCATTTGTGATGACTTTCTTATCTTTGCCTTCGCCGACAACAACACGAGTGTTACCCCAACTGAATTCGTCCATGCACCAAAAGGAATACACCGGAAGGAAGAAACTGTACACAGGATATCTGTTCATTCATAAATGTTAGATTCCTGGTCTCTATTGCATATAATATGGGCAAAATCTTACGAAATAAGGTAGACCACCATCCAGCCAACGAGCATGAATTCACGTTTGATGATGAAGATAAATGCCTGTAAACCATAAGTGACACCTAACATGATCAGGGCAATCGTTGGGAGGGCTGCTTTTCCAGTTGCGACGACAATGATGAGGTACAGCAACTGAAACAAAGAAAGAATAAGAGAGAGTGGGATAAACCAAAACTTAATAACTCACGTAAACACATGTTGCTGGCAGCATCTAGAAAGGAAGACATCCATTAGACACATTTGTTTGACAAGCGAAAAGTAAAAACGTGCCAAAGTTCCAATGAGATCGATGAACACAAAGAAGCGCATAGAAAAACAGCAGAAACCAAACAGCTCTGGAAGAAGGACCAACTCGCAAAGGTTATGTACCGTGGAGTTAATCCAACGACGACGCTGTGAGAATAAGACACGCCAAGATTCAGGAGCCATAGTATGTGCAACAGCGTCAGGACAGAACTTGGTCTTGAAGGTTGGGAAATGCTTCATCAATAAAGTCGTCAAGAAACGATCTTCTCCGAGAGAGAACAAATTCTTCTTGTGCAGCGTGTCGACATTAGGTTCTGAATATTCCTCGATGATACGGTTAGAGATAATGATGGGTCTTCCTTTATCTGCTGTGCGAATACGATAGAGCGAGAAACAACCAGGTAAACAGGTTACGGAACCGAAGAGACTCTCAAATGCTTTGGAGAGATGATGCGAAATGTAATACTCGTACACTTGAATCATGGTCCACCATGAGCCTTCTTCGTTCGTAAGCTTGGTTTCTCCACAAATTCCAATGATCTGAGAGTCGTCCGCACTCGAGGCGACAAGGCGATTGAGTGAATCAGGGGTGACAGTCTGCGTCAGAAAGAGTAAGTTCCAGAAGATTGGAATCAAGAAAGAATTGTGGAAAAACATACGGTGTCAGCATCAATCGTAAAGATGTACTCATAGAAAGCAGGATCGATCCCGATGACATTTCTCATCTGGTGATAAATCTCTAACTCCAATGGAGACATCGCAGAGTCGAAGTGTACCCTGTTAAGGTAATGCATGACCAGAATTTGGGAGTCACGCTTTCCGCGATTTCCAGGCTTGGAGCGTTCAGTGGGTTTGCCCACTTTAACGACGACCATGTACCTATAAGTCCAATGTCAGTCAATGTATTCTATAAAAAAGTTGCGAAACGAAGACACTTACGGGACAACGTGGCCTTCAAACTCATATAGGCCAGAGTAGACTTTAGCGTAATTGATAGCTTTGGATCCTTCTCCGATCGACTTGAATAACAACGGCTCAGGATCAAGCGTTGGATCAACACCTAGGATATCGAGAACAATCCTAGGCGTAGTCCTGTCGTTACCGCTACCAATAATGTTGCCATCGCAAATAATGAAGATGAGTTTACGTTTGTCGTCGTAATTGAGCGCTGCCAACGAGTCGATAGTGCGGCGAAGAGAGTCCTCGCCTTCCGTGTAACAAGGTACTTGACAAATAACGAATTTGTCTTGCATTTCGGGCGAACGTTTGGTACCCAGTTGCAAAGCAGCCAAGACTGAAAAGAAAAAGAAGAGAATTAGGAAAATTGAATACAAAAAGGTCAAAAACATACACTTGAGAGCGATAGCCAGCATCAAGATAACCGACATGATAATGAGAAGGTAGTTCTGAACCTGACACCTTGCGGACTTTCTGAAATCAGCCTGGCCAGCTAAGAACACATTCTCTAAACACGCCAAGTGTTGCTGTCTCGTTACAGTGTCCATAGCGTTTAAGACAACGTTCAGGTTTTTGGTAATATCCTGTCCAGCTTGGCTAGTAAAAACGGATACCAAGTCCTCGTTCAACCATGCTAAAGAAGGATTATTTTGCGACTGGTCCAACGTGAAGACGTAATCCGTAATGTCATATATCTTCGTGTTGTATATGCCGATCATGCTATAGAAAAAGATATTTAAAAAAAGAATCGGCAAGTTTTCCAAGTTAGAACTAAAATGTTAACGCACCGAGGATCGCTATCGTCTGTAGCCATAGCTGCAACTGCCTTCCTCTCATAAACTAAAGGGCCCTTGCGCATAGTTTTCATCTTGGGGAAGAAAACGTCTCTGTACCAATCAGGGTTTTGCAAGTCTGAAGGGGTACTCTGCAGCGCTCCACTTGTATGATGCGCAAGAGGTGCAAAGTCTGTCCAGTTCTGTCTGGTTAAAGAAAGCTGATCGTCATTAACCAACCCAGAACAACCGGCAACCAAAGGTGGCGGGAACCAATAAGTCAAGTCCTGACCCGCCATTTGTTCGAGGACGTCCGGCGCGTTACTTTTGATTGGGAACTGTCCTTTACTGTGATCACTATGAACAAAATTTGTTACGTCGTAAACCTCGCCCTGAATCGCCACCCAGAAATCATTGGCTCCTTGATGTTGGTTAACTTCTCCTATAGACCAGACTTTGTCAAAGCTGGGGCAGAGTAGACGACCAAATTCGATGATGTAGAAGATAATGATACCGTTAAAGATGAAAATTAACCAGAAAATGGTCAATTTCTCTCGCCAAGCCAGACGGACATCCGGGCGCTTCATCCTGCCTACGACACGTAAAACAAACGAGGGTATCCACCAAGTAGTCAACCAAACGAGGCGGAGCCACCATCGTCTAGATTTCGTCGACGGAACTTCTTCCACAGCATTCGTAGCTTCCTTCACAGTCATTCCGCCGCCTCCTCTAGGGGCACCACCACCTCCACCAGAAGAATAGGGTAACATCTCGGGTGTGCCTAATTCCTTCTTATCATCTTCACTCCACATGTCCCCGCCTCCATAGCCTCCATACGGGGTGCTGGGTGTCCTGAGACCCCCATTCGCATAGTTCGGGTCCTGGTACCTCGATCCATCGCCACCAGTCCTCGTCAACAGCAGATTGTCTGCACTGTCACCGAAGTAACCGGTAGGGGGCGTCAACCCATCATTACCATGAGTATAATCCGTGCCATCGTCCGGACCGACGTCCTCCTCCATCTCGCCTGGACCGCTCTCCCTCGATCCAGTTGTGTCTTTCTCTTGTGCACGAAGAGTATCTTCGACCATCTTCCACGCTGAATAGGCGAGCCAGATCATGCGATGTCCCATAACATAATCTGTGCCTTCGTTCCAACCATTTGCGCGTGCGCACTGGATAATCCTCTCCTCCTCTGAACCTCTCATAGTAGGTACATACCGATTACAAAACTCGGCTTGTTCAAAATGGGCGATATAATCTACACTCTTCCGCGCCACGATATCTGGCAGGAGAAGACTGCGAATTTGGGCTTTGACTCGTCTCTTATCGAACGAGTTGGCAGAAGAAGAGTCATTCGGTCTAATACACGAGATGGTCCACAATCGCGTGCGATCAAGAGACGCGAAAATCTCTGACAAGGTAAAGTTGATTTGAGATGATACAGGGTATGTCTTGGAAGGATCCAATCGAGGGTGTTCGTTTTCCGGAGCAGGGGCAGTGTTGTTGGTAGATAAAATGGTGGAAGGCTGTCTCAAAGGCCTTGAGGATACTTGTGCCTGAACAACGATAGATTCGTCTTTACTATGCTTCTCTGCAGCCAAACTAGGACCCGATAGGAGCTTCGAAACAAAAGAATCTGACGAGCCACGTAGGAGCGTGACAAATGCAGAATCAACCAGGTCCGCGTCTTTCTCGACAAAGTTAGACGCATCGTAAGAAGCGGCACCTGCATAGTGGTTAATTCCGAATAACCTCCTATCAGCGGCGCCTCCTGTGCTCGGGCTAGCGATGAAGGAAGAATGGACACCATATTTGGATGCGAGTTCTTGTAGTAACTCGTCGTCTCGATTCTCGCCACTCTTGCCTGACTTGAAAGAAGAGCAAGCTTTATTGATAATGCCTAACATTCCGCCTGGTTTGCGTTGGGACCTTTCATTCAACTGAGCACCGCGAAGAAGTTCAATACATGCCCCATTGTCCATGGTAGACACCTCTGGCAACGAAATGCCGTCACTGACCAGCTCGGCGTTAAGGCCGACTGAATTTTCAAAAGTGTGTCGGAGGATATAAGAATGAAGCATTTCGTCGGCAAAGTTCACACAGAACTCGTCGAATGTATTCTGGCCATATGCAGAGATCAGAGGCTGGTTTCCAGAGAGAGACATAGACGTCGTTCCTGCTGGGCCGCGAGTCTGGTAACCTGGTTGGTCGAGCAGAACAATTTGTGTCGGCGACAACGGGTCCGACGCGCTCGGGGCGAGACGGTGGTTACACGTTTCCGTAATGAATGCAAACAGGATCGCGTACAAGTCCTTAACGAATCTATCCCTCTGTTTGGCACTCTGATCTTTGCTAAGAAGGACAGTAAACAGTTCCTTCCGTACATAACTCGTCTTGTTCGTCAATATCGCGCCTAGCTCTTCAGCGGGCACGCCTAAGAGTCTCGAAACCTGGTCCAGGACGTGCAGGTTAGCTACATAGGCCGAAACGTCGTGTGCATCGCCTTCTGCAAACTCGATATTACCGAGGAGGAGAATGGCGACGATGAGACTAAAAATAGAGGTCATGTGTTTGAGCTTGAAGCCGAGAGTTCGCATGGCAGCTCGCAGGTCGGCCATTGCAATGGAGTCGTCACTAAATGGGCCAGAAGGAAGACGGTAGCAGCCCGAAGAGGCGAGCAAGGCGTAGTCGGAGGGGTCTTCGAGGTTGAATGCGTCTCGTTCCGCAGGGGTCGCTCCGGCAAGGAATTGGTAAAAGACGTGGTAAGAGCGTTCTTCGTGCGTCAGCTTGTTCAGCCGGGATTTGTCCAATCCATAAGTGAGCACTTTAGCGGCGCTGATACGGCCATTGTCGTTGAAGTGCAGTTCGAAGTACCGGCTGTGCCGCGAGGCGTTCGGGCTCATAAGTGTTTTGGCATTCCCGAATGAGTCCAACACGGTGTGGAGCGCTTTTATTTGCTCGGTCAATTTAATTTCTTTCTTCGAATGTGCTGAGAGCCTGAGGATTTGATTCATAAAAAGCCGTAGACTAGAGGATTTTCCAGAACCAGTGATACCCCTAGAAAGGAACAAAGAATAACAGGTCAAAATGAACAGATTTACCAATAGGATAGCAATCGCGGCTGACCTCGAGACAATACCCTGAGACTCATTTCTCCTACGCATCAACAAATAAACCCTGGCCGCCATATCGTACAGATGGGGTTGAAGCGGCCGTGGAGAGTCCACCATGGGGAGGCTAGTATCCTTGTAAGACCTCTCTTCGTACTCCTTTGCGCTGACATCATTCACGTTGGCGAGGGTCTTGTAAGGGTTCACAGCAATGATATTCGTGGTTCCTATTCTCGTATATGGGAGGTCTGCACGAAAACGGGCTTGGAGCACAGAAAGTATAGTATCGTCTGAAGGGTAAATGGTCGCTGCGCCTGAGGAAGACACGAGGTCAACAAGGTCACCCGAGGCGACGGCCTGGGTAGTTTGGTTGGACGCCATCAGAAAAAGAAAGAAAAAGAGAGAAAGTCCTCCGTCGCTGCTGGAGACGACGAGGAAAAGAAGGAAGAAAAAGAGCTGTGCTGAGACTTGAGTGTAAGGGAAACAAGGGATGGCCGGTCACTGATGCTACCTCAGTTTCGCTCAATTATTTGCTTAGGTAATTATTAACACTACACGCTCTATTCACGGAGACCACGTCGGCATATTATATTTCTACCACTACGACCACCGGGCACTGTCTGAGATGTTGTTCGAGGTCAATGTAAGTAATCTAAGGGAATGGTATTATTTACAACTCTGATAATTCAATAGAAAAAGTTACTTTCTCGGTCAGATCGCGTCAAAGGGGTCGACTTTCACCCTACAGAACCTTGGCTGCTTGCAGGTCTTTATAATGGTTCTGTCAACATCTACAACCATGAAACAGGCGCCGTCGTCAAGACCTTTGAAGTATCAGAAGTCCCTGTGCGATGTGTCAAGTTTATCCCGCGCAAGAATTGGTTTGTCGCCGGCTCAGACGACTTCCAGTTACGGGTATTCAATTACAACACCCACGAAAAGGTCGCTGCATTCGAGGCACATCCAGATTATATTCGATGCCTCACAGTCCATCCAACGGCGAGCATTGTGCTTACTGGTAGTGACGATATGACAATCAAAGCATGGGACTGGGAGAAGGGGTGGAAGAATATCCAAGTACGTATATTCTCGCATATCTATCTATTTATCTAGATATTTACGCGATTATTATATAGACTTATGAAGGACATACACATTATATCATGAACCTCGCATTCAATCCTAAGGATGCCAATACGTTTGTGTCCGCGTGCCTTGACCGTACCGTCAAGATGTGGTCCATCGGGAGCTCAACAGCCAACTTTACAATGGAAGCTCACGATAAAGGGGTCAACTATGTCGACTTCTACCCTGGTGCTGACAAGCCTTACCTTGTCACCACAGGCGATGACAAAACCGTCAAAATCTGGGACTACCTAAGCAAGAGTTGTGTGCAGACGATGGAAGGCCACACCAACAACGTCTCTTTCGCCGTCTTCCACCCTAACTTGCCCATTATTATCAGTGGAAGCGAAGATGGAACGGTTAAGATCTGGAACAGTGGCACGTACAGAATCGAAAATACCCTTAGCTACGCCCTCGAACGCGCTTGGTGTGTTGCGCTACGCAAAGACGCAAACGAAGTCGCTGTTGGTTTTGACGAGGGCGTTGTCGTCATCAAGGTATATTTCTCCCTCTATATCCTCTTCTAATTCAAATCTGGCTCTACTATCTAGCTCGGCAGGGACGAACCAACACTCAGCATGGATCCCTCCGGCAAGCTCATCTATACACGGAACCACGAAGTTATTTCCGGCAACCTCCAAACCATCTCTCAGCCTGACGAAGAAGCGACTCCTCTCGCAGACGGCACCCGCATCTCACTCTCCACCAAAGAAATCGGCAGCACTGAAATCTTCGCCACTTCGCTTATGCACTCCCCTAATGGGCGCTTCGTCACTGTCGTCGGCGACGGCGAATATATCACATACACTGCTCTTGCCTGGAGGAACAAATCATTCGGAAACGGCATCTCCTTCGCCTGGGCTCCTGATTCGAACACCTATGCGGTGTTGGAAAATAAAGTTAAATTAAAGGTGTACAAGAATTTCAAGGAACGACCTGGTGTTGGCATGAAGGGTGTTGGTGGATGGAGCATGGAGGGTTTGCATGGAGGTACATTGTTGGGTGCTAGAGGGAACGGTTTCGTCATGTTTTGGGACTGGGAGACCGGTGAGATTGTGAGAAGAATTGATGTCGATGCTAAGAACGTATGTCTTTCCCTTCTTGATCACCCGGGTAATCCATAACTTTCTTGTTTACTAGGTCTTCTGGTCTGGCACAGGCTCACTAGTAGCCATCGCCTCCGACGACTCATTTTACATCCTCCGCTTTGATAGAGACGCATACAATGAGAAGCTTGAAGAGGGTGCAGAAATCACAGACGAGGGTGTTGAAGAGGCATTCGAGGTCGTAGCTGATATTAACGACGGGTTTGTCTTTTTCTTTCTTGATAGAATCTATTCTCGAATGTTTATGGTTTCGTTTACAGCGTTAAGACAGCGAAATGGGTTGGGGACTGTTTCATCTATACCACTTCCAACAATAGATTATGTTACTTTGTCGGAACAGAATCATATACCATCAGTCCATTTGACTCGTAAGTTTAAGCTAGGGTTTCTCCTCTATCTGCCTATCTGCCCACCTTCTTACCAAAACATACTCTATATTTCCTTATGTAGCGCCCTATACCTACTCGGCTATATCCCTGCACACAACCGCGTTTACCTTGCAGACAAAGACCTCAACATTTATGCATACGCACTATCCCTAAACGTCGTCGAATATCAAACTGCGGTGCTGAGGGGTGACATGGACGCTGCCAATGAGATCCTACCAACTCTGCCTAAGTCAGAATTGAACAAGGTTGCGCGGTTCTTGGAGAGTCGAGGTAAGTTTCCCCGTCCTATTACTCACATTCCAAAGGTAATCACTCATTGGCAACTTTGTCTCCTTTTTCTTTGTGTTGTGCAGACCTCAAAGAACTAGCAATCCAAGTAACCACAGACGCAGACCATAAATTCGACCTGGCACTCTCCTTAGATGACCTAGACACCGCATCTGAAATTGCCCGCACTGTCCCTGAAAACGAGTCTGAAGTCAAGTGGAAAGCTCTAGGAGATCGCGCTTTGACGGTATGGAGATTTGATTTGGCGAGAGAGAGCTTCGAAAAGGCCAACGACTTAAGCGCGTTGATGCTCTTGTTACTTGCTGTTGGCGATAGAGATGCGTTGGCGGCGTTGGCGAAGAAGGCTGGTAAGTCGCTTGCTTGGTTTCTGCTCTTCGCTATCTGTGTTAGGATAACGGTTAGCTAACCCCTTGGTTTATTTTTTAATTTTATAGAGGAAAAAGGTCAAAACAACTTGGCATTCGCCATCACGCTGCAACTAGGCGACCCAGCGGCATGTGTTGACCTGCTTGTGAAAACACAGCGGGCACCTGAAGCCGCGTTGTTTGCGCGTACTTACGCGCCTAGGTCTGATACCTCTTACTCTATACTGCATACGTGGCTGAGATACTTTTTCCATATTTTCCGATACTTAAATAGCCAAGCATCAAAAGCAATCTCAGCTTGGAAATCAGAGCTGGATACCAAAGGTCGATCAAAGATCAGTGCGACAATAGCTGATCCATCCACGAGCCCTGAGCTATTCGAAGAGAGCTGGGAAGATGCGTTGGCAAAAGAGGAGGAACTACTTTCGTGTAAGTATTTCTAACTGTTCTCATCGTGATACAAGTTTTAATCTATATCAATTGAATATAGCGAGTAAAGAAGGTGTACTGGTAGACGTAGATGCATAAAATGTTACCTTCCTTCATCCATACACACTGTACATACCTTAACCCCTCTGTATTTCGGATCGTTATCGGATTTGGCTTTTTCTGTTCAACATTCTTAATTTCATGTTTCTTGCGCTGGCGTTTTCTCATTCTCATGTTCACAATCCAATATTCCTACGGGGTGTCGATTCTAGTTCTTCACTATGATATCGTCACGTTAAGTTTCTTTATTTGATACTCCATTCGCAGACGTAGGTGTGGTGCATGCACATGTCAGAGCAAGTAAAGCTTTGGTTCTCGTGGATTCTTCGTGTAAAGTAATGATGACCTTCAATCTCTGCCATAATGTACTACTGCGTACTGTATGCATCCTGCATTGCATCGTAGCTCTTACTTGCATTTCATTGTGCTAATCACAAGATCCACAGTGCTGGAGCGTTGCATGCTGACTGACTGGTAGTACGGTTTTTCCACAACGTATGTGAATATCATTAACTAAATCGTTATCGAGTACAGAGCGCAGTTGTGAAAATATGATTTTCACATAAATAAACGAAGATATCCAACGACAGTAATGAGGCGTCAGGACTTGTGGCAAGTCGTACTACATAGAGATGTACTAGAGTAGGTAGGTACTTTCATGATATTACTTCATTAAACATTATTCCGCTTGCACAACATTCGACCGATATACAATTTCCAAAACGCAGATCATCCCACCATCGATACCAAGCTCAAATCACCATGAAGCTCGGGCTGGGAAGATTCAAGTTGAAGCTGTAGGGTCTGGGTAGCATTTATACAATGGGTCAGAGGGTCCTTTCCAGCCGATACAGTGCCAGCAGTCGAGGATGTGGTCGGGGTCGCTGCAGATACAATGTAAGAATAGGCTCTTGAAAGAGGTATATGTATATAGTAGCAAACGTACTATTTGTTCTTGATCTGCAACAACCTGGCATAGTTAGGTCCCCAGAAGGATGTCTGGAAGTCGGGCTCAAAGACATCTGCCTCGTTCTGTGAGAGTCCAGAAATCAGCTCATGAGCGAAAAACACGAAAAAAAAATATACCAGGTAAGTCCCAGAGTTAGGGGTGCGCTGACGAACGGTAGCCCAAAGCTGGGTCAGCTTCTGGTACTGAGCGACACGATCAGCTGGAGTCGAGTCGAAGTTCCAGTTGTAGCTCATCAAGGACTAAAAATAAAATAAAATAAAAATATTTTAGCGTTCAAATTCAAGTTCCTAGAAGTGCATATATACTTACGTGCCAAACAGAAGTTCTCCAAGAAGGGTTGACCGAAGTTCCAGTGTCCTTGACATTGAAGGGGGTAACGGCCAATATCTGTCCGAAATCAGAGCCAAGCATGCCGTCGATCATGCTGTCGATGAGGACGTCATCTGTGAATGAAGCAGCTGGGATGAGTCGGGTGGCCAAGACTTGAGGGCGACCGACAGGCTATGTAGACACAAAGCACAAAGTGTGACATAACGTTAGAGCACGACAAGACAGCAAAAAAAAGGAAATTCTGCTTACGTCGGCATTGGGAGCGATGAACGTATCGAAGAAGTCGGTAAAAGTAGGCATGACGAAGAATGTCGTGGTTCCGTTGACCTTCGCAAAAGCATCGACGACGCTTTGTGCAGATTGCTTAGCCTGATCCTCGCTAAGGTTTGGGTTTATCCAAACACCACTGGATCCGGGAGGCTAGTTTAAGCATAGATGTAAGCATCAAGAACGAGGAAGAATAAGGCCAAGAGCATACAGTGATATAACCACCCCAGCCATCTTTAGCCAAAGCGACGGCACCCTTTGAAAGCTCCTTGATGAGCGTCCTGCTGTTATCGGGCGAACCATCATACATTCCAAGGATCCTAACATAGTAAACGACATGTTAACACAATCTTACAAGAGCAAATCAAATGATATACGTACACTTGAGA
>Ga0247779_1000597_pt1 | contig 21266 bp, 24 predicted proteins | sample UWRJL221509R5_FD_179925 | JGI IMG/M metagenome (GOLD analysis project Ga0247779, IMG submission 179925) | Plant litter microbial communities from Arlington Agricultural Research Station in Wisconsin, United States - UWRJ-L221-509R-5 | ecosystem: Environmental > Terrestrial > Plant litter >... | reverse complement strand
CGGTTCCAAAAGTTTGGCAACCTCATGGAGCGTAAATATAAACAAAGGCAGAAAATTAGTAAGCAAACTTCCTAATCGAGGTATTTTAGAGGTTGGGGAACCTTACTGTTACACAGCAAGCCAATTTTATAATTGATTTCCTTGCTCTGATCAGTCGGTAATAGGTATTGTTTGTTTTTATTTACCACCTCTTTTCGAGTCATCTTTCTCACTTTCCATTCTTCGTCGTTCCGCATTCCTTTCTCTCGTAGTCGTTCTTTCCTTTTCTCTGATCACCATTACATTTTTCTATTTCTGCTTCTATCGGATTTCTTATTTCTCGAACACTCTGATTCTATTTTGAATCTTTTCACGTCTTTGCGAATGAATCCTTGATCTCCCCTCTTAGGTGGTGTACTCGACTCGATGCCTACTTCTGATGTGTCATCGACGTAGCCAGAGAGTGCCTCATGGATAATGCTTTACCAGAGAAGGTAGCTTAATGACAAGTGTCTGGAGGCGAAAGGCAGACATGTGAGAGGTTTTTTTTAAAAGAAAAAAAGGAAGTTTGCGACGGTAGGAGAAGAATTAGAATATACAGAATGTAGTCGTGCATAACATAACATCTAGCATCTCACCCTCCTCGATAAAGCTCTACATGCCGTTTTGCTTCTAGGTACACTTGCGTCTATTTTTCCTAATATAATAAAGTATGTACTGGCGGTCTCAGAAATATAGCGTCGTTGTACATTTCCACGAACCAGTTAAAGGGTATAAGCTAGTGCGTAGCAGCGGGATAGAATCTGAGTCGAGCCTTTTTGCATAAGCTGTGCAGAGATGTGGAATGTACGTAAAGCAAAATCAAGGACGTACCAGTGGCACACTACCCATGTCGACAACGACAACGAAACAATAATAGCGCGACATATCGTATATCCTTTTCGGTGTAAGTCACCGGAGTGTGGGGAATGGAGAGAGAAATCATTAATCAATAGTGAGTAAGAAGGTTAATTATAATATCGATGTAAGGTGCGTCCATAACACTCAGAATACCAATAAGTAACACAAGAAATCAGAGTAGATAAATCCTTTGCACAGCATCTCATATCAAACACCCGATTTTCGGCTCATGTGGTGTCGAAGTTTTGAAATGGACCACCAGGAAATCCAAAATTGCTGGTATCAATGTTGTCCGGAAAGGATTGAACTTCTCCCATTGTAGGGTATCCAATTTCCAAGCCTGACGGGCCCGCGGCAGATTGTTGGCTGCCGCTAATGTCGTCATAGTGAAGGTTCGTCTGCTCGGCTGGATTGGTAGTGCTCGCGTTCATGCCAAGGTAAGATGAGAAAGTGGAGAAATCGTGTTCAGTCTGGGAAGCCGGACCGCTGTTCATGTTCTCCATGTGCGACTGTGCATAAAAACCACCCCCCATCGTGAATGATTGTGCCTGGCCAGATAATGAATTGAATTGGAGGCAAGAAACTTGATACAATTTCGAGTAAGTATTTACGGTTGCTCGATATCGTGCTGCTGTATACACGTACCTGATCCATAGACTGTCCGATGTAGTCCGACTGAGCGAGAGACGAATCTGGGCTGTTATTGATACTTGACGAACTTTCCTACAAATAACGCGCAACATATTGGTCCATGTAGTTAGATAATAAAACGAATGACATACCAAGGCATTCTGGTCTATGTGTGCAGGCTGACCAAATGAGTCCTGTTGAAACTGGCGGAGCGGGTTGTAGAAACTGGTATTTTGTTGATAACCATCACCGTTCGCCATGTATGGTACACTCATGTGGCTGGAAGAGGTCTATTGAAATTGGTGAACGGATGAGAGTGTGTGATAAGAAAATTCTTGAATGTGTCACAAGATGCTAACCTGTTCCATTTGCGAAAAAGGATTGGGAAACTGCCCGGCATTGAAATTTGGATTCTGAAGGTTGCACATCTTGTCAGTGTTGACGTCCACAAAAAAAAAACGATGAGTAGGCACAAACCTGCAACATATAGCACCTATTTCCTATTTGATGAGGAGCAGGATTGAGGCTACTCTGGTGCATCTCATTGAACTTCACATTCTCGTATTCGGTTCCATCCTGGGCTCTCGCTTTCCCCTTTCCCTTCGTGTTCATTATCTCCCTAGGCGTCTCGTACCGCCTTGCTGCTGTCGGTTGTCTACTAATTCCTACACTCGACGACCCAGGTGCGGTGCGATTATACGGCGTCGGCCTATGTGATGACCTACTCGATGTGGTTCTCGTACGGATATCCTGTTGCGTAGATTGTTTACGAGCCCAAGTAGCCCGATTCTCGGGTATTCTCCACCATCTAAATAAGCATGGAATTTGATCCCGCACGAAGGCATGGAAATCAGGATCATGTATGGACTGGTTATCATTTGCAATATATATTTCCTGTCCAGAATGAGAAGAAGATGAAGTAGCTGGAGAGGTAGATGAGCGAGGCTTTCTCATTTTCTGAGATGGTGAGGTGCTATTAGCAAATGAGTGAGAGTTTTCAGATGGTGAAGACATGACTGATTGCGAATATGTATGTTCCAGTAAAAGGAATTTGAAAATGAAAATGAGGATGAGATGAGGGAATCTACATCTCACAAGACAGGAGCCTTTATAGTGAGCGATAAACCAAAGCATTGACGTATAGCTCTACGCGATATGTCAATGCAATAACCCAGCACCGGTATGCATGCGCAAGGTGGTTCATCGAAATTGTCTATTTAGGAAAGAAATAACAATGCAAAAAAAGCCGGTTCACCTCAAGTAGCCGTAGCTGTGCTAAGTACTGCATGGGCATTGATATTTAAGGAAATTACTGTCGAATTGGGCAGGTAAACAACGCCGCATCCTAAGAGAATTACGGAATCTATCTAGTCAAAGGGAAAATGACCACACCGCTATGCGTTATGTCCCCGGAATTTTATTGGACCATTATTGTGAGCAATTGTGTGCCTTATTTGGAATTTAGGAAGGGCTTGTTGCCAGGCCAGACGATGAGTTTTTTATCCTAAGTGGCATGGCGACGCGTGGGAAAGCTGATTCATGTCACGAGGTTCGAGCACCGTGTCAATGACAACAGAGTTCAACATTCTCGATGTTGTGTGGTCAAAGGTCGGCTCAAGGCTACTTTCTCTCCCTTCTACCAATCCTTCTTTCTCCCTTCTTCTTTCAGCGATACGATGGTATTCACGTCTATCCAGCCCGAGCTCCTCATCATCTCTGAGAAGTGGCGGGGACTTAGTCCCGAGGAGCACCAACGATATAGAAACACGAGTATCGCAGAAGGCGCAAGTTCGAGACGACGGAAAGACACTCGGAGGGCCAAAAGACATAGCTCACATAAAGAGTTAGTCATCTCAGTTCCGGGCGAGCGTGGAAAACGAGGTGTATCAATCTCGATAGGAAAGGTAAATATAAATACTTTTCCACTTTGCCAATGCGAATTTCTGTCTCATACACCTCGCGGTACTCTTATCAGATGTCAGTGTTACCCAGGAAGTCATAGGGCCTCATACCAGTGCAATTACCTACCAGAAACGTCGCATTTTAATATATGAGCTTCAACTTCACCATAAACCCTTTACAATACGACACGCATCAGCACGCACTTGGGACGCATGCTGCACGCACTCACACACACCCTGCGCGCACTCGCACGCACCGGTTAGGGCCTTAAGATGGATAAGTCACGAGGATAGGTCGTGGTGATCTCTGAACTTCTATCCCGAATAAACAGAAATTGGGTTGAAAATGAGGAAAGTGGACTCCAGCAGGTGACTGTTGTATTAATGGGCTTAGCACCATGCTCTAAACGTAGTGGGTCACGTAAGAGGCGAAAAGGTGAAACGATGTGTAACCGTTTGAGTTCGTAATGAAAGGGTGAGACGAGGCGGAATCGTCTCGGGGCTCTAATCCCTGAGGTGGTGGTGTGTGTGGAAGTGAGAAAGAGAAGAGGAAGCGTCGAGGACCAGCGCTGTGCGCTTTCGTGTCCGAAGGTTCTGTTTTTGATGATTTCCGAGTGTTTTGAGGGATGAGGAATTTCGGTGAGTTAAATGGATAGCATTTTCGTAACTGGAGGGATACAACAAGTAAAGCTACGTATAAATACGAAGTCCAAGTGTTGTAAAACTCAAATGACAAGTTGTAAACTAAGCAAAGTGGGGAGAGAAAAAATTATAAAACAAAAAAGGAAAGAAAGACAAATTGAAAATGAAATTTTACTTAGCTCCGACGAAGCACATGGATTGCGTCGTCCGCAGCATAAAATGATACCAAAAGGAAACTTTAAAACACTTGGGGGTGATCCCCAAGCTCGTGGCTTGATGACTGCCGACGCGTATGAAGAACAATGGTCATATTTTACCAAGTCCGTTTTAGGTCGCGCGCATCAATGCCGTGGGAATGCGCTTTGGCAAAGCGTCGAGACGGTGCATTTGCGACGGTTTCCGAGTGTACGCTTGTAGCGTGCGCTACAAAGGTTAAAAGAGGAGATCAAGGGCATATCTGCCCGTTTTGCTATATATAATCAGAAAGTCGGATTTGGCAACATGTAGATATTTTCTTGATCTGTCCCAGGAGCGGGCAACACAAAGCACTATGACGCATGAAACTAGGAGGCAAGCAAAGACGTATGGACTGGTTAATAAAGCAGAGACATTGACTGGAATTGCTCTATTGCATCAAATCTAACCCCCAACCAAAATGTCCGTGAATGTTAGAAAGATGCACAAGGTGTTCGTGTTGAGGCATCGAGGCAGAAACCTAACCATGGGAAGATCCAGGCGTCATGGAAACATACTTTTGAACTCCGCCTTGTGCCAAAAACGCGCTCCCTCTACCATTAGAGCAGTCCGTTCTGGGTTGGACTGGGGTGGCTGGTCTCTGGAACACGTCGAGCAGCCTCGCACGATGGCAGTAGCGGTCAAGGATGGAAATATTCGCCTAATGACGCGTCGCCGCACTGTCACATCTGTACTGTAATCAAATCTAAGTAATCGATAGATGGGACTCGCGCAATGTCTTTCCCCAGCAAAATGACTCCGGACAGCCGGAATTGGTCTATATATGATACAGTTTCTGTACATACATATGGTCGCACAGACTGCATTAGCCATCCTGGCATCCCCATATTTTATAGTTATATACTTAGCATACTCGCATCAATGAAGAAAGTATTTTTGACATGGTTTATCTGACAAAAAAAGAAGACAAACGACAATCATTTAATGTACAACAAAGCTCAAACTCCGCCAGTCACACAAATCAGCGACGCGTGAGCGAGATGTGCGCGCTCGCTCACACGCTCGACTCTCGCTGCTTAAATTTTGCCCCTTCGTCTTCATCGACTTTCAAATCTCCTGCAGCGTACTTATCAACTAAAAATGTGACATAACCGTCCCGATGACCTCGCTGTAGGATTTGACTGTCCTCCTCGCAAGTTCATAGAACTCCTTCACATACGCAATGTCTTCTTCGACGGTCCTTTTTCCCGCATAATCCATATGTTCGTCCTAATAAAATCAATGTCAATAAGATGAGTAAAACTAGGGGGGTAGATAAATATCGTGCATACCGTGAGTAGAATGCGATCGTCATAGGCACCGTAGGACACTTCATCGCAGTTTTCTGGGATGTCGTACTTCTTATATATCGATCCATAATATCCTTCCAGATAATCAAGATACCCGTTATCGCGCTCCTCGCCCAAGTATGGACGTTCCTCCAGCACGTGGGCACCTTCACAATCTAAGACTTCGAGTATTCGCCTGTTCTTGCTCTTGACAGTGCCTGAGGTCAACAGTGTACTCGTGGAGCTGGAAGACGGCTGAAAAAAAGTGGAGAAATAGACTAGTATCTCAATGATGACGATAATATGGAAAGGGAGCGTACCTGGCTGGCCTCAACCATCTCAACGTCAGCTACAGGCTCGCAACTTGAGGGCGGTGTGATATCGGAACTCAAGCTTGAGCTTGAGCTACCAGATTTACCGAAGTTCTGCGTATGCTGTGTCTCTATCTCAGATCTTCGTTTAACTCGTCTAGCCTCATTCTGCCTCTCGTTCCTCCTCTTCCTCTTCTCTGCTTCCTCAGGAGTCTCAACCTTGACACCCAACACTACTTGCTTGACAGTCAGACCCGTCCTGGCTTTCTTTATCGGCTCATACTTGTATTCAGGATACAATTGCTTATGCTTCAACGCAACCTGTGTCGCCCGCTGCTCGTACGATACCTTGACTGGATGGTCTAGGGGCATACTCTTCCATGTTGGTGCAATATCGCGCAATTGCATCCCTTCGAGTATCATGTCCTGCCGATATAGCAAGAAGCAGTTCATCGGTCGTTTGATTTTTGAATCGTTATCCTGATGATTGGAAGAAGAGCCGTTGTCTCTCCTTTTGGACGAACCGGGGATTGTGCACTTCATGATTAGAAAGGCGATGGAGAGATAGGGTAGGTTGGGTAAACAAGATGGATGAAAAAATGTTTAAGTTAAATGGGCGGCCAATACGCTTAAAGGACTCGGTGATAATGTCGCTTGCGGGGCTTTGAACAGGTACCTTATGAGGTGCAATGACAGCTTTCTGGATGAGGGAAGGACCTTCGGGAACCTAGATAGGTGTAAGGGAAGAAAGCAAGTTGGGGGTTACATATATCAGAGAGTCGACGCTGGTCTGTACTATATATACATGAGGCGTGAAAAAATGTTTAAGTTAAATATATACAGAAAAGAGTTCGCTTGAATTGGACATTTCTTTCTTAACAGCGCAGCGGGCATCAATACGTCATCTTTAATAACCTTAATATACCATAACAATGAATCGCAGCAATCGTTTTTCCATATTCGGTTAATTGGTATTCATTCGATTGCGTCCCGAATCTCATGGAAGCTGATTATTGTCTTTTATTCCCATCGTTGTTGTAAGCCTGGCCCACTCTTATCACATGGACCATTATATCTTATCTTATCTTAGCCTTTCTCACGTGATCTTGTGATCGCACCTTTCTCTGCCACAAATTCCTTTTTGCTTTCTTCATCTTACCATGTACGCCCCGTAACCGTATCTGTCCAGTTATCGACAATACATCGTGGTCCAGTCTTCAGTTGGCTTTGTCAACTAGCGCCATCTTCATTGTTGCAGCAACCATGGACGTCCTTGCGAGGTCGTATTCGGTTTCGTGATGCGAGTAGTTGTGAGGGGGTGATCTGTGGAATGATGAGTTCGTTGGACTCGATGGACCAGTAGATAAAAGGATCGAAACAAGGTACATAGGACCTTCTGCAGCTTTAAATGTTTCAGATTTACAAGGCAACCATCGTTGAAAGGGACTCAACTAACCTGAACAAAATATAGGAAGGAGCGAACATCTGCAACGAAATCAGGCGAAAGTATTGTAGATGCACGTATTTCTAGAATACCTCATGCATATCAATAAGGTTTCGGAAAAAAAACCTATCCCATTTATTATCATATTTCAAAGACTTTCCCTACTCGTGAATCCTACGCTAGTCACAAGCTTGATAGTAACACAATCTCATGCTACCTCCCTCTCAGTGATATGAGTTCCATTACCATAGTACGTCATCAAGGTTAATCACCACAATACATGACATCAGCAAAATGTCCGAAATCTTGCGATGCTTTCTAGCCAATAGAAAGTATTGGGATGTATTCCATGGGTGTTCCAAACAGGCGGAAGTATTCTGGCTGGGGTAGGGTTATTGTGGAGTTTGTGCCACTTTCTTCAGTTCTCAAAGGATTCTGGGAGATTATTTGCTGCCCGGCATTTTGCTGATGGACTATGGCATAAATACGCTGGTCGTAGCATAGATGTGTTAACGATCCGCGTGCGGTTTGACCTCCAGGAAGCTTCAAGGGAAACGCAAGGATACTCTATAATCACACCAATTCGATTGAGTCTCCTTGTCTGTGTGGTCCTGTCAACTCATAGGGGAGTTGATAGGAACAGCCTAAGCAGTGCGGCGCTGATCAGGTAGAATGGACAGCCGTCTCACAGACGATCCGATAGACAATGCAAAAACAGTTAACTATTCGAACGGTACTCCAATTAATGAAAATAGGCACGGCTTGAGTAGTTTAAGCAAGGAATCACGTTCTCGATGTCAGAGGATGTCAGAGGAAAAGAATTCGCAGATCTATACACCAGCCCGCCGAGCGGTCCATGGTCGCGTTTCATTCATGGATGATCCATCAGACATTTACGATAACCCCATAGTGGTTTATGGTACGTCAATACATCGGAGGAGATTCGAGAATGACTACGGACTATACGAGGAGCTGGTTACATACTTTAAGCCTGGCTGAGGAGAATTTGAAATGGGCATCTCACACATACCGGAGTGGTATCACACCTCGACTGCCTGTATTGCGCTGCGTGTACTTTTCTGAGCAAATCCGTCAATTTCGGAGGCCATGTGCTCCGGCAATGCCACCGGAAAGGCGTTGAGGACTGTATCCTGTGAGTCTGATATTACATCGGCTGAAAATCCCGCGTTTGCTTTGTCCTTTGACAATTCCAAACGAGCAACCATGAGTGTGGGTGCGAATGCCTGATACAATGGTACTAATCAATTAGAATTTCGCATAAAGGTACATGTTTAAAGAACATACCGGTGTGATAGTAGCAATAGTATTTGCGTAAAAACCTGCATTAAGAACCATAGAACTCATTGAACTGATTCTCCCATTGTTAAGCAGGGCAGTTACTGCATCGACAGCGATAGAAAGAGAATATAAAGCAGAAGACTGCGCAATTATATCAACTATATGCATATATCTTCTACGAGCACCATGGCTCATGGCTGTAGAGGCGTAAATTCGCGCGCCGATTATAGATGTTGCGAGGACACTTGTTACAACTGTCACAAGCATGCTGATGCCTTGTAACACATTGTATCGATGCACGAGTTGACCTGTTACAATACCTGGGCGAAACATGAAGAGGCTGTTGAGTACAATCCCTGTAGTAACCAGGACTGCCATAATATGTCAGCGTAAATTTAGATGCTGTGCAAATGCACTTGCCTACTTCGACGGTATATATGGAGAGGAGTCCAATCCGAGCATATCTCCGCAGAGCTAATATATGATAACAACGCCAAATCTGATGATGTGTCTAAGCGACGTTTGTTGGCGGTTTAGACGGTAGTTTTGCACCTACCAACAATGCATCGGCAATAATCAGACCAACTCCACGTGTTAATCCAAACAAAAAGCCTATCACAGAGCTACTGCCAAACGTTAAAATGAATGCATCCACTCTACTATTTGCCGCCCCAAGGAAGCAAATAGACGTAGAGTACCACACGAGAATCAACTGTCCCAACGTGGTGATAAACAGTGCTGTGAGAATAAATGTAACAGTCTGTTTTGTTGACCGGGACGTGAATGCTGTCCCATAATTAGTACCTCATACATGTTTTACACATCTGCCCGTACCATAAATGCGAAGCGTAAACATATAAAAGCCAAGATATCCACCTGAATGATCATTTAGGATAGATAAGCACACTCGATATAACCACTTGCCAAAAAAAAACAGAAGCAAAATATTCGAGTTAAAATTTCCGCTGATAATAGATTTTTGAAACGAGGTGGGAAAGATAGCATTGATCTGGGACGCATTAACCTGGGAAGACATGCTGAGTAGCAGTGTGGAATAGTTCGGTGTCTTCAAAACTTATCTATACGTTCATCTTATACTAGTGGTTTGTAAACTTTATGTCATATAACGCCACGGACTCGGATCTGTTCATAGTCTAAATGTTTGATGAGTGTCGCAAGTTCAACAGAATCATGATTCTGCTTTGCGTCCAGTGCAACCATCATTTCCCACGACTCCGCTATCAGGATCACCGCTAGAATCCCTTGTCAGATCAACGTCTATAATTATATCAAAATTGGTTCACGCGACTCAGCATCCCTGGTAGAGCGTACTGGATATTTGCTCAACTTTTCCGTCTTCTATTGATTACGCAGGACGTTTTGGGTGGCTTGCTTCTATAAATGTTGCTTACCATCTCCAAGACCTCTGTGCCTCAAATCGGGTTCTATCGGGTTCAAAGAAGATGGTGCGAGTAACACGTGTATTCTGTTAAATGAAATTGTTATTTGACTATTGATGTAGTGAGGAAGGTACATCAGCTTCTGGCCGGACAGGTTCAGTAACACCACAGCCATCTGAATGAATTGAATATAAGGTTCTCAATGTTTGACGGTCGAGGTGGGTAAATTAATCACCGTAGCTCCTGAATTTGATATTCATCGCTTGCCTATGGACTTATAGGTGTTACAGGTCAATCAGATATTCACCTGATCATTCAACTTTCGCTTTCTTAACTCACTGCCAGTCCTATATAGCTTCTTAAATCCCCACCTACCAGCTGGGCATCGACAACCTAGGCGGCGTTGAGGGAACGGTCCATGTCCTCGATTCCCATGTCCATCGAGGCATAACAGCACGTGCGGGTGCTAGCCATTTATAGAAGTTCAACGCGGGTCCGCTTCAGGCGTAACCGTCCCTTTCCCTTTCTGTCCGTTTGTTTTTTCTGTCCATCCCACACTTAAACCTGAACGAGTATGCAGCATTGTATCCTATCGCTGTCTCGTCCCTCGCTTTCGCTTCATTGTTATCCTAATCTGTTGTAGGACCTCCAAAGGCACGGAAGAATAATAGATGACCCTCTCGTCGCCGCGAAATCCACAACCTCAACTAGAACCACGACTACGACGAGGACAAGGCGATGGCTCCCCAATACAGCACGAAAATGACCGCATCGCGCACGCAATAACCATCCTCTTCCCAGACTTGCTCGCTCCTGGCCACTACACCCTCACACTCAAACCCGCCCTCGAATTCGAATTCTGACGGGCTAAATTCGGCCTTATATCAAGCCTCACCACCGCTTTCCAACACCCCGAACACGAATATGAATGGTACGAACGGGATAAACGTCAACATCAAAAGCCAAGTTCAATTCCATACCTTCTCGCGCGCGGAGCAACGCAAACAACGACAGTTGGAGGCAGAAAAGGAGATGGCGCTCGAGGAGGCAGAGGCGTTCAAAATGACCGAGGTTCGTTTTCTTTTTTCTCTTTCCCTTGTCAAAACACATCGTATCCTCGCCTCCTTTCCTTTCTATTTCATGTTCTCGTTTGTCTGCCCCTTTCTCTTCTCTGTTCTTTTTTCCCTTTCCGTCCTTCGTCTCTTCACTTTCGCACCTCTAAGATCCATACTTACCCTTATTGTAACCTCTCAGGAATACCTTCAAACGCTGCTTCGCCCCTTCGCGTGTGTTAAAGCCGAATTCGCAGATTTGGATGGGTTGCGATGGACACCGTGACAGGCTGCGTTGAGGAAATTCCGATTGGTATGTTCTCATATGTTGTTCGTGGTTTTCCTCTTTTTTCGTCTTGGTTTCATTTTCACCTCATTCGTTGTTTAATTTACTCCTCGTTTTGTCTCTCTTTCAACGTTACCTCTCTTCCTCTTTGCTTTGGGAATCCATCCCCATCCATTCGCTTGTATGATATCAGTTTGCTTTCTTTCCTCCTTTGTTCATCATTCTTTCTGCCGTGCTTCGTCATCCTGTTTTCCTTCCTATGCCTATCCCCTTTTGCTTTTCCTCGTTGTTTTATTTCGTCTCCTTTAATTTTTTCCCCTTCTTCATCGCTCTCCTTGAATGGGAATATCTGCGGATATTGAACGAGCATGGAAGGGAAGTTGGCTAGCGACTGGTTCACCCTTCCTCTCGAGAGCAAGAAACAGCTCCTTTGCCAGCGTCGTGCGGGGATTTGTGGCTGGGATGGAGGAAATATCTGGGTCCCTGCTAGGCAGCATATGTTGATGTATTCCTACGCCCCCGGGTGGACGAGCGACTTGCGTTAACTCTGGCGTGGATCCGAACTTGTACCTGGTCGAGTTACGAGGTTGGAGAATGATTAATGATGGTTCACATGGGGCTGGATTGGGATGGAAGGCAGGTTTCCGTCACCTCCTGGAATTGAATCCTAGGCGCAAGTTGACCTCGAGTAGGCCCTTGAGCTCCGGAGGGTTTCCAAGCTGCTGCTATCTCTGACTTACATGTACGGAATGATATTGTGCTTTCTTACTGCTTCGCACTTTTCTCCTTCGGTTTCTTATCTCTTGAACTATTATTCTTTTTTTCAATGTCGATTTCTTACTTTTTTCTGCTTCTCCGTTCCTCTTTCTTTTGATCCTCGTCTTTTCATTCTCCTTAATCCATTTTCTTTTCCATCCAAAGAACCTTGCTGACAACTGTTTCCCCCTTTTAAGGGAACTAAAAACCATCGTCGAGCAACAACAACACCCATCACGACCGCCAGTGCGCTAATAAAAAGCAACTTGGCCACAGCTACCGCTACCTCGAAACACGCGACCCAGCAGAAAATGAACCATACCTTCACCGTGAGCAACAGCACCAAGACGAAGGTCAACAATAACAGCAACCAGACCCACGTCGTTCTGACAAATGCTAACCTCGCGACGTTCTCTGCGGCAGACACAATTCGGCTCCATTCGAGTGATTCGACGCCAAAATCGCTTACGACTTTTTATTCCACACACACCAGCCACGGTACCGCGTACAAGACCCCCGTCGAGGTTGACCCCTGTGCCTTCGTATGACTCGGCGGTTGGGTTACTGTGGGATGTGGATGCGTGTGCATATGTGACTTGTTTCTAGATCTGGTTGAAGGAGGGGTGGTGCAGCAGGTAGAAGGCAAGCCTGGTGGTACGTGGGAAGTTCAAGGACGAGGAGGTGTACACGAAGCAGGAAACGAAGAATATCGCAAGGGTCAAGATCATGAACATGATGGGATGGAAGACGACGAAAGAAGAGGACGATATCACACGCATGATGGTACCGAGATTCGCGATGGCACGGTTGCACTCGCTGTTGCAATCCCTATCCCCCCCCCCTCGCCCTCGACTTCATCTTCAATGTCCTCGTTCCCAAAGCGTACCTCTCCGCCTCCACCGCCTCTCCATATTCCCGCTTCCGGATTCTCGCATCTGAGCAACAAAGTTGACTCGACCGTACGAGGAGAAGCCACCGCTCGTGCATTCCCCACCGTCACTAGTACCGGTCAAGTCGACGAGGAAGATGTGGTATACTACGACGACGATGAGACGCCGATGCCGAGTCCGAACGTTGAGACCTATGCTGGGCGGGAACGACAGGTCGGGATGAGGAGGAAGGTGGAAGCGGGCGAACGAAGTCCAAGCATGTCGTGGATTCGGTCTTTTAGTTGATTGTTATAATGGAAGATGATCGATGAGGACGGGGAAGAGGGAAGAGGGAAATGATGTTTGCGTCAAAGTTATCGCCGTAGAGGGACATGAACGACAAGATGCAGAACGACGTGCGTGCACACGACCGGCTTGATTATTTAAGTCCTTTCTTTCCCCTTTCCCCCCTCCTTTTTTTTGGTTTTCCCTCTGGCGGGTATTGTGTGCTCATCATGAGCCTGACTGAGCGAGCGGAATGGGCGGTTGTGTCGGTCGTGTGCATTCACGTTCCTTGGCTGGAGAGAAGCGGATGGATGGACGGACGCGTTGTTTTTGCCTGAATTCATGGGTGGGTCGATGGGTGATCGGAGGTGGCTGGAGGGGGACTGATGGACGGCGGACTAGCGTTTGCAATACCTGTTAGGGTGTGGTGTGTCTTCCTTTCCTTCTCTCCTCCGTTTTTGTGTCCCTTCCTGCTTTTTCTTTCCTCTCATTTCTTCGCCGCTCTTCGAACTTCCAAAATATGTATTTAACCTTCCAAACTCATAAGAACACCTCTGCCTTCACTTTGAATTCAAAGATTTAGATGGAGCGATGTGCGCAGGAGATGCTACTTGGTATGTATGCGTATACGTCTTTCGTTTCATTTTATTTTGTTTCCTCGCTCGACTTTGACTAGCGGCCACCTTCGGCGTCTTATGGCTTGCTGCTGTGACTGTGAGCCTTAGGGCGGTCCCAAAATTTGGTAAATCCGTTAGATGTAAATATAAACAAAGGCAGAAAACTCTTGAATTACGAGGGTGAGCACTGAGGACGGTTCCAAAAGTTTGGCAACCTCATGGAGCGTAAATATAAACAAAGGCAGAAAATTAGTAAGCAAACTTCCTAATCGAGGTATTTTAGAGGTTGGGGAACCTTACTGTTACACAGCAAGCCAATTTTATAATTGATTTCCTTGCTCTGATCAGTCGGTAATAGGTATTGTTTGTTTTTATTTACCACCTCTTTTCGAGTCATCTTTCTCACTTTCCATTCTTCGTCGTTCCGCATTCCTTTCTCTCGTAGTCGTTCTTTCCTTTTCTCTGATCACCATTACATTTTTCTATTTCTGCTTCTATCGGATTTCTTATTTCTCGAACACTCTGATTCTATTTTGAATCTTTTCACGTCTTTGCGAATGAATCCTTGATCTCCCCTCTTAGGTGGTGTACTCGACTCGATGCCTACTTCTGATGTGTCATCGACGTAGCCAGAGAGTGCCTCATGGATAATGCTTTACCAGAGAAGGTAGCTTAATGACAAGTGTCTGGAGGCGAAAGGCAGACATGTGAGAGGTTTTTTTTAAAAGAAAAAAAGGAAGTTTGCGACGGTAGGAGAAGAATTAGAATATACAGAATGTAGTCGTGCATAACATAACATCTAGCATCTCACCCTCCTCGATAAAGCTCTACATGCCGTTTTGCTTCTAGGTACACTTGCGTCTATTTTTCCTAATATAATAAAGTATGTACTGGCGGTCTCAGAAATATAGCGTCGTTGTACATTTCCACGAACCAGTTAAAGGGTATAAGCTAGTGCGTAGCAGCGGGATAGAATCTGAGTCGAGCCTTTTTGCATAAGCTGTGCAGAGATGTGGAATGTACGTAAAGCAAAATCAAGGACGTACCAGTGGCACACTACCCATGTCGACAACGACAACGAAACAATAATAGCGCGACATATCGTATATCCTTTTCGGTGTAAGTCACCGGAGTGTGGGGAATGGAGAGAGAAATCATTAATCAATAGTGAGTAAGAAGGTTAATTATAATATCGATGTAAGGTGCGTCCATAACACTCAGAATACCAATAAGTAACACAAGAAATCAGAGTAGATAAATCCTTTGCACAGCATCTCATATCAAACACCCGATTTTCGGCTCATGTGGTGTCGAAGTTTTGAAATGGACCACCAGGAAATCCAAAATTGCTGGTATCAATGTTGTCCGGAAAGGATTGAACTTCTCCCATTGTAGGGTATCCAATTTCCAAGCCTGACGGGCCCGCGGCAGATTGTTGGCTGCCGCTAATGTCGTCATAGTGAAGGTTCGTCTGCTCGGCTGGATTGGTAGTGCTCGCGTTCATGCCAAGGTAAGATGAGAAAGTGGAGAAATCGTGTTCAGTCTGGGAAGCCGGACCGCTGTTCATGTTCTCCATGTGCGACTGTGCATAAAAACCACCCCCCATCGTGAATGATTGTGCCTGGCCAGATAATGAATTGAATTGGAGGCAAGAAACTTGATACAATTTCGAGTAAGTATTTACGGTTGCTCGATATCGTGCTGCTGTATACACGTACCTGATCCATAGACTGTCCGATGTAGTCCGACTGAGCGAGAGACGAATCTGGGCTGTTATTGATACTTGACGAACTTTCCTACAAATAACGCGCAACATATTGGTCCATGTAGTTAGATAATAAAACGAATGACATACCAAGGCATTCTGGTCTATGTGTGCAGGCTGACCAAATGAGTCCTGTTGAAACTGGCGGAGCGGGTTGTAGAAACTGGTATTTTGTTGATAACCATCACCGTTCGCCATGTATGGTACACTCATGTGGCTGGAAGAGGTCTATTGAAATTGGTGAACGGATGAGAGTGTGTGATAAGAAAATTCTTGAATGTGTCACAAGATGCTAACCTGTTCCATTTGCGAAAAAGGATTGGGAAACTGCCCGGCATTGAAATTTGGATTCTGAAGGTTGCACATCTTGTCAGTGTTGACGTCCACAAAAAAAAAACGATGAGTAGGCACAAACCTGCAACATATAGCACCTATTTCCTATTTGATGAGGAGCAGGATTGAGGCTACTCTGGTGCATCTCATTGAACTTCACATTCTCGTATTCGGTTCCATCCTGGGCTCTCGCTTTCCCCTTTCCCTTCGTGTTCATTATCTCCCTAGGCGTCTCGTACCGCCTTGCTGCTGTCGGTTGTCTACTAATTCCTACACTCGACGACCCAGGTGCGGTGCGATTATACGGCGTCGGCCTATGTGATGACCTACTCGATGTGGTTCTCGTACGGATATCCTGTTGCGTAGATTGTTTACGAGCCCAAGTAGCCCGATTCTCGGGTATTCTCCACCATCTAAATAAGCATGGAATTTGATCCCGCACGAAGGCATGGAAATCAGGATCATGTATGGACTGGTTATCATTTGCAATATATATTTCCTGTCCAGAATGAGAAGAAGATGAAGTAGCTGGAGAGGTAGATGAGCGAGGCTTTCTCATTTTCTGAGATGGTGAGGTGCTATTAGCAAATGAGTGAGAGTTTTCAGATGGTGAAGACATGACTGATTGCGAATATGTATGTTCCAGTAAAAGGAATTTGAAAATGAAAATGAGGATGAGATGAGGGAATCTACATCTCACAAGACAGGAGCCTTTATAGTGAGCGATAAACCAAAGCATTGACGTATAGCTCTACGCGATATGTCAATGCAATAACCCAGCACCGGTATGCATGCGCAAGGTGGTTCATCGAAATTGTCTATTTAGGAAAGAAATAACAATGCAAAAAAAGCCGGTTCACCTCAAGTAGCCGTAGCTGTGCTAAGTACTGCATGGGCATTGATATTTAAGGAAATTACTGTCGAATTGGGCAGGTAAACAACGCCGCATCCTAAGAGAATTACGGAATCTATCTAGTCAAAGGGAAAATGACCACACCGCTATGCGTTATGTCCCCGGAATTTTATTGGACCATTATTGTGAGCAATTGTGTGCCTTATTTGGAATTTAGGAAGGGCTTGTTGCCAGGCCAGACGATGAGTTTTTTATCCTAAGTGGCATGGCGACGCGTGGGAAAGCTGATTCATGTCACGAGGTTCGAGCACCGTGTCAATGACAACAGAGTTCAACATTCTCGATGTTGTGTGGTCAAAGGTCGGCTCAAGGCTACTTTCTCTCCCTTCTACCAATCCTTCTTTCTCCCTTCTTCTTTCAGCGATACGATGGTATTCACGTCTATCCAGCCCGAGCTCCTCATCATCTCTGAGAAGTGGCGGGGACTTAGTCCCGAGGAGCACCAACGATATAGAAACACGAGTATCGCAGAAGGCGCAAGTTCGAGACGACGGAAAGACACTCGGAGGGCCAAAAGACATAGCTCACATAAAGAGTTAGTCATCTCAGTTCCGGGCGAGCGTGGAAAACGAGGTGTATCAATCTCGATAGGAAAGGTAAATATAAATACTTTTCCACTTTGCCAATGCGAATTTCTGTCTCATACACCTCGCGGTACTCTTATCAGATGTCAGTGTTACCCAGGAAGTCATAGGGCCTCATACCAGTGCAATTACCTACCAGAAACGTCGCATTTTAATATATGAGCTTCAACTTCACCATAAACCCTTTACAATACGACACGCATCAGCACGCACTTGGGACGCATGCTGCACGCACTCACACACACCCTGCGCGCACTCGCACGCACCGGTTAGGGCCTTAAGATGGATAAGTCACGAGGATAGGTCGTGGTGATCTCTGAACTTCTATCCCGAATAAACAGAAATTGGGTTGAAAATGAGGAAAGTGGACTCCAGCAGGTGACTGTTGTATTAATGGGCTTAGCACCATGCTCTAAACGTAGTGGGTCACGTAAGAGGCGAAAAGGTGAAACGATGTGTAACCGTTTGAGTTCGTAATGAAAGGGTGAGACGAGGCGGAATCGTCTCGGGGCTCTAATCCCTGAGGTGGTGGTGTGTGTGGAAGTGAGAAAGAGAAGAGGAAGCGTCGAGGACCAGCGCTGTGCGCTTTCGTGTCCGAAGGTTCTGTTTTTGATGATTTCCGAGTGTTTTGAGGGATGAGGAATTTCGGTGAGTTAAATGGATAGCATTTTCGTAACTGGAGGGATACAACAAGTAAAGCTACGTATAAATACGAAGTCCAAGTGTTGTAAAACTCAAATGACAAGTTGTAAACTAAGCAAAGTGGGGAGAGAAAAAATTATAAAACAAAAAAGGAAAGAAAGACAAATTGAAAATGAAATTTTACTTAGCTCCGACGAAGCACATGGATTGCGTCGTCCGCAGCATAAAATGATACCAAAAGGAAACTTTAAAACACTTGGGGGTGATCCCCAAGCTCGTGGCTTGATGACTGCCGACGCGTATGAAGAACAATGGTCATATTTTACCAAGTCCGTTTTAGGTCGCGCGCATCAATGCCGTGGGAATGCGCTTTGGCAAAGCGTCGAGACGGTGCATTTGCGACGGTTTCCGAGTGTACGCTTGTAGCGTGCGCTACAAAGGTTAAAAGAGGAGATCAAGGGCATATCTGCCCGTTTTGCTATATATAATCAGAAAGTCGGATTTGGCAACATGTAGATATTTTCTTGATCTGTCCCAGGAGCGGGCAACACAAAGCACTATGACGCATGAAACTAGGAGGCAAGCAAAGACGTATGGACTGGTTAATAAAGCAGAGACATTGACTGGAATTGCTCTATTGCATCAAATCTAACCCCCAACCAAAATGTCCGTGAATGTTAGAAAGATGCACAAGGTGTTCGTGTTGAGGCATCGAGGCAGAAACCTAACCATGGGAAGATCCAGGCGTCATGGAAACATACTTTTGAACTCCGCCTTGTGCCAAAAACGCGCTCCCTCTACCATTAGAGCAGTCCGTTCTGGGTTGGACTGGGGTGGCTGGTCTCTGGAACACGTCGAGCAGCCTCGCACGATGGCAGTAGCGGTCAAGGATGGAAATATTCGCCTAATGACGCGTCGCCGCACTGTCACATCTGTACTGTAATCAAATCTAAGTAATCGATAGATGGGACTCGCGCAATGTCTTTCCCCAGCAAAATGACTCCGGACAGCCGGAATTGGTCTATATATGATACAGTTTCTGTACATACATATGGTCGCACAGACTGCATTAGCCATCCTGGCATCCCCATATTTTATAGTTATATACTTAGCATACTCGCATCAATGAAGAAAGTATTTTTGACATGGTTTATCTGACAAAAAAAGAAGACAAACGACAATCATTTAATGTACAACAAAGCTCAAACTCCGCCAGTCACACAAATCAGCGACGCGTGAGCGAGATGTGCGCGCTCGCTCACACGCTCGACTCTCGCTGCTTAAATTTTGCCCCTTCGTCTTCATCGACTTTCAAATCTCCTGCAGCGTACTTATCAACTAAAAATGTGACATAACCGTCCCGATGACCTCGCTGTAGGATTTGACTGTCCTCCTCGCAAGTTCATAGAACTCCTTCACATACGCAATGTCTTCTTCGACGGTCCTTTTTCCCGCATAATCCATATGTTCGTCCTAATAAAATCAATGTCAATAAGATGAGTAAAACTAGGGGGGTAGATAAATATCGTGCATACCGTGAGTAGAATGCGATCGTCATAGGCACCGTAGGACACTTCATCGCAGTTTTCTGGGATGTCGTACTTCTTATATATCGATCCATAATATCCTTCCAGATAATCAAGATACCCGTTATCGCGCTCCTCGCCCAAGTATGGACGTTCCTCCAGCACGTGGGCACCTTCACAATCTAAGACTTCGAGTATTCGCCTGTTCTTGCTCTTGACAGTGCCTGAGGTCAACAGTGTACTCGTGGAGCTGGAAGACGGCTGAAAAAAAGTGGAGAAATAGACTAGTATCTCAATGATGACGATAATATGGAAAGGGAGCGTACCTGGCTGGCCTCAACCATCTCAACGTCAGCTACAGGCTCGCAACTTGAGGGCGGTGTGATATCGGAACTCAAGCTTGAGCTTGAGCTACCAGATTTACCGAAGTTCTGCGTATGCTGTGTCTCTATCTCAGATCTTCGTTTAACTCGTCTAGCCTCATTCTGCCTCTCGTTCCTCCTCTTCCTCTTCTCTGCTTCCTCAGGAGTCTCAACCTTGACACCCAACACTACTTGCTTGACAGTCAGACCCGTCCTGGCTTTCTTTATCGGCTCATACTTGTATTCAGGATACAATTGCTTATGCTTCAACGCAACCTGTGTCGCCCGCTGCTCGTACGATACCTTGACTGGATGGTCTAGGGGCATACTCTTCCATGTTGGTGCAATATCGCGCAATTGCATCCCTTCGAGTATCATGTCCTGCCGATATAGCAAGAAGCAGTTCATCGGTCGTTTGATTTTTGAATCGTTATCCTGATGATTGGAAGAAGAGCCGTTGTCTCTCCTTTTGGACGAACCGGGGATTGTGCACTTCATGATTAGAAAGGCGATGGAGAGATAGGGTAGGTTGGGTAAACAAGATGGATGAAAAAATGTTTAAGTTAAATGGGCGGCCAATACGCTTAAAGGACTCGGTGATAATGTCGCTTGCGGGGCTTTGAACAGGTACCTTATGAGGTGCAATGACAGCTTTCTGGATGAGGGAAGGACCTTCGGGAACCTAGATAGGTGTAAGGGAAGAAAGCAAGTTGGGAGTTACATATATCAGAGAGTCGGCGCTGGTCTGTACTATATATACAAGAGGGATGAAAAAATGTTTAAGTTAAATATATACAGAAAACACTTTGCTTGAATTGGACATTTCTTTCTTAACAGCGCGGCGGGCGTCAATACGTCATCTTTAATAACCTTAATATACCATAACAATGGATCGCAGCAATCGTTTTTCCATATTCGGTTAATTGGTATTCATTTGATTGCGTCCCGAATCTCATGGAAGCTGATTATTGTCTTTTATTCCCATCGTTGTTGTAAGCCTGGCCCACTCTTATCACATGGACCATTATATCTTATCTTATCTTAGTCTTCTCACGTGATCTTGTGATCGCACCTTTCTCTGCCACAAATTCCTTTTTGCTTTCTTCTTCTTACCATGTACGCCCGGTAACCGTATCTGTCCAGTTCTCGACAATACATCGTGGTCCAGTCTTCAGTTGGCTTTGTCAACTAGCGCCATCTTCATTGTTGCAGCAACCATGGACGTCCTTGCGAGGTCGTATTCGGTT
>Ga0247779_1000595_pt1 | contig 21368 bp, 23 predicted proteins | sample UWRJL221509R5_FD_179925 | JGI IMG/M metagenome (GOLD analysis project Ga0247779, IMG submission 179925) | Plant litter microbial communities from Arlington Agricultural Research Station in Wisconsin, United States - UWRJ-L221-509R-5 | ecosystem: Environmental > Terrestrial > Plant litter >... | reverse complement strand
GTCATAGAGCCTCTGTCGGTGAATTATGCCAATGAAGTCCACAAAGTTCCTCCTCTCATCGTGTTGGACGCGCTTGATGAATGTATCGACGAGGCTAGCCAGCGGGATATCTTGGACGCTATCTTGCATACTGTTACCAGCTCCTCCATCCCTATTCGCGTTCTTGTATGCAGTCGCCCAGAAAGCAACATAACCAATTTCTTTAGCTCCGCGAAAATAAACGCCACACTGTTCAAGATCTTTCTAGGCGACTTATACGAGCCGGACGCCGATATTAAACTCTTCTTATGTGAAAAGCTTGAGGCAATTCGAGAAGGACATATCTTCAAATCTTCAATACCTCCTTCATGGCCCGATGACGATCATATTGAACAGATTGTTAAAAAATCCTCTGGCCAGTTCATCTACACATCTACAGTTGTCCGGTACGTGGAATCGCCTCGTCATCGTCCCCAGCAGCGACTCGCTGCAATCCTTGGTCTCCGACCTCCTTTCGAAGATTTACCGTTTGCAGAGCTGGACGCCCTTTATACGCACATCCTTATTGGTGCTGGAAATCTATCTATAACCACAAATATCATGGTACTTCTAGCCCTGTACGAAGAAATAATTCCTTCAGACATAGACAGGCTTCTAGGGCTCGAAGTCGGGGAGGCAGAAGTGGTGCTGTGCGATCTTGGAGCCATTGTAGGACAAAAGCATTATGTGGGGGGGCCTACTGCTGCAATACTGCTGCACAAGTCATTTGGAGATTTTCTGTTTGACTCTCACCGATCCAAGGACTTCTCCAAGAGCCGTGCAGAAGCAAGAGTGCATCATGCTACTCGCTTAATTGAGATATATTCAGGTTAGAGTTTATTGAAATCGTCCAGAACTATTATACCGACCTCCTTTTGGCTCCAGAGAATTGTAAAGATCGAGAGAGGATATTCTCTTCTTTCAATAATTGGGAACCGTTACATATTACAGATATCCTCGATGACACTTTTGGCACATCAATTCACTCGACTCTCGTCAAAGCTTTGAGCGATTTTCCGATGGAGTTATTTTGCGAAGTCCTTTTTACTAGTTCCGACCTTATTAAAAATTGGCAGGCGATTCAATTTCTTTACCATTTGTTCCGCCTTGCAGTAAGTCAGTTCTCCCCCACTCACTATGCAGATGTTGACTAAGACTTTGGTACCCTTCCTCAAAGACAACCAACAGAGAGTTATACCATCGGCAAGGTCTGGCTTTCTGCAAACGTGCTCTATCAGACTTCCATGGCAAATATGTCGATCATTGGGAAATGAATTTTATATTCATTGCCACCCAGTTTGAACTACACTGCCCAAGATTATACAGTCTGAACGGCTTGACACTTGGAATGACACTTGGATGGATTAAACATCCCAAAATATTCCAACAACTTCTCAGCCAGGCAGAAATATCGCATATGATGTCCAAGGCGGCAGCTCATTGCCTTCAATATCTATGTGACATGTCATTACCGAAGCAAGAAGCCAAAAGGTTTCTTGCGAGTGGTTACTTTGATAAACAGAAAAGGAAGACATGTCCCTGGAAGTGGCGTAAACGTAGGTGTTGTGACTTGACACAGAATCGCATACTTGCGGTACGCTGGTGGCGGGGACGATGCCGACTTTCTCTGTTTACCTATGGCAGGTTACTTTGGTTCTCGAGCTATTGGACCGTGTTTCATTTCTATCCCGTCCACTCCTTCAAATGGACTCAGTGGGCTCAGTGGGAATCCAGAGAAAACTTTGAAGATGTCAGCGTCTGGTATAAATATCTGTCTGTATTGGAACATCTCCCCGCCCTTCTAGCACATGCTGGAAGTTTCACTCCACTCATCCATCTTTGCCAAACGAAATCCTTTGGACCACTGTCAATGATGTTCCCAGTCTTCAGTCGTCGGGCACGTCACGCAATCACAAAGTATTTGGAGCGAGTTACTCTGGACACATAGATTCATGGACCATATATAGGACGATACAAAATGAGATTCAGCTGTGCTAAGGAAGGCTTACTGCGCCACGGAGGAAGACTCATCATCATCATCTCCACCGTCGCTTGCGTGAAATCATTTTGATCATTTCGTCTGCATAGTCACGAGCACGACTTGCTTTATCTTCTTTGTTATTTATTACTCGAAAATGTAATTGAGTAATTTACATGTACACACACCACACATATATACCATCATTCTTCTTCCTCTCCTTCCGCTTGAATACTGACTCTCGGATATGCTAAGGCTTGAACAGTCATGACACCATAATATACAACCTCCAAGAAAGTGAAAAGAGAAACTCCAGAAGCTTGCCCCATGAAGAAACCAAACCATGGCAAGTTTGCTATCAATAAAAATATACGAGCTGCTAAACAAGAAATTGCACCGAGCTTATACATGCCCGCAAATGTACCTGCCCGTCTGTTCAGGAATACTTGCAAGGCCTGCCCAAATAATATCATGGGCTCGGGTGCATAATCTTCGATGAAAAGAAGTGGCACAGCCAGGGAGGATCGGGCACGATCGCGCGCAAAACTCACTTGAGGGTTGACGATGAAGAAGTTATTGGCAGTGGAGACATAAGAAATAAAAATAACGATCGCAAAGAACTAGAATTAAAAAGGATTAGCTACATTACACACTATCGGGGTCAAAACGCTACGCACCAATAGTTTTTCTCGCCAGGGTGTTCTTGCTTCCAGCCTCATGCTTGCTCTCTCTGCATGAGTAGCACTGGCAAAACGTAGGCCAACTGGAATGACAATCCATCTCCTTTTGAACCACGTAATCTCCACCCTTGTAATGGCCTTTAGCATCACGAACGAATCGAGGTTGAAGATGGTGGAATATCCAAGCAATCGAACTAATTCCCAGAAACGAGTAGGTTCATTTACGATCCAAATAAAATGGTTGGCCGCATAGCGTAATAGGTTTCCAGATGCTATGAAAGCTGTCCCGATAATCGATATCCCGACTGTTGACTCTGCTGCGTGACTGTACCAATAATGTAGGACGAGCAATGCTTGAATAAAGTTTAATATAGTACTGTATTTTCCCGTAAGATTTCTGATAGGATTGTTTTTACTGTACTTACCCGGCAAGGTATAAGACGTATCCAAAGATTGGGTGACGGTCCGCGTAGGGTTTTTGTCCGTGAACTGCCTCTGTAAAACGGTGTCATCAAGTAGCGCAGAGAGATAGAAGAATCTGACTTTGAACGTACGATTAAATTCGGCCATAGAATGTAATAATTTCAGCTGCCCATCTTCGAGGTCCGTCATATTATAGTTGCGATATGCTGAGCTTTCCACAAACGGGAATCCTATGATGCCTTTACCAGGGAATCGACTGCTCAAGGCGATGTTCCACGTAATGTTGAAAGAGTCGTTCTCTGCATGAAGGCAATAATTAGAAAGTGTAGAAATGGTTTTTATCATGAAACAAACGCTTGCTATCTGGTTTGTGGATGTCTTCTTGACCACAACTTTCTCGGTCAACTGGAACTGGTACGAGATCCTACAGAAAGGGTGGTCGTCAGTACCAGACAGCACATATGAAAAATTCGATTATCGAATTTATACATACAAGAGGACCCCACAAGTCCTGGTTGACGTATACATAAGGCGCATACAACCACTCCGAAGCAGCCCTGTCATTTAGATTTCTGTTGACTCCGGTTCCTTGCGAACATTCAATCATGACTTCGTGGTTTCCGTTTACATCATACGAGCGTTCACAGAGTCGCCAATCTGCGCGATTGGCAGGCAGCGTTAGATTCTTGAGCTCTTCAAGTCCACACTTTCCTCAATATCGGTCAGGTGTTCGCTATCATTGAAGAACATGGAACATACAGCAGTTGCCGCCAGCCTTAGATGCGCTTGTTCGTACGCAGTGCGGTTAAATGGTCTAATCATGTCGACGATATTCAGAAACGTGCTGGAAGCAATTAAATACTTATATACACGTACGACAAAATCTAGTACTTACCTCGTAATGACATATGGATGGACTTTGTGTGCAGGTTCTCCTTTTGTCTTTAGTTCCTGACTCTTTTCCTCGAACTTGATTTTCCACATTTCTTCGGCATATGCTTCATGCGTAATCTTCTCACCAGCTAGGAGACCCGCAAGGTTGGCTTCTTTCTCCTTCCTTATCTTCATCTTTTCCTCATCCTTCTGCCAAGGGTACTTGTCGTCAATTCCCTCGTCGTCGTCAGGCGATGTACATCGGGACTTGATATTGTGGAAAGACAACAAAGGCGTAAAGGTGCCGGACGCGTCTATCACTTCCTCTGTCAATGAACGTGTATAGCCATCGCTGTATTGGAATCAAGTTAAAGCCTTTCTGCGGATGTTCATTGAAAGAAAGCGACCAACGGATAATTCCTTGCAGATGGATACACAGCGTCTGAAGGGATCCAGCTTGAATAACTAATGACATGGTCCAAAGGAGATGGAGAACTTGGAATGACAACGAAGGATGCGCGCAGATCATGGTTGGATAATTCTTGATTTTTACTGCATTCATCCTACGTCAGAATCATATGGGTGGAAAATTTCAATACGTACAAAACCGCTGTGGATATTTCAATTTGCACAGACGTTTTTAGGCCTTTATCCGTTATGCTTACACCGCGGAAAATAGTATCCGTGAAAATTGCCTTCTCAGTGATGTGCTTCGAAACCGATCCTCTTATACTTGGCATGCTTTCATAGTCTCCAGGACGCGGGTTTGGATTATCATCACGTATCCAAACTGTGGCCACAACATCGAACGTTTGGTTTTTTCCAATAAGCGGCTGAACAACCTCACCCACCCGAATATCATTGCCGAGTTTATGATACATCTCCTTGTGTGGTGTAAAGCGCAGTCGTCGGACGATAGAAAGTGCGACATATCCAAGTAAGGCTATCGCCAGTAAAGAGAACGCGTAACGCAATATTTTATACACAAAGCGACTGCGAGCTGTCCCTTTGCTGCGCGGTGCGGGACCGGGGTCTAGTTTGAGTGCAGGTTCTCGGATAGATGGAAAACTTGCGGTAGCCATCGTAGTCATGAACAGCGTTGGCGAGGATGGCCGCTGCCCAGAATTCGTAAGATCTTCGTGAACCCAGTCTCATATTTAAAGGATTTCAACGAGCAGTTCCGGGGTTCACGGGCTTTGACGAGAATAGCTCAGTCGAATCATTTGAGTTGGCAAATGTGGCCCCATTGTAACACTCGGTCCCGAGGATGTCAAGTTTAGCGGCCTACTGTATAATATGGAAGGCCACGACTGTCAAGAATAACAGTTGATTGATTCGGTCGGGGAAACGTGTCGCTCTCCAATCCGCAGCACGATGTCGAATCAAGGTAAGCGCTAGGACGACTGATCCTGCTCGTATTGACTTGATTAATAGCCATCAACCTTGTGAAAATACTAAGCAAGATAACGGAAGAAAAATTTATTGTGAGATGTACTTACACTATCATGCGAATAAATGAGCTGATTATGTATCACATCCAGAAATCTTTCCACTGTTCCACTTTGATGTTGGCTCTGTCTTCATAGAGATCGCATGGCGAATGTCCCATCTCGTTTCGACTTTCCTCCCAAATAACCTGACCACCGTCGCTCGCCTTGAGCTTCTCTACCAACCCTTCATTAACATATTTAAAAGAGGCCAGATAATGGAGTGGTGTGTTCCCATAGACATCTTTAGTTGCCAGGTCGTCGGCGTGTCCGAGATCCAACAACCACAATATCATTTCTTCCTGCTTCTCCTGATCTATCTTATCCTCTGCAGTAAACGGACGCGGAAGAGGAAGATTATCCAGGCACGAGTATAAAATCCCGCGGTTTGCTGGGTTACGCCTATGCAAGTTCAGCGCAAACCAGGATTTGGTGTCTAACGTACGGACGTCGTGGATACTTTCGAAAATCTTCTTGCTGAAAAGGCTCACATGTCGATCCATCAAAGGTAGAGAAGCGATATGAAGAAGGGTATGGCCGAGGGCAGTACTACCCGCCTCTGTAAGAGGAGTAATCTCCGATAATTTCTTCAACAACGGTATATCGAGATGTGCGACAGCAAAGTGGAGGACGTGGACCAGGTATATGGGTGTTCGGATGGATGTATCCGTGCGTGTGTCCCGTGTAAGAATGTCATAGGCTTTCAGGTTCGGTGGATTGCAAAATGCGATGGCTGAAGCATGTGGGGGAAGGCAACACGTCGGTGCAGCAAGAGGAAGAATATTTGGAGAGTATCCGATCGATAAGAGGTGCTTGAGCATGTCGTCCTTTCCAGAGATGATTGCTTCGTGCACAGGAGACAATGCCGACAGAGTTGAGTGTGTTAATGTCTCCGGCAGTTGCGTCATAATAGCTTTTGCAGTCCACCAAATTTCGTTGGGATTTGCGGCGCGTACCTGATCGAAAACTGGTATATTGCCGACACTCGCTGCAATTTCGAGAGATGTTCGTGCAGGGTTCGACCTGAAGGAAAATGTTGGGAGACGAGGTTCAGTCCAAAACCTAGAAAAGGTCCTTCGACGTGCGATTATTTCACCGTCCGTTAGAGCCGATATTTGAGGTTCAATGACACCATTTTCTGCCATGGCCTTGACTTGTTCTGGACACGAAACGTAGTTGTAGTTGTTGTATTTTGGATTGCGACCTCGTAAGAAACGGACGGAAAATTCATCAAGGTCACCAAGAAGAATCCCATTTGGATCAACTCCAACCTTGAGGAGGATTTCTATATTGGCTGGTAAGGATGCCTTGATCGCTTCCGCGAGAGGAGACGAATATGTCCCATAAATGGATCCAGGTAAATGTGTGTGAGGCGAAAATGGGCGAAGAATGCTACAACGTTGATAAGAGGGTGGAGTCTCTGCATCCCGACGAGACCATTCAGCAAGAATGGCGAGGAGAAGATTTGGATTCGGGTTTCGCGCAGCGCGACCGCAAGGTGGATCGTAGTCACTGTCGTGCGTGTCTTCTTCCGTCAATTCGTAGGGAACTTGAGAAGGGAACATTGTGGTGGAAAGAAGAGAAAGATAACTCGCAGAACACAATTGGCCGATACTTGATAATGCTACCCAATTCACATCATCGGATGCACGGCTATAAGATATATATAAAATCCTGTTTTCACTGTCAACGCAATCCAGTATAAATAAGCACTAAGTCCTCCAGACCTTATTTCATGCTACCACTGGATATTAATACAGAAGATGATGCATTACAGCAAGTCCTATACATAGTTGAAGAAGAAGGAAGGAATCCAAAATCCAAATTCACCTTGGCATCGACTCTTGGACCATAATTGGTGTGATATTCTCACGATTTCTTACGCTCAACGTTCGTCACCACTCTGGTTGCTGATTTTGCTCGATGCATACGACACATGCCTACGACTCTGAAGATCTGAAGGCAGAAAATCCAGTACTCCTGCGCATCATTCAAAAATGTCATCACCCTCCTTCAGGCTTAATCTCTTCACGATCTTGCACGACTACTTGGCTAGGAAAACTCTTCGTAGTATTCTTGCTTGCTTCTCTGGATGCTAGCGAAGGCCAATTGCAGCGAAATTCCTTGTGTATAACGGGCCTTTTTGTTAATGATTTTAATTTCTGAACACTGCAAGCGAAACTACTCTGGCATTCCGTGTGCCCTCATCCCATGTTTGTTTTAAACATCAACGAACACCTGTTACCATATTGCCTCGAGGACACATTCGCGCGTATTTTCGTACTAGCTCTAGTCGCCCCTTCGATTCTGTCAAGTGGACATCCAGTCGTCACTTCCGCCTGCCCCAGCCGATTCGGAATTCCACGCCTCTTACCGGCCGGCTCGTATGTTTTCTGGACAAATGTTGCCAATTCTCGGGATGACGATCGATAAAGAACAAACACGATCATATTTGCCAGCCCGGGTATATGAGCGTTTCACGCCCTCGAATTCCCTTTTTTTCCAACTACCACCATCATACTTATTTGTCCACCTGAGGCGATTTACCTCAAGGCGTCCTTCCCATAGTCTCGTCAATTAGTTCGACATGCGTCTAAGCACTCAATGAGCCTTGCTCAAGGTTCTCTTCACAACATACCCCGATTTTACCACCCTCAATTATAATCGATGCCATTGGATCACGTAACCTGCCTTTGTCCAGGCGGTGCATATCTGGTGATGGGGTGGGAGTTGCCTGTCCTACTACGTATGTCCATATCGCATGTTATAATAATGGTTCCCACTAAGATTCCAGCTGTAGCGCAATTGGCTAGCTTCTACGTAATCAACATGGTGATTTCGACTTCGTAGTATGCAGGTATCTTTGGTATCCTGGTCATTTCGCCATCCCTTGTCGACATCGTGCGAGGATGCTACCGCTCCCGTCCATACGCGTTTATACCATGTCAGGCGTTGCGTTCTCGGCAAGTGATCATCCCACAGCATATATTCACTTTATATCTAATGTGCTTTGTATAGACGTTAACTGAAATGGTTTGAACGAACGTCCCACCACCGTATCATCTTCAAAGGCCTTCCTATCGGAGGATGAGCTCTATCTGGCGCGGGCTAGGCGGTTATGTTGCTGTCTTTTCCCCGGGTATGAAGATCCCGTCGATATAGGTGATTCCCATCGAGGATCAAAGAAGCGAAGCTATACGGTCGGAAAAAAGAGCACGTACAAATCTTCAAAGGCCTTCCTATCGGTGGATGAACTCTATCCGGTGCGGGTTGGACAACTCTGTTGTCTTTTCCCCGGATACGATAGTCCTGACTGATATAGGTGGTTCCCGTCGAGGATCAGAGAAGCGAAGATGTGCAATGAAAAGTGACCACAAAGCGCTCCAATGAAGGAGAACAATGATGCGGGAATCGACCCGGGTCATCCGCGTAGAAATTGATGCAAAGCGGTACAATATAACTATCAGCATAAAAAAACTTGATGAGAGTTTGAGTAACACGTAGCGTCTTGTTCGCCTCCTGAAACCTAGCAGTCCATGTACCTGTGTTTTATGCAGGCAGACCGCCAACTTTACTGTGAAATCCATGCCATAGTGTACATGCATGTAGGCGTAAGTAAAATACGGCTCTCATCCGTATTGGGCAATAATTCCCGAAAGCAGAAGATTCGTGTAAGAGGAAGACGGACTTTAAAACTTTTCAATGGAGCTTTAACGTTAACATTAGATTATTCATCAAATTTCATCGTCCTCGTTTGTAACAAACATTCATCTTACGATTCACCGGAACAAACGCGATGCCACAAGGATGCATACCCAATAATTCGCAATGAATCCACCTCTGCGAAGGCACGTAAGGCTGTGCGCTCTAATCACAACATGTGACAAATGTTTGACGTACTACTAGAGTACTAGTAACCGTGGACTCTTCTATCTGGATGTTGTGCAGGTAATGTCAGTCAATCACGCGATCCACCTTATAGTCGTTTTTCACCTTCATTTTATGATTGAACGATCTGTCATCTCTGTCTGGATTCAGAAGTCGTTCTGGGGCAAAAGCGCTGTCTGGGGTCTTGAATATTTCTCGAGCTTCTCTGTTTTGACGCGACAGGCTCGTCCCCTGTAACTCGTTGAGAATTGCATTTCCACTACTGTTGTGAAGGTGCTCTCTGAAGAGAAAACTTGCAGTGTGTTCTTTAGAATCAATACTAATGTATACTTTTATCTCGAACACATGCTTCGTTCTTGCCTTTCTCTGCTCTTCATGTTTATATATTTAAATACGACCATATGACTGTCTTTGGGTTTATATATACTGTGCTCATCTGAGCTGGCCCGTATCCGTTATTTCTGATGATGCCTTGCTGAATTATTTCGCTCTCGGCATCATCTCGCAGACATCCGTCGAACCGCAGCTGTAAATTGATCCTTATGGAGACCATCACCGAGCTATTTGTGAGTCAAAAAATTGATTTGCAAGACTAGGCATGATTTCGTAAATAGAACACTACCGTACTCCCAGAACATGAAATAACGATAGAGTGTAGTAATCTTGAAGATCGTGCCCCCCGGCCTGTCACCTGTCAGTACACCTACACACTGACATCCCTGGTTATGTATTTGACAACCCCCGTCAAGCACATCATGTTTACCGGGGAAAATGTGTGAAGCCAAGCCGGCTCGGTTTAACAGGATCTTATAAACCCTATAGCTTAAAGCTGCAGAGGCAGTGGTGTGGCAGCTTCTTGAAGGAGCCGCCCACATGTCAACGTACTCGGCTAACATCGGTATATTATATAGTAATCTCTCGATCTCAAGTGCCAGTTGCAGCATACCAGGCTCGCGTGATGGCAGTTACAGTGGTATATGGATATTTTTGGCCAAGGTGTGTTTTTAGGCAGCTAGCTACGTCGGTCAGTCCCATAACACTATACAAAATTTGAACTTGGTCATCAGCTGGTTGAGACTCGATTCCCAGTGGCTCGTCGCATCGCAGAGATTTGTGGTTCCTGGTTCAGCGAACTCCTCCTGCAAGTGTCAAATATGAGAATAGCTGAGGGTGGGTCATCAATCCCTCAATCTTCGATGTGACTATTAGAAGGACCGAGGTTTTTCTATTTTCTTGCGCAAGTTCCAAAAATCAACTGTAAAAAGTAAATAGATCTTCAAAGATTCATGTACATAGCTTATTATGTTATGAAGACCAATCTTTCGTGACACTGGTGGTCGTCAATGTTATTTGACGAGCTACATAAGAGAAGTGCAAGCATCGGACAACTTTGAGTTATACGGTATCTGAACCAGTTTGTCCTGTGGATTGAGGGACAGAAATAGTAAATTTCCCATTCCGTGCACCAAAAATACCCCTATACTACTTGGTCTGACATTGCCGAGGTAATGAAATCTTTGGTTTGACTCATCGCCCCATGTGGGAAGTTGTCAAGTCGGAACGTCAAGGTTATGAAATAGTAGGTGGCCATGGTTCAGTTGTTCGGCTGTACGATACATGAACCAACTCGCTTCTGAAATGACCTTGGACTTTTAAAGACTGTGGACCTTTTTGAAAATAGCTGTAAACACGTCCGTCAAAGGCTTCGTTTATCGTTCTCCAAGCCTCGTATCCCAAACCTTGGCTTTAGCCATTAAGGCCCATTACACTTTTATTACCTTCGCGGCCCTGCTATACCTATTACCACAGAATGTTACCCAGAAAACACCCCAGTCTCAGTCTTGCAGTATCTCTTAGAGAGGCCGCTGAATTGGGTCTTATTCCGTCGTTGAAGTTGTCGATCGATACGACTTTGAAGATTCTCGAGCTATTCCAGGTATGTCTTGGGTTTAGGTTAATTATCAGATACGACATTGATTGTTGTCATGAATATGTCGATTATAGCGAATGAAAGACACCGAGGCTGAGCGAGCACTAGTCACAGACATTGTTGCAAGCATGGAGGCCTTTTACAACTCATACCGAAACTTGTCGGGGCGAGCAGATTGGTCACTCCATGGATTTAATTTGCTAGTGGATAACTTAACATCGTGAGCTTTTTCATAACTTTGACTATATGAGCCAGAATCCCATTAAAGGTCTTAATACCATATAGTATCCTACGCGAGATAGAAATTTCTATCGTAGAGCAGCTACATAGAAGTCGGATTAGTCGTCTCTTCGCCAATTCCACCGATTCCACCAAGACCAAAGTTTTTCGTGACAGACTACAAGCCGTCGTCAACAAACTCGAAGTATGTATTCCTTGTTATTCATATCGCATTATGTATATGCTTGCTTAACTTTCTTTTCGTTTTTTTTAGAACTTAGATCATGTGGCTGAATGCGTAAATACAGCTCTTCACGCATCTCTTGGCACAATCCAGCCGAGACGAGTCCCAACCATCTCCGAAGAGCTTGTGGGGCCATCTTCAAGCTCCCAAACAACGTCTGGCTTTTCTTCCTCGGCTCCCTCTAACAGCGAAAATCTACCAGATGATTTGCAAGAACATATACGTACGGCGCTTCTTTTGCAACAAAGCCTTACGATGGGCGCTTATGTCGATAGTGCTTTTGGACGAACACAAACTCCATCAAATACCCCATTACCTGCTCATGTAGCCTCTCCCTTTTATTTTCAGTACCAAACTCCTTCCACGATCCCAATACAGCCGCCATACTATCAAAATCCTTCCCCGATGATTGTGATAGTTCATAATCATCATTCCCCGGTCCCACCATGTATGCCTCCTCCTCCTCCTCCTCCAATAACAATAAATAATAAGTTATCGAATATTGGAAACTCTAACGATACCACATATATTAAATAACAGTATCTTTACTTATCATATGCATCCGTTTGTGTGATAGTCATTAAAAACTAAGACCGTAGGCGCGAATTACATGTTCTAGTCGAGCACATAGGATTTTACAACGGCTAAAATCACTTTTTGAGATCTTTTCAATTGAAATTCAACTAAATGACACTTTTCAAGCGACGAGGGGTTGGAAATACAGCAGTACGACAGAGATACAGCGAGATATACCAGCCCCGAACTGACCGAAAATGTACCTGCCGGTCTCGGCAAAGTAGCAACGGCTGTGTTTGCCGATTGATCGTTGACTCTCCTGGCTGTAATTCCCAGCATGACATCTCCAAGAATCTCTGAACCCAGGTAACATTGTATCCCGCATTACAGAAAGAAAGAACACAAAACTCAGCTTAATACTATACAAGAGGCCCATGAATCTCCCTTCACACGATACACGCTGGACTTCTCTCTCAAGAGCGACCGATGGCAATGTCGCATAGCAAACACGCTCGCAAAGCGAGTTGGTTTCAAGCGACTCTTGAAAGTGCAAAATCATCACGAGAAACCGCCGTATTAGCTTCCGTCCCCCTGCTGGAGGTGGCTTCTGCAAAGGCACTCGCTATTGTGAATGCAGTTCAGGTGTGTCTTCAACGCTGATTCACTCTTTATCAAAAGCGTTTGGTAACGGAATAGTATAGCATGTGAAGGATAACAAAGCCGAGCAAGGACTTGTCACTGAAGCTACTGCGAGCATAGAAGCCTTTTGTGACTCTTATCGTAATTCAACAAGGCAGGCGAGTTGGTCGTCGAATGGAGTCAGGACCTTGCTTCATGCACTCTCTGGGTCAGTAACCAATTGGCCTATCGGACGCGTCTATTGTCGTACTGATCCTTTGTGTAGCATCCTTGGCGAAATAGAGCAATATATCATGGAGCAAATCGACAAAAGTTGGGCAACTCGATTCGTCAACAGTGCTTCCAATGTCTCTAGGATCAAGATATTTCTCCAAAAGCTCGAGAAAATCGTGACCAGGCTTGAGGTACGCTTACCAGTCCCAGTATGCTAATACAGTATCTCAAAACACTCTGCAGGATCTTGACAACGTTATTGAGTTTTTTTACATTGCATTGAAAGATTCTCTACGCGAAATTCGGCCGAGTCTCTCGTCTCCAAGTTCTACACCCGACATAGCTGATGAACTTCGCATCAATGGGTGTGCCTCTGCCAGTGCTGATCAAGGACGTACAGCGTTTACTTCAATCCCCCCAGTGTCTACCGAGTCTACGAGAGCAATACCAGACTCTTTCGTAAATTCAACTACTGCGTTACCCCACTCATGCGTCAATGAGCGCCCGGTTGTACCACATCTTCCCCAACAGGGCTTGCAAGTGGAGAGCTCAGTAGCACCACTTGGTTTGTCTGATCCGTCGAGTTCTACCCTGCCAACAGTCACGGAAGCCTATTCAGCCAGTGGCAGCATCACTCAGGGATTGCAGTCACCAATAAACCATACTTCATGCAATCCGCCTACGTCTCTCCTTCCACATCAAAGAGACTTTTTTCCTCCTCCTCCTCCTCCTCCTCCTCCTCCTCCTCCTCCGGGGTTTCCATTACCGCATCCGATGCCATGGGTACTGGTTCCCCCATATGCAGTTCCTCCTCAGCTCATCGCCCTGTTGGCGCAGGACCCCACCTCTCGAATAGCACCGATCACGATAAATATCTCCAACATCGGCAATTCTAATGATACCACAACTATTGGATGACAACATTACGTTATTCCTTTCTCTCTCCCAGATATGTATTGGTAAATAGCTGAGTTATTTCCCTTCATGAGGACAGGTATCTCCTATCATGTACAACTCCCCGAATGGAATTTCATCACGTATATAAATGTTCGATAAACCCTGATTATCATGGGAATTCTATTCTTTGTTTTCAAGTATTATTCGTGTATTTATTCAACTACATCAATTTTCCTTCGAATATCCACAATATAAGTAACCATGGTGTATTGGATGAGCCTCCCATCTGGAAGGGCGCTTATGTCAATGGTGCCTCTGGAAGCACACAAATACCATCAAATACCCGCTACCTGTTAATATAGTTTCTCCCTTCCATGTTCATTGCCAAGCTCCTTCCTCGATCCCCATACAGCCGTCATACTATTAAAATCCCTCCCCAATGATGGTGATAGTTCATAACCATCATCCCCCTCCCCTGGTCCCATCATCTATGCCTCCTTAAAATCCCTTGATGGTGATAGTTCATAGCCATCATTCCCCTCCCCTGGTCCCATCACCTATGCCTTCTCCAGTAACCTCGGTTGTGATGGTCAGTGATGGTCAGTCGAATCCATGGCCGTAGGCTTGTCTTGCTTTACATACTATTTTGTGGTTGAAGGCATGGGAATTTATAATGGCTGAACTTTCGAAGACAGTGCGCAGTTTTCGAGTACCTTATAATAATAATAATAAAAAGTGACACTTTGGGAGCTCGAGTGCTCATATGCACATAGAGAGGATACGATAAATTGGGAACTGTGATTCATTGGGACCAAAAATATGTACACGCCGGCCTCGGCAAGGTATTGACGGTTGTGTTTGCCGATTGATTGTTCACTGTCCTCAGTCCTGACTCTTAATTCCGTTGGTATCTCGTTCAAACCCCAGGTTACAAGTCAGTGTCCCGCATTACGCATTACAGAAAGAAGAGAGAAAACACAAAGCCCTTGAACTCAATACTGCATAAGACGTTCATGAATCTCCCTTTATACCTCACACGTTGGACTTCTCTCTCAAGAGCGACCTACGACAATGTCGCATAGCAAAAACACCTACAGAACGAGCTGGATTCAAGCGGCTCTCGATAGGGCAAATTCATCACGAGAAACAGCCTTATTAGCCTCTGTTCCTCTGCTGCAAGTAGTCTCTGAAAAAACATGCAATATTGTGGAAGCAGCTCAGGTGTGTCTTCAAGGCTTATGCACTCTTTATCAAAGGCGTATAGTAACGGCGTAGTATAGCATGCGAAAGATAACAAAGCCGAGCAAGGTCTTGTCATCGCAGCTACTGCTAGCACAGAAGCATTCTGCAACCCTTATCGTCATTCAACAAGGCAGGCGAGTTGGCCATGGAATGGAGTCAAGGCCTTGCTTCATGCACTTTCCGGGTAAGTTAGATAGCCTTATCAGATGAAATCAATGTTGTACTGATCCTCTCGCTGTAGCATCCTTGGCGAAATAGAGCAGTACCTCATAGAGCAAATGGATAAAAGCCGGGCAACTCGATTTTTCAATAGTGCGTCCAATGCCTCCAGGATAAGGGTTTTTCTCCAGAGACTGGAGATTATCGTAAATAAGCTCGAGGTACGTCCACAAATCACCAGTCCGAATGTATTTAATTTCAATACTTTCTGCAGAATATGGAAAATGTTACCGAGTCTGTCACCATTGCATTGAGGGACTTTCCGTACAATATTGGACCCCTTCTTTCTCCAGGTCCTTCACCCAACAGAGCTGATAATTTCCATGCCAATGATCATATTTCTGTTGTTCAAGGTCATATCTCGCCTACCGCGGTGTCTGCTTCCACGAGAGAAATACCAGCGTCATTCACAAATACAGCTATGGTATTATCCCAGCCTAATGGGAACACACCATTAACACCGCTTGTTCACTTCATGACCACCCGCCGTCAGGTTCTTCTGTGCCAATGGCAGTCATGGAAGCCTACTCGGCCAGTGAGAGCATTACTCAGGACTCTACCTAAGACTTCCTGCGCTAAAAGGGCCATTGACAGATTCAGAAAGGGAAAGATATATCAGGGAACACGAATATTGATCATAGATCATAATATAGAGTAATCTAATATTCGCAATGAAATTGGTCACTACCACACTAAGAAGGAAATGTCCGCCTTTATGTATCTAGTCATCATCGCTTTCGGCCACGATCTTGGGTTTAGAATACACAATTGCTTGACAAAATAAGACCCCGTTTAACACTACACCGAAGGCAAAATTAAGTACTCCCGGCCCCAAAGTGGGAGGATGCAAATACGCTGCGACGAGTACACATAAATCACCCAAGAAATTGAAACAAGCACCGAGCTTATACTGTCCGGCAAAGGTCTTCGACTGGTAATTCATTCTGACCTGAAGGATTGACCCGATAATTATCATTGGAAGGGAGGAGAAGGTTTTGCATAGAAGCTTCAATTTTTTCATGCGCGATACGTCGGCAAATCGATGTACTTTGGAGGCGAACAGGTCGACATCATAGATTTCGACCAAGGAAAATACGCCCGCAAAAAAAATGAAGGTCTAAAAAATGCATGTGCAATCAGAAAAGCAAATCAAAGCAACAGACAAGATGGAGAATACAATACTCACGAATACCCTGAACCTCCAGGACGTTCTTGCCTCCACTCGTTGGCTGGTTCGTTCTGCGTGTGTTGAACGAGCAAATCTTACTCCGATAGGAACCGCTATCCACCTTTTCTTGGACCAAACAAACTCTGCTCTCGTCACGGCTTTTACCATAAAAAAGGGGAGTGCCTGGGTAAGGGTACACATTGTCCATTGGAAGGACAAGAACTTTTGCTCAGTGAAATCTCCCAAAACGTCGGATAGAACCAACCCGATTACCGATGAAATGGTTCCAATGGTTGATATTCCAACCGTGGAGGTCGACGCACGGGTGTACCAGTAAAGGACGAGTAGAAGGTAGACCAAGATAGAGGGAAATAAACTGCGGTTAGAGAGTTAGTATACAAAGCGGGTCGGTAACCACATTGCTAATTTACCTGAAAACAACCAAAAACCATGCGATCCAAGCCGGTGGTCGATCTTGGTTAAACCTCTGTCCTAGGAGCGCCTCTGTATAGTTGATATTAGATATGTACTTGACAAATATATCATTCGTCTGCTTACGAGAGAATTCAAACCAGGAATGAAAGTTTCGGAGAGCTTCCTCGGTATCGCTCATGTTGATATGTTGATGAAACGAGGATCCCAGCACATTTGCAACATTATGTTTGCGAGGTGTTATACTGCCGAAGGAAACATTCCAGGTAATGTTGACGACTTTGGGATCTGCTTAAAGTGGCCTGTTGATCAGAGGTGCCGGTGACTCTGGAGATTAGATGAATGGGTACACACCTTCGTCAACGGGAGGGCATTCCTCGCGGTTGACAGGAACTGGGACCAAATCCTAAGAGATATCTCATGAGCTACTGCATACTCAAAGTGTGATTTAAAATTCTGCTTACAAGGGGACCCCAATGTGGATCCACAAACAGATAAGGAGCATACGCCAAGCTTGAGGAGGTATTACTCGTTTGTCCTTCGTCCGGAGAATATTCGATCATTACCTCACAGTTTGCATGCGATTGGAACGAAGTATGACAGAGCCTCCAGTCCGGTGGATATTCAGGAGAACGTAAGCCACTGTGCGAGTGCTCGCCGCACTGCATCCGACAAAAAAGTTAGTGATTAGGTGCGCGGAGAAGAAAGATAGATCTAACTTCGGCCATGGATAGTCGACGATGGGCCACCTCGAATTTTTTGCGATCATAGAGTCTAGTCATGTCCATGACGTTCAAGTGAGTCCTGGGAAATTATGAGGTTCGATACAAAGTCTGCTTTAAAGATTATATACCTTGTTATAATATAAGGATGTGCCTTTAGTACCGGTCTTCCATCTGTCGTAATTTCAATTTTGCCTTTGGGTTTAATGGGTTTCCATGACTCAGGATCAATCTGTTTCTTATTGACGTCTGGAGGTGATACTTCCGTTTGTTCGTCAGTTTGACACCGTGACTTGATTTCGTGGAAGAAAAGCAAGGGTGTGAAGATTCCGTATGCATCAACCACCTCGTCGGCTAAAGTTCGAGTATAATCATCACTGAATAATAATATTTGAGATTCATGAATCAAAAACAAGGAAATTACTGACGGATAAGCTCGAGAAGGGGGTCTCATAGCTTCCACTGGCACCCATGTTGAATAGTTCAGCACGCTGTCTATCAAAGACGGTAGGTTGGGCACGAGCACAAACGATCCCCGTAAGTCATAGTTTCCCAACAGTGAGTCCTTGCTAGAATAAGACCGTACCATCAGAGAGCAGGATATGAAGGTGGCAAACATTACTTACAAGGCAGCGGTAGATATTTCGAGATCCACAGAAGTTCTGTAAACCTTTTTTGACATTTTAATGCCGCGAAAGATAGTGTCCGTGAAAATAGGTCTCTCGATGAGTTCTACACCCCTCGTTTGTGATAGATTCTTCCCCTCAAATTCGCGAATCCATACTGTCGCGACGATGTCGAAAGTCTGGTCCATTTCTATTAAAGGGCGCACAACTTGTTGTGGCTCATATAGTGTCCCATTATGATACAAGGTTGGATGTGGTGCCAGTGAGTTGTTCCAACGGTTTTGAACGGTCTTGAGGCCCAGATAGACGACATACAGTCCAATAATGGCATTAATACCTGTGAAAGCATAGCAGAAGCATCTGCAAATGCTAACAGGTCTTGCCGATTTTGCCCGTGGCTCTGGCCCTGGGTCAAGTTGAAGAGAGGATTTCGATTCTTTTGTTGTAGTGTCGGAAGTATACATGATGGGTGTTTCGCGATGCCTTTGTCTGTAGTTTATCCGATTTTAAGAGTTTTTGGTGGCCCATGGGAACCGGACACTTGAATCACTTGAATCGATTTTTGGAATGAGCACAGCTGATCCATATCAGGTTCTGAAAATTTGATTTTGGTTGCGAAGAAAAGGTTCTCTGGTCCCGGTCAGCACTGATATGAAACAAACCAGTTATCTTACATATTCCAAAAGACAACCTTGCCCTAGTTCACGAACGAAGCTTAGCTTCACCATGCGAGGAGATATGGACAACGGAACCTAGTATTCCGGCAATCAGAAGCTAGGTAAGAATCAACTCCAAATGTCGTATGTCATAGAAACTTGTCGAGACTCGGACCAAGCTGCTGCGCGGCAGGCCTGCTGAGTCTATTTTAGCTGGGCGGTTGCGATTGGCGCCCACTTGTCAATGTCAAGGTCCACCATGTATTGATTTATTTTGAAGCACCTCCGCGTGAAATCTTGAATAGATTATGGAGCTAATACCATTTAGCAACGTTGCATGTTTTGAAATTGGTAGGAGGATGATAGTTATTCTTCAAAACGAGTGAGTTGGCAATCAACCCATCAGTATTTCTAGAATTTACTTTTTTCCGCTTGTACAAGGTAAAAAAGCGCAAAAAAGCGTCAAAGTTTCAAGTTAAAAAAGCCCACCACTGGTTGATAATAAGCACAATACTCGAAGACTAATTTTAAGTTATGAAAAGTTGAAAAGTTGCTAACAAGATGGAAAAAGGTTATATTACACGTCATAATGCTCTCGACAAATTACAAGGGTACTCCGTCAACCCTTACATTGACCATTATTGTCACTAATTTCTTTCCGAAAGTGAAATATGCTGTTTTTTGCGTCATTTTTTATGACCGGTTCTAGACAGCTTTCTGACTTTTTGACTTGCAGCTTGTTGCCGGCAGCTAACAAGTTGAAATGCGCAAAAAAGTGAGAAAGTAAATCGGGAAATTGCTGATGTCTGCGGTCGAGACTGCAGAATAATGGAGTCGGATGTCGATTACTTGCAAAGAAACTTTATGCGGGAGACTAGTAACTACACAACGGAGCGCGTGCGCAAGTTGCCATAATGGGCCGGCAGAATTGATGGCACCCTATCACGTGCAGGTGCCATCAATTTATGTTTCTCGAAAAGCTTAAGGAAAGACCCTTATAATTTGTGAGCAGCCGTTTGGGACAAACAAAAACGTTTTGTAGAGACTAGGCTACACCAATGTAATCCGTGTCCGATCTACCTGAAGTTGGTCTATAATACATATCAAGGGAAACATCTTCAGCAGATAACAGCAGTTCAGCACCCTGTCCTAACTTCTATGCTGGTTACCGGTGACCTCAGAGGCAAGTTCATCCAATTTTATCTCGTCAATTTCCAAAGGCTTACATTCATTCTCAGTGGCAGTATGTCCCGCTCCAACTACTCGGATGCTGGGTACATGCTTTGCGAGGGCGATTTCGCCTTGCAATTCGTTCCGAGCCCGACGAAAAACCCAAACAAGGATTAGTAGAAGTGTTCCAGTATCTCTTTGACGGCAAAAAGCCATACTTGTACGATTACAATGCTCTTGTGTCTCAAGCGTCCGCATCTGATGTAGCAGGTCATTGAGCTATTTTTTCCAATTATCTGTCTTCTCCTTTCGTCATATCTTTCGAGCGGTAGGCATACATTCCCCCAATTGTGAAGTTTAGGATGCAGCTTCTATACACTCCTCGTTGCAATATTTTCAAGCCAGAGACAGCTTCGACGTCCACTATGGACTACAGATGCGCAAATATTACGTTCGGATAACCAGCCTCTCCTAAGTTCTGTTCAAACACTACACCACGGCGCGCATTAGAACTTACGCTCACAACTATACTACCATACCTGCCTGACGAGTCAACAAAACTTCCCTCTATCAAATTCCTTTCACATACATCAGCAGAGCCAGTCACACGTCGAGCACCCATCCTATTCACATGTCATTTTTTATGTTAACTCAAAGCTTGATCCATTGATTTCCCGAGTCCAACAAGTTCTACCAGTCACGATAAACAACCATATTTCGAATATTAGTAATGCCGATAATAGATAGCACCGTGAATTTGGATAAAGTTGATGTAAGTTTCACTCGTGTTCCTTTTCTTGGATCAATGTAGATAAACGCTGCTGACATTTGAAAAAATAATGGATTTAATGTAACATCCGTACGAGTGTATTATTATTATTTTGCTTTCCCGACGAATGCCTAATGCAGCAGATTATCAAGAATATTGTGGCTCGCGCCCCGGTCAGCACAGTCTGAATCGCTGGTTTTGTGAAACACCAATGAAAGTCCTTGCATGCTAGTCATCATCTGTATCAGCTGGGACTGAGGGCTTGGGATAGGCAAGGGCCTGCAAGGCCATAAAGCCGTAAGATATCACTTCGAAGGAAAGCAAGAGGTTGACGTCGTCTACTGGCAGATTATTATATA
>Ga0247779_1000594_pt1 | contig 21418 bp, 24 predicted proteins | sample UWRJL221509R5_FD_179925 | JGI IMG/M metagenome (GOLD analysis project Ga0247779, IMG submission 179925) | Plant litter microbial communities from Arlington Agricultural Research Station in Wisconsin, United States - UWRJ-L221-509R-5 | ecosystem: Environmental > Terrestrial > Plant litter >... | reverse complement strand
AAGGCAACAGCAACGGCTACACCTATGCTTCCCCACCAGCTGCCACCACCACCTCTGGCTCTTACGGTGGAAGCTACGGCGGTTCCTCCAGCAGCTACGGCGGCTCCTCTGGTAGCTACGGCGGCTCCTCTGGTAGCTACGGCAGCTCCTCTGGTAGCTACGGCGGTTCCTCTGGTAGCTACGGCGGTTCCTCTGGCTCCTACGGATCCTCTGGTTCTTATGGGTCAAGTGGATCGTCCAGCTCAAGTGGAAGCTCTGGCTCCGGTTACTAAAGGAGCTGTAGGTTAAACCCAGTTCTGTGCTTTCCTGTCCTTGCAGGTTCTCTTGCTGTCACGTCGTTCATGCCGCATGCATCGTAGAGTGTTTTCTTATCCATCCTCCCCGCATATATATACAATCAAGCTCCTCACGGACCATTACTCATTATACCATTATACTTTGCTTGCAATGGACAACTAAAATTTATACCTTCGACTTCTTGCTGCTAACAATATTTGGTTCTTAATACGTCTTTTCAATGCGTAGTTCCCCTCCGTTTTCATTATCTGACAGGCTCATCCCCCCGCACGGTCTTTTTTTACGACCTATTTATTCCTTTTTTCCCTTTAACCCACCCGTGCACTGTCTTCCGCTTTTTCTAGTAGTACTAGATTCGCGTTGCAATGGAATGCATTTGAGAAACGCCACAAATACATGTTATTGTAAGAAGATATTATGTCGTCCCATTAATAAGTGCTATTGCTTGCTATGGCTCGTCAATGTGTAACTTCGCTCTTTTCGATGGTATATTTTTCCTCATCTTGAGCCGTGATAACGTCATCTGAATGACCGATAAAGAACGGTTTGAATTCAGACTACTCTTACTTACAACAAAACCATTGATCAGCGCTCGCGCTCAATATCTATCCAAATCAACACTATGCCTTTACATTTCGCAGATGGATCGATTGATGTGAAGACGTTGCAAACCGTGCCCGAAGAGTTCATCATCTTCTACTCTTCAATCGTCCATGGCCAGATGTGGTGTCCAGTGCGTGCGCTTCTCTCGGATTATGACTTTTTACCTCCTTTTAACCTAACTTTCATTTTCTCTTGTAGGATTGTCGGGCAGTAGACCAATTAGTTCAGGATGTATTCTCGGACAGTGGTCCTAATGCTTTAATTGTGTATGTCGGAGACCGAGGCCAGTGAGTGTTAAATAATGTGGACTGCATCCAATCAATCTCTTTGAAATTCCCGGCTAACCGCAGCAAATAACTTTCAGATGGAAAACCCCGTCTAATATTTATCGCCACGAGCCATGGAACGTTACTGGAGTGCCGACGATTGTGCACCAGAAAGATGTAAGTTTCCTTAGTTCTCAATATTACGACATTCACTCACCATAGCAATTCGGCCGTTTAGGGCAAAGAAGTGGGAAGGCTAACAGACGAAGTGGAGATTTTGGCCCAGCTAACTACATTTGTGAAGTCCTGAGGTATATGAGCCATAGGCTGAATAAAGTGCGATCGTGTTGTTTGTTCGTAGAACAGGCGGCTTTGCGTCGATAAGGACTTCATCATGTAAGAAGATTGTAATTTTATAAACTAAATATATTATGCGGTTGTACCTTTCCAGCTGCCATCCTATCAGGATTTAGAATTTCTTGTAAAATCGCCGCTCCTACCACCGGATTTATGGGATACAATTATTTCTCCGATCTCCATTTCCTTGCCAGCCACTGCTTTTAGCATGTCCCATACGGTTAACAATCCAACAGAAACGGCGGTCAGAGCCTCCATCTCCACTCCTGTCTTGCCTTCGCATGAAACAGTTGCCGTGCAGATGATGCTGTATTTTATGATTGTGTCATTTTCTTTCGATTCTTCCGATTTGAGTTTGACGTCTATTTTGGAGAGGGATAGTGGATGGCAAAGAGGGATCAATGATGATGTTTGCTTCGCTCCCATGATGGCGGCAAGTTGGGCTATGGTTAGGACATCACCTTTCTTCCTCGATTTCGCAACCATGTTTGATTGAGGATCGTTATCCTTTCCGGCATCATCAACAAAGGCGGGATACGATGCAGTGACGAGATTGTAAGCTATTTGTGGTATGAAAATGCGACCAGAAGCTGTTGCGCTTCGCTTTGTGATGTCTTTCTCACCAACATCGACCATGGATGCGCGCCCATGCTCATCAAGATGCGTGAGCTTGCTCATTGTGCTATACGTTCGGTCGATCATGTGGCGTGAGCTTGATCTGTTAAATCTGTCTGGAAGAGTCCATGGAAAAATGGAGCTGATTCTGTTCCGACAAATCGTGGCGCGTTTTCTTGGACGAGCTGCGAAGATGGACATGATTGAGAATAGTAAATAACACAAAAGGGAGTGCATTGTACATGTAAAACACTCAACCACCTATAAGAATCATTGGGCGATTCGTGGTCACGTCGATATCTTCCATCCCAGCATGTTTCTCCTTCTTTCCTGAAACCGCTTGGCCAATTTTCTCGAGCAAATCTTCGTCAGATGCACCCATACGCATTTGATCTCTTAGGGACATCTCGGTTGCGTCGAATAAGCAGACCTGGGGTTCTCATTGAAAGCTATCAAGAGTATTGGTCTCAAAAGAACCTTACCTTAATCTGGCCATCTGCCGTCAGCCTTAGGCGATTGCAGGAGGTACAGAAATGGTCTGACATGCTCGAAATAAAGCCGAAGTTGCCTTTATAATTAGGTATCGTCCATGACCTTGCAGTATCATTGAGCTCATCTGGAGCGCGCTGGACATTCGGATGCTTAGACTCGATACGACGCAGTAGCTCGGATGATTCAACCATTTTCTTTTTGTCCCATTTATTGCCAGTAAAGGGCATGAATTCGATGAAACGCACGGAAATGGGCTGGTCCTTAGTCATTTCCACAAAGTCGAGGACTTCAGAGTCGTTTAGTCCTTTGATTACAACAACGTTGATTTTAACAGATGCTAGAGATGATTTCAGAGCGACCTCTAAAGCTTTGAGAACGGCGTCGTGTCCTCTCCGTCTGGTGATAATTTCGAATTTAAAGGGATCCAAAGTATCTAAACTGCACTCAATGTCAGCAAGTCATGACAAGAATACATTCGAATTTTCGAAAAGAATTTGCGAAAATACCTGAGGTTCAAATGCGTCAGTCCATTTTCGATGAGCTGAGGAAGCTTCCGATGAAGGGCAAGCCCGTTGCTTGTCATTCCAATGGATTTTAGGCCGTATTGTCGTAACTCGTTTAAGCTACCGACTATCTCTGTAATCCCTTTTCGAACAGTGGGTTCTCCTCCGGTAAGTCGAATTTTAGTGACTCCACTCCTCACAAACAACGTTGCGAGACGAAGAATTTCGTCATTTGTCAATAGTTTCCCGTCCGGCGATAGTTCGATGCCTTCACTGGGCATACAGTAGAAGCCTATATCAAAGCAGTTAAGTTCTTGCGGCAACAATATGTTTCTTCAACAACACACATCTCAAATTACATCTTTCTGTTAATGAAATTCGAAGGTAGTTGTGTTGGCGTTTGAATGTATCCACCAGATGATGGGAAACGGGACGAATTGAATCAATCTCTTGAATCTTAGCCTATATATCGATCAGGATATGCCACTTTTTTGAGGTCTATAGGACATACCCGAGCTTGTATCTGCCTTTGCGAAGCCTGGCTTGCATCAGAAATCGACGAGAAACATTGATACAGAGAAGTCGATTTCAATCCATGTCTCCTGACAATCGTTGAAGCCATGTTATAAGGAAGAAGAAAGGAGACAAATCTTAAAGCTTAAAGGTTGGTCATGGCTCGCTTCGTCTTAGAAAGACATGATAATAGTCCGAGCGCACCGCCGCTTTCTGCGGCACTGTGTGGCGAGCGTGGGACCCATACTAAGAAAGGGCTGTATTTAAAAGAAATAGTACTGTTCCCGGCCCGGCAGTCGCGTGACAGAGTTGTTACAGATAGACGCGTCACCTCGAAAGCAGCAACTCGAGACGCGTAATTGTACATATCCTTCCTCATCTTAACCGTTCAACTCATTACAATTGCTTCGACATGGTGAGCTCAGATTTTCGAAGAATTTTATTGACTTCTGACCGCTGGTATGCTAGTCAATCATGGATCAGAACGGTGGCTCCGTAATCGCCATGGTAGGAAAGGAATGTGTCGCTATTGCATCGGACTTGCGAATGGGAAATCAGGCACTAGGAATCTCAAATAACTTCCAGAGGGTGGGCAAATACTTACTTCATCTCAAAGTTCTACTGACAACCCATGTAGATATTCCCCGTAACAGATCGCATCTTCCTTGGAATGCCAGGGCTTGCAACAGATGTTACGACATTGTGAGTTATTGTCAAAGATCAAGCTCGAACTATGCCTATAACCATCTTAATAGGCATGAGCGTCTACGCTTCAGACTGAACATGTATACCATCAAAGAGGAAAGAGAGATCGCACCAGAAACTTTCGCCCACCTTGTATCCTCCACGCTTTACGAACACCGATTTGGACCTTATTTCATTGAGCCAGTTATGGCTGGTATCTCAAAAACACCAACAGGCGCATATAAGCCTTTCATTGCCGCAACCGATTTGATTGGGTGCCTAAACTTTGCGAAGGACTTTGTCGTGGCAGGAACTGCTAGCACAAAGCTGTACGGTGTTGCTGAAGGTCTATGGGAGCCTGATCTGGAACCTGAGGATCTCTTTGAGACCATATCACAGACGCTGATGAATGCTGTTGATCGTGATGCGTTCTCAGGTTGGGGGTGTGTTGTACATGTAATGTATGTAACCATTTCATTATCTTTTTATCGTTTGCTAAACATGTGTTTCATGCTTTCCAGAACCAAGGACAAAGTGATTACACGTACTTTGAAAGGACGAATGGATTGATTTACACAGCCGCGTGTTTTGTGTTTTACCTATTTCTACTTTGACTTCAACAAGTTGTATTTTGGCATTGGTTTAGGTGTGCAGAGTCCAGACGCTCAGAGAAGTAAGAAATTCTCACGTTCAGTTGGTTGCCACAGTTCGATTCTGCCTACCTATCTTGAATTTTCCTTCCACTTCGAGTTGTGTCTAACTGATGAACGCGGCATAACTTTCGATGCTCCTATATATTAGCATTCTTTGGGTGCTTGTGTCTATACTGACTCTGTTGGTGACCAAGAACACGTCACCTAACTTGAAGTTGAACACAACTGTCGTCATTCTCAACTGGTCCCGTTTTTCGAATGTCAGAAAAATCACCTCTACTATCTGTGAGGACTTGTTAGACGATGTAGTATACAGCATCATTGTTTGGAATAACAATCCAAATCCCATCACCTTTGCTGTATGTGGTTATCCTCTGTGTCTTCTGTTTTTGACTGCATATAATTTTTTATTTGTATACAGGATTTCACCAATACAACATGCCCGGAATCTCGAGTTGTCATTATAAACTCTGCTGTCAATGTTTACTTCCAAGCTCGTTATATAGCTTGTACACGGGCAAAGACTCTGTTTTGCTTCATTCAGGTTAGTCTTTTTTGATGAACTTCTTGCTGGCTCAATCTACTAGGAATATGTATAGGACGATGATTATCTCGTTAAGCCAAATATTATTCGAGCACTTTCTGCTCGAATGGGTGGCGGCAGTGCGCTCTCTGTTCACCTTCAGCCTCCTGATGAAATGCTTTCTAGTCAACTTCGTGAAATCGCCATACCCCCAAGTATAGAAGCGACGTTCGCGTGGCTGGGCTACGGAACTATGATAGAGCGCGCGTCGGCTTCAACATTTTTGTCATTACTTGAAAAATTGCAATTATCGAAAGAAGAACTTGAAATGGCCGATAACTATTTTACTATACTTAGCAACCATATCCCAGAAAGATGGTTTGACCCTGGAATTCCTCTCGGAGGTGGTGTGGCATTCACAGTCGGAACCGCAGGCGAAGAAAGAAACAACCACCATATTGTCGGTGATTTCCGCAGTTTTGTTTTTGGCTCTCATTACTGAAAAAATGTATGTGCGTAGCTCAGAGCCGCGGAGCTATTAGATTCAATCACTCATGCGAAAGATAGAAATCTTCCATACATACAGCTTTCGCCGCGTAATACGGGTGAAGTCGTAGATGTCTCTCGCGCCCCATGTCACCGGGACTTATGTATCTTTCAAACCTCCATCAAGCTCTTGCCGGACTTTATAGACATACCGGTGGTTGCCGCAAGTGATATTATCGTTGTTGAGAAGAGGAGATTAGTCGAGCTGGGAGAGAACAAGAAGGCTCATTATCTTGATTTCCCACCTTCGAACGCTGTAGACGGCCGATACGAGACGGTCTTCCGTAGTTCCACATGTAAGTGGGCCAATCCGAGCAAAGTCTGTCGATTATAATGGGCGGTTTGGTTATAGATGCGAAAAGCAATGAGTGGATTTCACTAGATTTAGTGCTCACCGCATCTCCCGGGAATCTGGTGCTTGTACTTGTCGTGGGACGAGAGACCGAAACTATTCTTCAGAATACACGTATTCACGTATCTCAAGATGGAAAAAATTGGGCATGTTTCTTATCTTGCCTCGTTCAACCTCATACTGAATCCTCTTTTCTAATTTCACAGGATTTATGGAATACTGCCCTGCTTTGCATAGAGTTTTTCCTTGACGATACGGGCAACAGCGAGCTGCAGGAAAGCCGTTTGAGTACGTGTAAAACTGCCGTCCTGCCTGTTTCTGCACGCTTTATTCGGCTGTCGCTTTTAAAAGATATGCAGTACCCCTGGACTATCAGTGAGATTCACGTTGAACATAGAAACGGAAAGACAAATTCAAATAGGGGCAAAGGCGGGGTAAGTACCAACCCCCGCAAAACCTTAAAAATATAGTTGTGCTCGATTAACAACTGTTTTTATACTTCAAATTTCTGTTTTCTTATGATGTTACACATATGATTTGGTCGTAAGATGTAAGGCGCAGGTTAGAAGTGGTGCTTGCATCCAGAAATGTTAAAGATATTCATAGCCCGCTTACGTCATGCCAAGTTGAGGTTGCGGTCGGTACAGGCTCCTGCGGCGATGTGACTTTACGCCGCCCTCTTTCTCGTTCTTTTTGTTGAAACACTCCTTCAACCAGCTTAACTATGTTCTCTACTAAGGCTCTTCGTGTTGCAACACCTGGTGTAATAGGCGCCACTAAACGCGGCATTTCAGTACAGGTAACTATCGTTCATTCATCGTTCGCCGGATCCAAGTAGTGGCTCAAAGTCGAATTCCACTTAGTCTCTCCTTCATGGCTCACCAGAAGCCAAACAGGCTGGGGATCTCGAAATACAGCAGCATTCCAGACTTGTCGGAAGGGGTAAATATATCCACGGTTTTGAAAGTGAGTGCGCAATAGCCCTTGCCATTGGCTACCCCTTGACACCTGGTCAACAGCCCATCGCGTTAAGCCCGACAAAATTGAGGAGTACAAGAGAGCCGCGTAAGAAGACCTAGAATTGTGATTCTTTTTATGGAACTTACTAGTTTACTTCATAGAGAACGATACTATAAAGGTATTCAGGAGGACAGCAGACTTCACGTCAAACTCACAGGAAATTGGGAAACCATTGTGGGAGATCAGGATGCGTTCATCCACATTCTCGAATACGAGAATTATGCAGGATACGACAAGACAACTCAACTTGTCAAAACATCAGAGGTACGATATATACACCATCATATATAAATTCGAGGGCTTGCTTACCAGGCTTTTCCAAGCATCTCGACGCGTACAAGGCCATGCTCCCATTCCTGACGTCTCGATCACTTCAACTAAACCAAGAGTTTGCTATCCTGCCAACGGCTCCTCCTCATGCAGAAGGAGGTATATTCGAGTTGAGAAGTTATCAATTGAAGGCTGGTACTCTTCTGGAGTGGGAAACCACATGGTACGCTTTTCTCCAAACTTTACTGGAACGTGTACTCATTTATCCATCGCAGGAGAAGAGGTATAGAAGCACGCCGCAAGTCAGTTGCACCAGTTGGAGCATGGTTTTCGCAACTCGGGCACCTTCATCAAGTTCATCATATGTGGCAATATCCGTGAGTCGACAGCGGTCTATTCATGTTAGTTCGACCGGTCTACAATGTTCTTTAGGGATTTACAAACTCGGAAAGAAGTGCGAGAGAAAGCGTGGCAGATCGATGGTTGGGCAGAGACGGTTTCCAAGGTCTGCTGTCCCTTTACTGGAAAAAGAGAATTTATTGTGATATTTTTGGCAGACGGCACAACTAACCAATACTATGGACGCTTTCATTCTTTCGCCACTATCTTTCAGTCCCCTCAAATGAGAGTAGCCTGTATTATCTATAGCATGCAAACGAGAACATTCTCCTCCGACGTTTCATGGGTTTCTGGAACAGTGTTATATGGAGCACAGAGATATGAACTATTTCAGCCGCATGACTCTTCTGGAGCCAGAAGATAACCGAAGATAATACGTCCAGGTCATTTCAAGATGATGCTTTTTATAACCTGGTGGTCTCACACTGGAACGTGGTGGAATGTCGAACTTTGGAAGAACCCGAAGACCTTCAGAGTCAACTAAATATTTTTGGACACATCTTTTAAGCAAAAACTGGACAGAAACTAATGTTTTGTGCCTGTAACTGTGCAGAATGATCAATGATGCGATGAGACAATCTAATAAATTATAATGCCACTTATCTCCATGACATATAAGGCTTGATCATCATCTTCTTTTTTAAAAGTAGTGTCTGTACAAGGATAGTTTAATGGATATATCCTGGAGGAAGGTGTGGTTGGTGACTCCCGGGCGGCTGACGTCGGCTAGATAGTCTATGACAAGCGCTCACGTGCGTGATAGTTCGCGTCTCAGGCTCAAATCAGTATTTCAATTATGACCGCTTGCCTTGCCATCATCCTTTCTTTCTCTTATCCTAACTTCCACCCGGTTGCTGCCCATAATTTGAAATGGAATGGCATGATTCCGATCCGTCTGATGAAGAGCAAGTCCATCAAGAAGACCAACAAGCAACCTCAAGAAAAAGAAGTAGCCGAGGTTCGTGCCTTTCCACTTTCCATCCCGCACAATTCTTCATGATCGTCAACTCTAGCTTGTGATCAATGTCGCAAAACAAAAAGCAAGTGCGAGAGAACTCCAGGAGACTCCAAAATGTGCAAGAGCTGTGCACTGACTGGGACAGGTAAGTTATTGCTGTCCATACCCCACTAATGTCTCGTTTGACGTAAATCCCAGCTTGCACATTTCTGGGTAAATATACTCGAATCTACTTCCTGATATTGTTGCTCAACGTCAACAATAGGACCCAGCTATAAGCGTGGGCCTCCGAAAGGTTATATTCATGCCATCGAACAGCGTTGGCATCAAGTAGAAGCGCTCCTTGGCGCTATCCTGCAGTGCCCCGATCAACGAGTGCAGAGTGTTGTCTCTGATCTTCGACAAGACGACCTAGCTCGAGAAATTCTGGGTAGGGTAGATTCGGGGCCATACGTTTGTCGTTTTCCCTGGCACTCTCCGTTCTGAGCCTAAAAAATCATTGTAGGGCCCGTCCGGACGCCGCAACCAAAGAGCAGACGCCACCAAAGAAGATTTCTTCGCATCCATATTGAAGAGTAATGAATCCGCTGCTGATTCGTCGAGGGCACGGAGACAATCGCGCGTATCTCGGGAGATAGTATCTTCGAACCAAGGTGAGAATCATTACATATGTTCCACTTGCAGCTGACTTAAAAATGTATCCCAAGATCACGGCCTTGCTGTTGTGCCAACAAAAGAATGGCAGGATAACCTGTCAAAACGCTTAGCATTTGGTCCAAGTGCGGGCAGTAGTTCTAGGATTTCGGACGATGGCGGGGGACCTGTATCACGAAGGAGGAGGCTAAATGATATTCAAGAACCGCCCAATTGGAATTCTCTATACACTATTGACCCAACACCTGGTGAGGCACTTGAATTATTTAACCTTTTTTTTTTTGCTGAATGTGGAAATAGAAGACACAGAAGATGTGAAAGGGACTACAGAAGAGATGGGACAATTGTCATTGGATGAGAATCAAGAGGTACACCGCTTGATTCATTCTGTCATTCTCTTATTTCATGAACTCGACAATTAAAAGGTCCGTTTCCATGGACAAGCCAGTGGCTTGCACCTCCTTGGTCGTAGCGAACGCACCGATGATCGAATAGAAGGCGGTATATGGTATGTCTTTACTCTGGTTCGGCATTCTCCTTGCTAATATCTGTAGGCGTTTGCCAATGGCCCGAGTTTGGCCGGCTTCCAAGTTCGGGATCCAAAATTCATATCCTCTTGGGCAGACATACGTCGACTTACCTCCACAAAGCGTCCAAGACCGACTCATAGAGCTGTACTTTACCTATATACACCCAGTCTTTCCTGTGGTTCACAAATCTCGATTCTTGGCGGAATACCATTCCAGGTATGACATGTCTTGACTTTACAAGTGAACTCAGTTTTGAAGAATTCCGATGAATAGGAAACAAAAGTTAGCAAGCACCTCCTTTGGCTATCATATGAAATTCTTATACTGTCTTACAGCGATGCTAATGATTACAGGGATTCTCCACACTTAAGCTCTGGTTCTACCTATTCTTCACCAAGACCAGAGCCAACGCAAGAAGTGACGCGTTTACTTCTCTTTTCCATGTTCGCGGTTGCAGCCCGTTTCACAGACGAGGATCAAGCTGACCACCCAGATGGCAAAATGTGGGACGCAGGATGGGAGTATCTAGACAGCGCGCGAAATATTCTAAGTTAGTTTCCCTTCAAGAATTATTTATGAAAAACTGCTCTAACCTTTATTGGCATTCAGCTAAAATTTTCCATATATCGCGACCCTCTACGGTACAGTCTTTGATGCTTTTAGGATACCGAGAGTTCGGAATAGGTTCGATGGAGCAAGGGTGGATTTTTATCGGTGGGTTATTATAGCAGAAAACCTGATATCTCATGATTTTAACAACTTAATAAGGCATGGGAATTCGCATGGTACGTACTTTATTGACAACTCATGACTGAGACAAATTGAGAGTGAATAATACACATCTTTCAGGCATACGATCTTGGTCTTAACTGCGATTCGTCAAATTGGAAGATGCACGGACATGATCTGTTCTCTCCTGAAGAGACACAGACACGCAGGCAGATATGGTGGGTATGTGTTCAGACGGATAGGTATGTTGTTCCGTTGTGTCGCGCTCTCGCGCTCAGAGATCAACTAAATATGGAATCAGATATGGGTCCTTCTACATGGGACGTCCAATCATGATCAAAGACGGTGACTTCGACACGCCTTTACCGAATGTTGATCCAGTGAGTAATTTAAACTCGGCAGGTGAGGTTTTATTCATGTGTGCGACTCATTCTGCTAGATGGAGGACCGACAGCCCTGGCAACCATTACTGACCAGAAATAACATTTCTTACCCTCCTGTGCCGGGCCGGACTATGAGCGTCTTTTGCGCCACATCGCGATTAGGTAACGATCACTTGTTCCTTTTTACACCATCGAAGGTTATTAACAATCCATAAAAAAAGCCGTTATCACAGGGTCTATTGTGACACAAATATATCCAGTGCAAGTGACAACAAATGTGCCGAGGCAGACTATGCTGGCTGATTTGGAGAGTCGGTTGGATCAATGGCTTATCACCCTTCCTGAAGAACTTCGGTTTGAAGCATCGTCAAAAAAGTTGACACCTCCACCCCAGATAATATATCTTCACCTCCGCTACTGGGGTGCAGTGTTATTGCTTCATCGAGCATTGTAAGTTTTTCATTGAATCATAAATGCTCGGGCGAAGCTGATGGACTATAGTATACCGAATTGGAAAGGGTGCGCGAATTAAAATACACACTTGTCAGAAATGTGACCTGGCAATCTTTTTAGAAAGAACGAACCGTCTCGACGATCGACCACAGGCACAAGAGCCTTTGACCTTGCACATGGTGCCGCTTGCCATATTTCCACCCTCAGTAAGAATCTTAAGCGAGGTGGGGTATGTTTTATTAATTTATTCTTCAATTTCAGTGACACAATACCGGGACACATTTACCATGAGGAGGGCATCTCCGTTTGTGACATCCTATCTTCTGGCTGCTTCGTACGTTCACCTATTGATGGTATTGTTTTTGTCTGGCTATTAACCCTGTGAACTTAGAATAATGCACATCCTGACACGTAAGCTCTTGAAACTTTTTGTTTTCGCTGGATCCTAATTTTCAATCCCGAAATTCTAGTGACTTTGCGCCCAGATAGCATCGAGGCAAATGTTGCGTTGCAGAATTGTATGACTGCTCTCAAAGAAATGGGGGTACGTATATTGGCAATATATCCATGTGGATTCGTTTTTTATCCAAATTTGCAGACCGTGTGGCCTAGCGCTTCGCGTGCTTGGGAACTTCTGAATGGCGTTCATTTAAGAGCAAACGAACCCACAACGCCTCAAATGCCACCCCAGCAGTATCAATATGTTGATCGGAATAAGAGGGGAGCACGGGACGCGTTTGGTGAAGACAAAACGGGGGACTATCTTCGCCGGGGTCAGTATCACACTCCTGGGACAGCAGATTATGGTCCTGTGAACAACAACAGCAACAGTAGCAGCAACAACAACCTTGTGGACGCCAACGGAGTGCAAGACATCAGCACACGGCTTATGGCACACATGCTGGGACTAGAAATACCTGGAGCCGAACCGTCAACGTCTTATTTCCCAGGGTATGAATGGTGGCCTCGGATGAGCCAAAGCATGCCCCCACCCACGGACCAACCGTATACAGGAAATACAGCGGACTTCAATAATATGCAAGCAATGAATTCCGGTGGGAATTCTACGAATTGGGAGCAAAATCTCCCCACGCCAGTGATGACGGGGGAATATGGGATAACGAACAACAATAGCAACAACAACAATTTGAACTATACGTATGACTTTGGGCAGTATGGGATGTGATGAAACTATATGTAGTACAATGTAATTCTAATCTAATGATATGATCAGTTGTGGGTGTGTTATTCTCGTTCCAAAAAGGAGACAATGAGAAAGAATGGGTTATTATGTAACGCCCGCTAGAGCCGAAGTTCGCAATCAGCCTTGGACAATCGTGGACCCACCATTGGCGATTCCCACTTGTTTGTCCAACGTTGTCCTCAGCGCCTACATGTCCACTCTCGACGACATACTCAATCCACAGGCGTCGTCGAGCAACAATGGCCCAGAGTATGTCTTCCTTAGATCTGGACGATATCTTTCCCTTTTAACACGCGGATTATATCAGATCTGCCGTTGTCGCTACAGAGCAAGAACCAGAATCTTCATCGGAAGAGGATGAGACGGATGGTTCCCTGGGCTCGGATGAAGAAATAGACGAACTCGAAGCCTCTGATCAGGGCGGCTCTGACGATCCATCCCCGGCCGTTAGAGCTAAATCTGAGCAGAACTCAGAAAACGGCTACCTACTTACTCCAGGAGAGCGTCCTCCAAGTACAGATCACCGGCAAGATCAAATAGCTCTTGGTTCGGAAACGACAGCGCCCACCGAAAACGTCGAGAAACCACAAACACCCAGGAAGAGAGTGACACGGCGGCATGATAAGAAGATAGACTTGGTTCACAACCATAGGCCTCATGACGATTGTCCAGATACTTTGGCCTGTTTACCTGATACGGATGGGCGCCCGGGACACACTTTGCCTGTTATTTTGCGGTGCTGCATTCTTGGGAGTCCCTTGAAACGGTTAACTATTCGCGAGATATACGCAGCAATGGAAACCAAATACCCATATTACAGAGGGGCGGGAGACACTTGGAAGGTGTGTCTTCCCAAACAATTACGTTCTACTACACGTGCCAATGAAAACTGTGTTATTTTTGTTTTTTTATAACAGCAATCTGTCCGACACCATCTTTCTCTGAATAGACTCTTTGAACGACAACCACGACCAGTGACCGACCCCGGATTTGGTTCTTATTGGACTGTCAATTTGCTCGCTCCCCCGGGAACCAAGCGCCCTAGGAAAAGAGGTGTAAAGTTGCTGAGGGACGGTGAAGAACCTGAATCGCCACCCAGGAATGCTGAAATAGCACTCGCACAACCTCCACCGGGCAATTTCAGATACCAGTTCCAACCTCAAACACATCCTCCTCCTCCTTCTCCTCCCATTCCTCAGCCACCAGTTCATAATTTATATCCAGTTTCTCCACTTACACGAAACCCATTACACACACCTTCGCCATTCCAACCACAACCTCAGCAACAGCCGTATTCACAGATTTCATTACAGAATTCACAGCAGCAGCAAGCTTTACAGCTGCAGTACAGCATGAACTCCGCACAACACATACAACATCAACATCAACCTTATCCAACCCAGTCTTCATCACAATATCTACCACGACCACCGCCTCAGTCTCAGCATCCACAATCAAATATACCCATCACGAACCAGCCTCAACAACCTGTATTCATGCCTGTACACGTATACGTCCCATCCTCTCAGCAGCATCAACCACAGCAGCAGGCAAGACCGCCGCCGCCGCCGATGAACCATCCTCCACAATTACAATCTCCTACGCAATTGCACGCGCAGCGTCAGCAAGACTTGCAAAAGCGACACAAGGCTACACAGCAGCGTGAACAAGAAATGCAACAACGTCAGCAAGACTCGCAGCAAAGAAGTATGGCACCTGCACTGCACCGCCGCAGATCTTCCGCCGCCGCTTCAACTCCCATAACACCTTTCTCCGAGCGACAGGCGGAATCGCATCGAAGTGCACAGTCGCCCCACCATCTTCGGAAACCTTCAACTCCCGTCACACCTATTTCTTCTGGCCGGGAGGCATCATACCCACCTTCTTCTGGGACCGAAGATGGTGCACCCAATGATATCAGTGGTCCCACGGTCTCAGATGACGAGATGGAAAGCGAAGAAGAGATTGAGCATACTCATCGTCGACGACGTTCCTTACCTCCAGCGTTCGTGCCCACAAGACCTGCACCGATCTTCTCGCTTCCTCCTTTCTCCGCTTTGGACCATGACAAAGAAGATATATTGGAACATATGCGACAGGAAATCGCGTCTCTTCGACGGACATCTGCCGAAGCCGTTTCAACTTCGTTGAGACTGACTGAACAACTAGCCCATGCCAATTTAGAGGTATCGAGATCTCGAGAGGCGGTGAGAGACCTCGAAGATATGTTGCAGCATGAGGCATCGAAACGCAAGGATGCTGAAAGGTTGAAAGAAGCGGAATCAGAAAGAAGACGCCACGCCGAACGTACCTTGAACGAATTTGCAGTTAAAGCCCATGCAGTAACATCACAATCCTCTCCGACGCGTTCCCGACAAACCTGATGTTGTGTGCCAGCATTCTTGCCCCTTTTCGCATCGGAAACTACGGGGGAGGTCTTTCCCTCGACCTCTCCCATATTTATGCCACTCATAGCGGTGGGACACAGTAAGCGTACTATAGACGACTGACAGACGATTTTGCTTGGGTTGCAGGCTTAACCTCCTCCAAAAACGCTATTCTGTTCTGGTACAATTTGAAGTTTAAATACTTGAATTTTGTATCTTCATCGCGACACGACATGTAAACATGGAGGATATGTAGCAGTAGAATATTTTTGTATGACTTTTTGCATTTTGTGGAAGGGCGTTTATGAATAATGACATGAACATTGTTGTGTTTGTAAGACAACGGAGGGATTCTATATAAGGTCAATCACACATAACACGGACAAACAACATTTTTGAGACTTTATGATCGGCAACGACGGTTAGAATTGGCTCGTAGTGGAATTTCTTCGATCTCTTCTGTTACTACCATGCCCGTTCCCACAAATACTGCAAATGCTCGTCCAAAATTAAAGACTGCGTATGCGAAATTATGTTCGTTTTTTGGATGAGAAAGACTGATATTGGAGTAGATTCAAAAAAGCGCGTACAATCGCGCCCCTCTATACTTCCGGAGCGGTAGCCATTACCTCAGATGGCACAAAATTAGTTACCTGCGTTGCGGAAGACATTTTGCTGACCGATGTTGAGAGCGGTGTTGAGATTTGTCGGTTCTTAGGGGTGCGTGTCCTTGTTTTCCTATGCATTAAATGTAAATTGACGTTTGGAATCAGGACACACAACCCATTAATTCTCTTTGCATTACGCCTTCGTCTTCGCATTTGCTAGTCTTTACTTCGTCGCTCTCTCTGCGCATATACGAGCTTCCGGCATCTAATGAACCACTGAAGAAGCGCGTGCCCCCCGTACGCGTCGTTGGAAAGGCACATGAAGCCCCAGTGCACGTCTGCAAAGCCGATCCTACGTCGACATACCTTGCATCCGGCTCCGCAGACGGTGTCGTCAAAGTATGGGACATCGTCCGCGGATATGTCACCCATGTCTTCAAGGGGCATGGTGGTGTAGTTAGCGCATTGACATTCCTCTATCCCCAAGATACCTCTTCGGTCGTACAAGAAAATTTGACCATGCATCTCATCACTGCGTCTGTGGACACCCGGATACGTGTGTTCAACTTAACCGAAGGAGCGTCGACTTCAAGCGGTGGTGGAAAGCCAGAAGCTGTTTTGGAGGGACATGTTTCCGTTCCTAGAGGCCTTGATGTGTCTGAAGATGGAAGGTGGCTGGTCAGTGGAGGACGCGATTCGGTGGTGCTAATTTGGGACCTATTATCCAAGTCATCGGCACCTTCAATAAAATCAAAAAAGTCAAACAGGAAGACACCTGCGTTGACGCCAACTCTCGCGAAGACGATACCCATCCTGGAACGTGTCGAAGCTGTGGGCTTCCTACGCGCGCTGGACAAGCAAAACTCGGAATTGGCATTCTATACGGGAGGAGAGAAGGGTGTCGTCAAAGTTTGGGATGGCAAGAAGGGCCAAGTTACTCGATTATGTGGCGAAGAAAGTACCGTTGCATCTGAGGACCTTGAAGAGCAACGGCAGATTACGGATGTCCTGTAAGTTTACCGCTCAAACGGTCTTTACAGTTGTACTGATATCTTTCAAAGATACCTTCCGTCAAAATCCACAGTTGTCTCTGTACATGCTGACCAAAACGTGATCTTTCACTCTGTCCTTGACGGTTCACTCTCCCGACAATTAATCGGATACAACGATGAAATCGTCGATGCCACCTTCCTTAGCCCCAAAAAATTGACAACATCTGACTCAGCCAACAACAATTCGCATATCGCATTTGCCACCAATTCATCTTTGATTCGCATATATTCGACTCAGACTCTGGATGCTCGACTTTTGGAAGGTCACTCTGAAATTGTACTAGCTTTAGACCATTCCCCCGACTCGTCTGTGTTGGTCAGCGGTAGTAAGGATAAGACAGCGAGGGTTTGGGCTCCTTTCGTTGAGGACGAATCCTCGTCATCATCATGGGGCTACCGATGTGTCGGTGTATGCGAAGGTCACGCAGAAAGTGTCGGAGCCATAGCCATGTCGCGTAGTGGAGAAGCAAACTTGAAATTTATGTTCACTGGCAGTCAGGACCGGACCATCAAGATGTGGGACTTGTCCGATATCGATACCCAGTCGACTTCTGCTGTGCGGTGCAAGAGTTTGACGACGCATAAAGCGCACGAAAAGGACATCAATTCGCTGGATGTATCCCCCAATGATAGATTCTTGGTCTCGGGCTCACAGGACCGCACTGCGAAGGTGTTCGAGATTCAATACACTATTGGTGCAGGCGGCGCGGTGCGTGGTGAGCTCAAGCTTATCGGAACTTGCAAAGGACATAAACGAGGAGTCTGGTCTGTCCGCTTCGGGCGCGCTGAGCGGGTACTGGCGACGGGAAGTGGAGATCATACTGTCAAGCTATGGAGTTTAGACGACTACTCGTGCCTCCGAACGTTTGAAGGGCATACGAATTCATTATTGAGGGTGGATTTCTTGAATGCGGGATTACAGCTTGTGAGTACAGGCTCTGATGGGTTGGTCAAGTTGTGGAATGTCAGAGAAGAGGAGTGTATGGCTACCCTGGATAATCATGAAGATAAGGTATGCATTACTCTTGAACTTTTGTCGATCAGTAATGTGTTAATTCTGTGTTCAAAAGGTGTGGGCACTGGCTGTGAGCTCGGACGAGTCTACTATTGTTTCTGGTGCTGCAGATTCGGTCGTTACTTTCTGGGAAGATTGTACGGTTGAGGCCGAGTTAGAGAAAGAGGAAAAACGGACAGAGATGGTTCTCAAGTAAGTTATCATGTCTTTTTTAAATACTTTTGGAATTATTCATGATCATTTTCTCCAGGGACCAAGACTTTATGAATTATTTATCATTGCATGATTATAAGAGAGCCATCGAATTGGCGCTGGCCATGTCACAGCCAGGTCGCTTGATGTCGCTATTCAAAGAAGTTGGGGCACAGGGAGATGAAGATGAATCGTCGATATCTCTGACGGGCAACGCATCAGTAGATGAGGTCCTTCGCACGCTCGGAGGCGCAGATTTAGCGAAGCTCTTACGATTCGTCCGCGACTGGAACACGAACGCGAAAACTTCCCAAGTCGCGCAGAGAGTGTTATTCGCTATTGTCAAATTACGTTCCGCAGACGACATCATTGAAGCATTCGGGGATGAAAACACTGAAAAGGTATTTGCCGATGGCGAAGAAGAAACTGCGGCAGAGGCGGCTCCTAGTACTGGACGCACGGCATTGAAGGAAATTGTTGATGCACTCATTCCCTACTCGGAACGACATCATTCACGAATGGAACGCTTGGTACAAGAAAGCTACGTTGTGGACTATATACTGGGCGAGATGGACGATGGAATGTTTGATAATGACCTTGAAGAGGATGATGCCATGGATGTAGATTTTGCTATTTCTGTGTAGTCCGATCTTTTTTTCATGATTCTTCCTTCTCTTCTTTTTTTCTGTACGCTAAGCTAAGCTTCCCAACTCGGCAGCCTTGCACTCCGTTGCAAAGTAGAACTAATTCGCCATCTTTGAGAGATTCCGGGGTGAGTGTATCGTCCGTGTCTTCATATATGCGGTTGTTATCCAGAAGCCACCGCCTCATAACGCCAGGCAGACAGCCTGTCTTTGCAGAAGGTGTGATCCACCTGGACTCGCGGTAGAAAGCGACGTTGAAAATTGTGGCTTCCATGAGTTGATCGTCGTCATTGTACATAATGACATCCCAGGGCGAATGATCGTCTGTCCCCGAGGCGAGCCACTGATGCTCGTTGCGGACCTTGACGTTATCGTATATACTCCTGAGGGTAGTTTTTGTTCTTGTGAATACGGAGGGTTTTACGGGGAGAGAATCTAAATATATGTTGAGGGAGTGGGGTGAGTCCGGGGGAGGTGAAAATGTCGAGGCGAGCATGGGATCGACGGTGAATTGTTCCGGCAACGGTGTTGCAGTTGCTGCCATGCTGCCCTCCGCAGAAACGGTGATCCGGAGCTGGGAAAAATGACGAAAAAATAATATAATATATGAGAGGGCCCAGACCTCGACGATGGACCCAAAGTCCACTTACTCTAAATGCTGCTGACGTGCTTCCCCTTATTCGCTGCTCCTCAATCGCATCCAGACAGCAGCCTTTTAGCGTGCCGTATTTGAGCAGATTCACCGCGTACAGCCAATTATGCGTCTCCGCTGCCGCTATCAGTCGCTCCAAGTGCGAACGCAGCAGGAAGAACGGTGATGGTCCATACTCGTCATTATTCCATGGCATGCTTGTAAGAAATGGATCATAGCGCGTTGAAGTCAGTAACTGGTACAAATCCCGCATTTTTGGTCGTCGTAGGATGATGAAAAATAAAGTACAGGAACGTCAGATAATCGCCGCCGCCCCGGCGGGACACTTCAGATCACCTGGCGTCATGCATCAAATCCGGATATCATTAAATAAATATTTTGATAACAGTTTTCGACAACACTACTCTCTGAATTCTTCTGTCCTCCGCTCAACTTGCTCAATCTGCGAAGAAAACTGAACTTGTCGCGAATCTTTCGGCGGCAGAGATGACGCGGTCTGAATTACTGCAAGCGTCTGACTTTGGTCTTTCGCCTTGTATCTTTCTGTAAGCTCATGCTATCGAATAATAAGCCCGCATCCATAGAAAATAAGGAGCATACACGCACCTCAAACTCTGATATATCTGCAGCGCACAGCTTCCTCAATTCTGCTCTTGAATTAAGAGTATCCAGTAAAGTCTAAAAATAGCATCAAATCAAAATCTGTAATCTTATCTTCTCGATCATCTCCCGCAAATCACTCACATTGGTATAAATCCGTCCAATGGGATAGGCGAACATCGCGTACAGGTTAGTATTGCGTCGGAAAAGAAAACTAAACAAGTCCGCTAGCGCGAATAAAGATGCGAAGACTCCAGTTTGGATTGCACCGCGAATGAGGCGATTTATGACAGAATCCGTCCTGCGCAATCCAGTGCGCGAACGCGAGAAAACGAAAGTAAGCACGCCTAAGAAGAGGTTAAAAATCTCAGTTCAAGTTGCTGTCGACAGCTCAATCTCTTACCTGTAATCATCAGATCTGCAGCAGTCTGAAACCCCAGCCAACAAATAACGAGTGGCGTCAGCGGCGCAAAGTGGGCAACCCTGCCGCGTCCAACTGCGTCAGTATTTGGATATTTACTCATGGGAATATTTTCGCTCACTCCTTGATTATTCCAGACTTTACACCTGAATACACTCCAAACACAAACCCGAGACAACTAAAAATCGCTATAATCCCTGTGATATATCGGCTTCGCGTTAGCTTATACACCCTGTTCATTGGCGTTCAGTTATCTTCAACAAGCGAACACCAAAAAATTTTACCGATGCCCAAGGAAAATCTGAGTAAACACGGCTGCTATTGAAGTAGCAATGGCCGTAAATGGGATTGTCCAGCTAATAACTGTATAAAAGCAACATCATTAGCTCCCAAAGTTGTAATCGAAACGCATTCATGTTCTCACAAGCTAGACTTGACGGATTCGCATAATTCGTCACGCTAGCACATAAGATTAGTCTGACAGCAAATGTTTCAACAATCCATTAGAGCGTACGCACCAGGTTTCCCAAGCTGCATATACTGCCCTGCAATACATTCACGCAAAGATGGGTAAGTTTGGGTTGTTCAATGATCAGGGAGGTGAATGCAACTGAATAACGCAAAGATAATCTGGAAGCGAAAAGATCGGACTTTTACTTGTTGACTTGAACGTGGATTGGTGGGAAAGAAAAAATATAGGAAGATGAAAGCGAAGCGAAGAAAGCAAAAAAAAAACTCACACTGTGCTGTGGATTGTATCAACGACGAATAGAGCCGCTACGACCGATCTGTCATGTTATAACCAAGAGATCAGCGATGCCTATTACATAGGCATCGAGGAAT
>Ga0247779_1000593_pt1 | contig 21457 bp, 21 predicted proteins | sample UWRJL221509R5_FD_179925 | JGI IMG/M metagenome (GOLD analysis project Ga0247779, IMG submission 179925) | Plant litter microbial communities from Arlington Agricultural Research Station in Wisconsin, United States - UWRJ-L221-509R-5 | ecosystem: Environmental > Terrestrial > Plant litter >... | reverse complement strand
GACTAGTAAGCTTTAAAGCCACTTAACAGTATTGTAAACTGAGGTAAGTACTCTCTGAGTCTCTGATATGTAACGTTGTCGAATTTCCCATCTTCCCGTTAGAATGATGACAGCGCACGGCAACAAACTCTCAAACTTGAGTCACAAGAAAGCAAAACTCGTCAGAAAATAGAACTTTTCCCAAGTAGTATAAGTAGGTTGTACAACAACGCACACTAAAGTAAGTATTTGGGATGATATATTTATTCGATTTTTCCAAAGAGAAAGGTGTGCGCTAATTTTGGTACACAATATTGCGGCTGTCGTGTCACCGTCATCCTTTTTAAGGATTTGCATGGCTTGGCTTATCTTTGTCTGAGCGACGAGTGGGATGAGTAACAGTTATTTCCCTTGATTCTATTGCTTTGTTCAAAACTGCACTGCGCAACGAATATAGGTGCACAGCCGTTTATCTGGATCCACGAGGTTGCTGGGAGTCAGCACACATCTCTCACCATCCCATTCTCACATCCGGCGCTGTTTTCTTATTATTGCTCAACTTTCTGCAAAAGCGGCTCTTTCGACATTGCCAGGCATACCTATGGACGGTGCCTACCAGCCTAATAGTGACAATCAATCGCGGCGACGACAGTTGTTCCAGCCACATCATGATGAGAGAAACGAGCGCCGGTGTCGTCAGTCACCTCTCCGCCCATCTGTCGATCAACCGTCTTTAGAGGACCGACAGACTTCACGGGTTTACCTTCAAAAGATTGCTTTGGGCACAGTTGATGCCATCAACAACGGAATTGTGGACGTGTCGAAGACGATTAAGCGTACCCAATTCTACCCTGCCGACTCTCCTGAACTTGCCAGTTGGCGCCAAACCCCAGCGAAATCGAGCTGGTATAAGTCTCGACCGGCCAACATACACATATTTGCAATGTCCAGCATTGATGGAGCAAGATATTTTCATGCATTTTATCCCAACAGGAGAATGTCAATCCTAAACTTCGCTTCTGCCACGCGGCCAGGGGGTGGTTTCCTTGATGGCGCTAGTGCTCAAGAGGAATCCATTGCAAGGTCTTCAACTCTTTACGTTTCTCTCACTTCAGAGGCAGTGCGTCCATTTTATGCACTTCACGATCACGACGAAAAAGGAGGATTTTATTCCCATGCTATGATATATTCTCCAAATATCCACATTTTTCGCGATGATGCGGGTGGTTGGTTGGTTCCTTTCCAAGTAGACGTACTGAGCTGTCCCGCTGTGAACGCGGGTAAAGCTCGTAAGGTGTATTACAACACCCCCCGGGACGAACTTGAAAATGTCATCCAAGCACACATGACAGAAAGGATAGCCAGGATCCTAGCGCTTTTTGAAAGGCAGGGAGCACGAAACTTGGTTCTTGGAAGCTTTGGGACAGGTGTTTTCCGCAATGATGTTCGAGCTATGGCTCAAATATGGCGGGATTTACTTATAGCACCAGGAACCAGATTTGCTTCCTCTTTCGAGAATGTAGTATTTGCCATCCCACATAAACGCACGCGGGAAATTTTTGAGTCTGTTTGCCGTCCATGATCAAGGGGCCATGTATTGATATGAACTCATCTTCAGTCTTTCTTTTCTTCTATCGTAGTTTCACATGTTCCTACTGCTACACAAATGCTTTATACTGTAGTGTATTTTCTTGTTCGAACCGTACAACAATTTTATTGCAAAAACATTCCAAATTATAGATGGTGGAAAATATCAAGAAAAATCGGATTCTTTTGAATCAATATATTTAAAAGCATTCTAAAAGGATGAGGTACTACCCAGACTCGAACTGGGGTTACAGGAAATTGTACAACGTCAAAATCCTGAGTGATAACCGCTACACTATAGCACCTTGTACGAGGTGCCTCAATACGTCATTCCGGCTCCGCGCCGCCTCAGGTCCTCCAAACTAGATCATGACGGCGGGCCTTTATTTACGAAACCATCACTATAGTTTGTATATCTTCCATTCAGGCATCTAATAAGTGCCAAACTATTGCGTATATAAGGAACAAAATAGCAGAATCGTCAAAGGAATTTACATCCGAAAGAGATTCACCAATGGCGCTTAATCGGTATATACCGCCGTCGATCCAGATTAAACTTCTTTAAAGTTTCCAGCTCCTCTCTCATTCTGCCCATCGCCTGTTCATCCACATTTTCGTGTGCTCGACAGACTTCCATCATAAATTCAAGATAATCACGATTTCTTCATCAACCAGGACGGTTACCTCGAGCTACCAACCGATGGCCTCGTTCGTGCCGACTTCATCACAGAGAAAAATTGTTGCTTTAATCGTATTTCAATAGATCTTTGCCTTCTAGCGGATCGAATTCTCGTGCTATGAGCGGAATCGAATTGATAGAGAGATTCTCACAACCATTCGAGGATGACGACGAGGCGCAAGATGATTCAGGACAAAGCGCTTTGAAGGATCCATTCGAAATGGCGGAACTCTACCAACAGATTACATCCCAACCAGAGGAAGAACCGAATCACGATGACCCCAATCGTCCTCATCAGGGCCGATACGAACCATCACATCCAGATTACCGTCTGTCTCGGGACGAATTACGCGATTTAGCTGAAAGCACACTCATTAAGCTCGACGAAGGATCATATATTCCTCCGGGCACAAACGAGGTGTACAACTTGACGCTCAAGATCATCTATACGAACGAAAATACGACGTACTACGCACCTGATGACGACGATGTGGCGAATTGGTCCAATGCAAACCTAGAGATTAATAGCGATCACGCTGGATCGGGTACCAAAATCGCTATAAGGGAATACTCGACATTAGTAGGTGCCAGGAGACTACATGCCTGGCTGGATCTACATCCCGAATACGAGAACAGGACGATTGGTGTTCTGAATTTCGCGTCAGCGAAGAAGCCGGGTGGAGGATTCATCAATGGTTCTCAAGCGCAGGTGCGTTCAGAGTTATGTCTGATTTTCACTTGCCATTCATTTCATATATCAACAGGAAGAGTCAATAGCACGGGCATCTACCTTATATCCCTCTCTTCTCACCCTAGCCGCAGCCCCATTTTACAACCACTACGCCGAAAATTCTAACGATCCCTTCTATACGCACTCTATGATTTATTCGCCTTCTGTGGTTCTCTTTAGAAACGACAAAGGCAGCTGGATGATTCCTATTGAAGTCGACGTCCTAACGTCCGCAGCTGTAAACGCTGCGGATGTCAGAGAACAGGTGCAATGGGAACAAGAAATGCGAATGCTGAAACAACGAATGAAGGCTGCTGAAGGCGAGGCAGACATATTTGATGACCTGAGTGATTTTGACGATGCGGATGTACTGAAGGACTCAGGAAGCGGGGACGAAGGCGAATATGAACCAAGGCCTACTACAGACACGAAAGGTAAAGGTCGTGAAATCAACACAGAAGAAGACGCAGAAACGACTCCGAAGGCAAACAAAAAAATGGAGTCCACCTTCCCTACAGTTGTAGGAAGCAGTACTAGCAGCAGCAATGTTCCATCTTATCAGCCCTCGTCAGGTGCTGCCACCCCAGCTCAAAATTCTGAATCAGACCTTGACATCGATCCAAATGACCCTCTCCAAGATCCTTTCTATCTCGCTGAAATTCAAATCGACATACAAATGCACGAACGCATCGCGCGTCTCTTGTATCTCTTCCACAAGCGCGGTGCGAAACACCTCATCCTCGGATCTTTCGGGACAGGCGTGTTCCAAAATCGCATCGACCTCGTCGCTGGTATTTTCTATCACCTCCTCGCTGCTCCGGGTGCCAAGTTTAAGAACGTTTTTGACACGGTAGTGTTTGCTATCCTGGGTGGGTACACTGTAAAGGTGTTCAAGGAGACATTCACGGATGCGTCATTGGAGGCATTGGACAGGGAGGACGAAATAGTGGACGAGGTTGGTAGCGAGTGGGAGGGTGTGTTGGTAGGTGATCTTGAAGCAGATGTTGCTATGATAGATGGTTCATCAGAGCCATCTATCAGCCCGAGTTAATACAATAATGAGCGCCTAATAATCAACCCATGTAATTCGTTTACAACGAAAGCTAACCAATCTATTCAGTACCCATTTTCCGGCATCTAGAAATTTCTATCTCTACCAGTCATCTAAGTATGAATAAATGTCAAAAACAATATTACATCTACAAGAGAGCAGTATACAACAACAATACGTATAAAAAAAGAACGTTCACCGGTATAAATTTTCTACTTCTGTTCTTTAGCAGCGCTCTGCTCCTCGACGGTGGGCATAACCCATGACTCGGGGGAGACCCATTGCGAAGAAGGAACACCGAGCTCAAAGAGACGAGAAACAGCAGCGGAGAAACTACAAAAGGGATCAGTAAAATGATAACAAGAAAAAAAACACAAAAAGCTCACTCCTTGAACCACAAGTCCTGGCTCTCAGCATATTGCTTAGCGTACTTCTTGAACGATTTGTCTTGGACGAGAACATAATCAGTGGGAAGCATCATCAAGCTCTTGGTTTTCTTGTCCTCGAGCTGCTTGGGTCCGTCCCACTTCTTCCAGACCCAGCTTTCGTTGAAGAGCAGAGTAAAGTAATCATTGGTCACAGTGGTAGGAGAGAAAGTCCAAGGGCCCTCAAATCCAGAGCGATCACGGTGGCAGCGTCCGAGAGCGTGAGCACCTGAGAGAGCGACGATTTCCTGGTCGTTAAAGCTAGTCACTAGTTAGAAAAAATATAAAACTCATGAATTATTTTACATACCCCATTCTACCGAAGATGTTCCTGAGATGGTTGGCACCTTGAGTGGCGTCTGGGAGGCGGCCATCAGGAGTGGCCTGGGCAGCAAAGCCGTCGATACGTCCAGGGCGCCAGGGGATATGGGGACCAGCCATTTCCTACAATTACAATTATGCTGGTCAGAATCACCATCTTGTAGAATATGGGTTTAGACTGACCTGAATAGCAGCAACACCGGCGAGAGTCCAGAGATCACCGTAGCTGATCCAGGGGAATTCCTGCTTAACCTTTTCCATGAGGTCGCGAGCGACGTTCAAACCAGCATTAGCACCGTGTTGCGATTCAGGCTCGAAGCGCATAGTGGCATAGTTGCTACCACCGGTCTTGCTTTCCTTGTCATATGTTCCAGAAGCATGCCAGGCAAGACGAACAAGTACGGGCCCGTATGAACCATCTACGGACAAGGTTCTCGTTAATACGAGACATCAATAGGGGGACAAGGAGTCAAACCTCACCATCGTATTCGCCAGCATCGTCAATGACCTCGGCAATTCTGTTGTAGACCTGAGACAATATGAATTAAGTCTTACACCGCCGAGAAATAAAGAAAAATATTACCTTGATGTAATCTTCTTTCGTGGGCACAAAGTTGGCAGCGACCTTTGCGGATTGGACTCCAGACTTCACAGAAGTTCCAGTCTCCTTGCCGCTATCGGTGGCAAAGAAGTAGTAGGCAATACCAGCAGCAGCAACACCTCCAAGTCCGAGATACAGACCCGTAGAAGACTTAGCAGCTTCTCCAGCTGGTGGTGGGGGTGTCGTCGAGTACTTGCGAGCAAAAGTTGATCGGAACTGGGCCTTAGGAAGAGGCGCAGCTCTTCTGAGAGGGTTGGCAACCCTAGCGTTACGGAGAGGTGCGCGGAGAGCGCTCAAGGACATGACTACTGGAGATGGTGGTGGTTCAAGGTTAAGATGAAACGCATGCCAAACACCGTTAAGTACCCAAGTTAAACCCCCGCATCTCCCAAAGTCTTCCGAATTCACGGGCTGAGGAAGCTTTTCTGCAATCTGTTTAGCTCCTCCGATCCGCAGGTTCATTCCAGATTATTCCATGATTATTCTTTGTTTTTCCCGATTTTTTATGTCCAGTTTTTCATGTCGGATTTCTATCTGTCTCTACTTGACCACTGTTCACTCCGTTTCCGCATTGTCACGAGTGTAATACTTCGTTTGTAATCCAGGAAAGTACTGGAACCTTAGAATTGATAGCACCGTCGCGCGCATACATAATGTGGAGAGCATGCCTCATCAACCAATCAGAGAGCCTGGTTTTATCATATCCGGGGAAATTTGTTCTCGGCCTTATCGTCCAATGCCCAGCTAAGAGTTCCAGTTCGGCTCGCGATCATGACGGGACGGGCAAGCTTGATTTTTTGGTGAAAACGACGGTGAAATAACAGAGACAAGAGTAAGAAAGAGAAATCCTTGCGCTCGTCAATCAAGTACGTTATTTATGTAGGCGTCAAAATCTTTTTCCCAGCAGAAAGACAAAATTATGTACGAGTTCGCTCAAAATACAACTGAATGGGTCGCCTGACTGTTCAACTTAAAATGTTCTCACTGTATGTTTCACATGGGGTATTACTAGAGTCTGACTGCTTCTGACTGACATGCTTAGGCGGTAGAGAGGGATGAACGATGTTGCGTGCAGCTGCGCTTCCGGCGCCAAGTTTCTAAGACACCATATTTCATTTTTTTGAAGTCTTCGTGACTTTTTAGTAAGGATTTCTATAGGCGTTACTAATACAGTCTAGGAGTCACGTTGTCTAATAAAGCAAAGGGCGTGATCTATGAATAAGACGCGAATGAGGGCAAATGACTACTCAAAGTTTGGATTTCGTGTTGGGGGGCGATCCAAATTGACTATTTAAGAATAACGCGATGTCCTCGGCTGGAAGTTGTTAGAAAAGGCAGGAACAAAGTATACTTAACAATGATATGTTCACTTACCAACTTCTTTTGGTCTTTCTTCCACGACCTGTACAAAATATATAGCTCGGTGCCAAGTAATAAGCGTCAATGGACTCACCAAGTGCCCGCCACCCGCAATCTTGACATTAGACGCGTTCCGAGGCCGTCTCCACACAGTTATTGCCGACGCCTCAGGACCGCCGACCCTACAATGGAGAACGAACAAACGAATGAATGAGTGAAATATATCCATAAGCAGATGAATAAAACACACATCACACTTGCATCATCCCTGCCACCCATGATCCACCTCAACGCTATATTCTCGTCCAGCGTAGGCAGAAGTTCCCATCCTTCGTTCATTGCCCGACGCTCCATAAACTCACTCGCTTCCCAAGCGGGGTGGCATTTCAAGCGCACAGCACCAGTTTCCTCGTCCTCGTCTAAGCCATGCTGCACGTAAACGTCAATAACGGTCGGATCCCATGTCCGAAGCGATTTGACCAAAGTGTCTTTCGCTTCCTTCCTGCATTGTTATTTGACTGTTTTTAGTACACCGAAAGAAAAAAAGTTGCAGTCAATTCCAAGACTAACCTAGAGGGCCAACATGACCTACGTGCGAGAGCACCTAATGCTAGTGAGGGTCCGATCTTGGACTTGTTATTTACAGGAGGGAAAAGGGTTGTCTCCGATAGGATGATAGCGGAGAATAGTTTGGGATAGCTCAGCCCACATAATGTACTAAAATTAAGGAAGAATAGAATCATTTGAAATTGAATTCAGAGAAGAGATACGCCATACCTCGCATCACCACCAAGAGAATGACCCAGAGCCACTATATGACGGTCGGTGAAACCATTCCGAACCCTAGCGCTTGAAATGGGGTCCGAAATGCGCGTCAAATGCAACGGAACGTCCTTGCCAAACGCATTGGTACCTTCAGGGAGGTGGTGAATGAGAAAGTTGGCAATGTCACGAGCATAGTCCGACCTGTCGGCTATTATAAACATGTCAGAATTTTGAGAACACATAAATTGATTTACGGCATGAAGAAAACAATTGGACTAACGCAATCTAGGAATGAGGATCCCGTTGATGAGTGCTGCATCCCCGTGATTGACACCCTCTATTGACCAGATTTCCTCAATCTTGACTGCAGAGGACTGCTCGGACACTTCAATCAGACGTTTGAAAACAGGCTCCCAAATCTGTGTAAGGAGAATAAGCATTAGGCTTCTTCCTTCATTGGGGAAGAACTAGGTTCATATGTGCACCTCTTTATGGAAACCAATTGCATGAGCAGCGACCAGAGTAATTCCTTTTGAGTTGCCGCCCTCTTTGATGGTGCTCTCATTTCTTCTTATCCTCAGAACGGTGCTCCATAGACCTTCTTCATTTGTTTGCAGGCCGACGCGTGGATCAGGAATCCCTTTCTCCGCCTCGTTCTTTTCCCACATGAGCCTCTGTTGAGTGGTTATCAGCCATTTCGTCCTGTCCTCCTTGCTTTTAAAGCTATCCGGGAGTGGGATTTGAATTTGCTCAGGAGGAGTCGGGGCTCGTGGAAAGGCAGCTGGCAGGATATGTACCGAAAGGCTATGGGTTGGTGTGAACGCACATTTTCGATCAAGGTTCCGAGGTAGAGGATCCGGAAGAGGTGCAAGTTTTGAAGGTTTGACCAGTGGCGCGAGACGCCGTCGAGGGTTGACAGTTTGTTGACCTTTGATCGGTGCGGGGGGATATGGGTAGTGAGGCTGTCCAGAAAGAGGGTCCATTGCCCTGGGATCGCCACGCCGCGAAGTGAATAGATAGGGTTATTAATGATTGTGATAAAGATATACTAGTATAGACTTGTCGACAACGCAGACAACGATGACACGTCGACTTGCTATGTGCGAACAGTGGGAAGACTGCAGACCTGATGCCTTATGACGGACAGCTAACTGGTCCAATATATATGGCAGTCCAGCTTTAGGATCTTCTATGTAAAGTGGTGCTGATGAACAGAAAGAGCTAAAAGCACTTAGGCAATAAGGCTAAGGCTGAACATTTTTGAATACCTCGCTTACGGGTTACCCAGATGCGTGATAGCCATGTGAGTACTGTATACCCCGTGTGCTCTCCGCCAGATAATGTTTGTCACTAACTGCAGGCTGGAAAACGAATTTCTGAGCCGCACAACATGCTTTGTGCTGATATGCGAAAAAATCTCAAAAGCTTCCTGTAGTCACCCCTCTGAGTCTGCTTTGACGACGCACTCAACTTCCACCAACAGTAATACGCATCTTGCTTCTTCCTAGCTTCGTGACCATCGGAAGGTGTTATTTGAGGATACTAGTGTGTGAAATTTGAGGTTCTATCACTGTCCTGGGGTATGCTGAAAATAATGAAGTGAAATTGGAACGCTGTTCACTGGAGTCTGCTGGACGGTGTCGGCGTTCAGTAAAGAAGTCGTGTTAATGCCGAGCCCAATTTGGGGACTGATTGGTTCACAAGAATGTGCCAAACACCGAGCCCGAAGCTGCCTGGTGCCAGCCTAGTAAACTTGTCCCAAACTCCCACCCTCGGTCCCACAGTGATCTGCGTTGCGACCTCTGTGGGCCTCATCAGTCCTCATTTGTAGGACAAAACTGCGGAAGTTACCGCTGTCTATCCAACTCTATCAATAAATTCCTACGCGCCCAACGGTTCCGGCGGTCTACAACGCTCTACAACGCGTCGCATACTCACGCGCAGGAACTTAGACAGCATATGCGCGTTGGCAACACATCATGTTCAAGTTGGCAACAAATTGTTTCGAGGTACCGTCATTAAGTTTATGTTACTTTTAGCTTACCCAAGGGTCAACAATAATATCACTTCAATCTTTTCTGTTGCCTGCCAATCCTTATGTACGTCTTGTGTACGTCAGGGTTTTGTCAGGTGTGCTTATACGCCCCTACCCAGGGTAAACAGTTTTCCAGCGCGCTATATATGAATTGTAAGTTCTATTCTGCTAAAATCCTACCAATGTCCAATTTATCATTCATTCTACTTTCTATTGAATATCAGACCCCATTTGCCCATGTTACTCTATACCTCTTAATGGAGAATGAATTTTAGAGTAACACAGTCATCCGGGATAGGCGTCACCCGGAATTTTTTTTTGACCAGTGTGGTGAGGGAATTCACAAATTAGGGAAATCTCTGGGCAAAAGAACAGGTCTAATTTCGCCTATCGTCTATATCTTTGATGGCGTCAATACTATTGGCATCAAGCTAGCTCAGGTGCACACTCAGGGATTAACCCAATGCAACACCAAGACGTCATGAACAAAACAAAACAATGTCCGAACGGTGTTCAAATTTTTATACGACCAATTTGCATAGTGAAACTGCGATTCTCAAGGAATGACCCTCTTGCATAGACTTTTCTTTCTAATGAAACACCGGGACAAGCTCGTGAACGGAACGTATTTATCTACTCAATATCTACCGACACAACGGAATCTGGACTCTTCAAGTGTGGGGAAAGGATAAGATAAGATCAAATTTTTCCCTGTGAGGTTAGAATATAAATATCCCCATCAGCTTCTTATACATCTACGATCCTTTTTTTTCCATCAAGAATGTCAAACCCGGCTTTCACTTCTAGTTTAAATACAGTGTCCACTAATCCCCAATGTTGTTTAGTTGGTCCTACTTCCTCTTCACATCCCACAATGGCGACCAGGCTAGCAAGCATGTTGTATAGCAGTCCTATCTTCACGATTGCTGTAGGCCTGGTGACCGTCATTGTCCTACGCCTGCTAGCTGCCAGAATCAGAAGGCCTAAGTATCTCCCAGGGCCTCCTCGTCTGCCCATTATCGGCAATCTCTTGCAAATGCCTCATTCAGACTCTTGGGTCACATACAAAGAGTGGTCAGAGACATACGGTAAGAAGCCCATTCTTTTCAACTTCGAATTTTATTTATTGTTTAACTTGGTTTGAACGCAGGGGACGCCATATATCTGGAGGTTATGGGCAAACCTCTTGTAGTTTTAAATTCGTATGATGCCTGTATCGACCTTCTGGAAAAGCGGTCAGACATCTACTCGGATCGTCCCATCGGTTTTATGGCGAACGTACTGTATGCTTTGCTTCTGCGTCGCGTAGGGATTCTGTTCGCTGACATAGGTTTTTTTTTCAGAATGGGATGGAGTCAAGCTGTGGTAATGGCGCCGTATGGTGATAGGTGGCGTCGTTTCCGCAAAATATGCGCACAGTCCATGAGAAAGGACATCATAAAGCATTTCCATCCGGTTCAAGAGAGAGAGGTAGGGCGTTACCTTGGAACGTTATTGGATGACCCAGACCACTTTATGGAGAACTTTCGTTTGTAAGTGAAGGCATGGATTATGCTCAGAGTATAACTCATTACCCCGACATTTTCAGTACCGCTGGCCGTACATTGCTCTGGAACGTCTATGGTATCCAGGTCGGGACAGCAAATGATCCGGTAGGCGTTTTGCCATAGTGATTTGCGAAATTGTCTAATGGGAGTATTTGTATGGTTCCAGATTATTACGACTGCTGAGAAGGCCATGGAGATGGCATCCTATGCTGCTCAACCAGGAAGCTTCATTGTCGATTTCTTCCCTATGCGTGAGAATGCTTCTTCTGATTCCCAATATCCCATCGCTGAAGTACAAGCGCGTCATTCAAAGTTCGACATGTACCTGCATGGTTTCCTGGTACAGCATGGAAGGAATTCGCACGCAGAGGTCGTATCCTTGCACTTGATATGGTCAATGTTCCGTTTGATATGACAGTCAAGGAGATGGTAAAAATTACCACAGTTCAACTTCCATGTGCCTCCATTGATGCTGTAATGCCTACAGGAAACAGGCATTTATGATCCTTCTTTGACTTCCATGAACTTGGATAAGAAGGAGGATGCCGACATCGTCAAGTGGTGCTCTGGTAGCATGCTTGCGGGTAAGTTTGATCGGTCATCTCAATCATCCCGACTCTGACGATATTTTCAATCTTTTATCTAGCCGGGGCTGATACAGTAAGTACATCGCGTGTGGTATCGACGACGAACTCATCATTTTGAAATAGAGTGTAGCATCTATGCATACGTTTTTCCTTGCGATGACACTTCATCCTGAGGTCCAGAGAAGGTGTCAAGACGAGATTGATTCTGTGACAGGCAAAAGTCGTCTTCCAGACATCGCGGATCGCGATGCATTGCCCTATACAAACGCGACAATGTGGGAACTCATGCGCTGGCAACCTGTTTCGCCAATTGGTACGTCGCTTCCAATTACGCTTGTATTTTTTTTGTTGATATTTGATGCTTACCGCCGCCGATCGGCACTCTTTAACATATAGCTCTGCCTCATGCCGTTACTAAAGACGATGTGTACAAAGGTTTGACTTTGCTTTCGTAAATGATATCAATAAGTTGACCATGCCTTATAGGATGCTTTATACCCGCTGGAACGGTCGTGTTGGGCAACACATGGTGATTTGGGCTCATACTGTGGACACATGAAACCAATTGCTGACACTCTGTATTCATAGGGCTGTCACAAGAGATCCGAACTTGTTCGAAAACCCCGACAGCTTCAACCCCGACCGTTACCTTCCGTATTTTGATAAATCTGTTCCTCATGACCCCAAGAACCTTCCCCTAATTCCTAGCGCATTTGCATTTGGCTATGGCCGACGGTACGTGCCCTCTCGGACGTCCTAATTTAGCAACATATCCTAACATGGTCATGTCATAAAATAGAATCTGCGCAGGGTTACATTACGCGGATACGATGTTCTTTATCTCCATGGTTCGCGTTTTGTCGACGTTCAACATCACGAAAGTGAAGGATGCAGATGGGAATGAAATTACACCCGAAATTAAATATAACTCTTCTATCGTTCGGTGAGTAGTAATTCTATTTTTAATTATCTTTTCAAGTGCTTGTGATTATCATGTTTTACGCTGACTACATGTTATTATTTCTAGTGAATCCATGAAGTTTGATTGCTCCATCAAGCCGCGCTCGGAGACAGCGGTAGCGCTCGTCAAAGCAAACACATACTCTATATGAAAGCCGAGATGTCCAGTGACGCAGGAATAATGACAATTTTGAATGAAAACTGGGAAATAGGAATGTAACAGTAACTGTTTTGTGGAACGTGGGGCTGATCTTATCTCATTATCTTAATCTCGATGTTTTTCGTACCTTATTACTCGTAGTTAACACCTAGGCTAGCACATCTTGTTGTTTTTGTATTGTTGGGATGTAAATTAGTTGTTGTACTTGCTTGTGCACTCGCTTAATTTACCTTGTTGTTTTTGTTGTTTTTGTTTTGGGTGTTGCAGTTAACAATTTATGTTTACATGAAATAAAATAACGCCAGCGGAATAGGTCAATTAGCACTCCATAAATACATAAAACATGGACTGGTTTCCACCAACCACATCCACGAATGAAAGACGTTGGCCTTGCGTAGGCAGTTGATAACTTAGGAACATAAAATAAAACATGCCTACCACAGCCTCTCAGTTAGCCAAGGTAGCTGGGGTGGTAGTCCAGATCTGGTTGCCATTGTCACCGTAGAACTTCCAGGTTTGCACTTGGTTGGCGTTCTTAAGGATTCCATTGGTCAAGTCAAGAGCATAGACTACGGAATATAGCGCGTGAAAATTTAGTTCGCAATTGCGAGCGAGAAGGAAATGACGTACTGGAGTTAGCCAACAAGATTCTATTGTCCTTGGTGAATTTCCACGATTGAGCCGGAAGATCTTTATAACAGGTCCAAATCTTCATGCCGTTTCCGTTGGCAGGGTCTACAAGTTAGTCAAGTTAACCAATACTGTAAAGAAGAAAATATATAGAAGAAACGTACGCGAACCAGCATCCAGGCAAAAATTTGTTCCAGCGAGTTGGATAGCATCGACAATGCCACGCCTGACAAACCATCGTTGAGCCTTGGTTCCGTTGCAGTCATATATTTGAACTGGAGTTCCGTTCTTGAGAACGGCCCCTCGAACATCAAGACATTTGCCCTTGTTGGCATTGGGATGAATTTTAACAAGAGAAAATGCAGGAGTGAGGGGAATCTCAGGGTAGTGACCAGATGGGCAGAAGCTGCATGGATATGTAAGGGCTTGAAGTGCAAACTGAAGATGAAATAAATTTTACGTTACGGTGTAACCTTTCCTGTTATTTGGACAGGAGTGCAAAGGGAATTTTACGCTTGCAGGAGAGGCAACAAAGTTGGTGGGAGGAGCTGTGAACGCATCTGCGCAAGAAGGGCCATCACAGGTGATTTTATCACAAAAGGTGCCGTTCTGACAAGTATGCACACTCAACTTGGATAGATGTGCTATTTGAGAAAGCCTACCTTTGAAACCTTCGGAGAAATGCTAATACCCATGTTGAAAGAGTCTTGCTGCTTCACGATGTAATAGTAATCGTTCTGATAGTGGTAATACTGTGAGTAATTATACCTATAACATAGGGATAAACTCACATACCTTGCCATAAAATCCAGCTCGAGTTGTACCAACGCCGTTTGGGTTACCACCGTTAGCTGAGCTGTAGATCGTGCCACTCCATGCACCATCGAATTTCCGGTTGAGGGACGACTCCCTGGGAAGAGTACCTTGGGATTTACCATTGATAAAAACACGAATTGGAGAAGGACAATGGTTCCTAATCATAAAATCAACCTTGGTCCCCGTAGGAACAGCAGCGCTTGCAGCAGCGGTAACGAGTAAAATAAGAGGCGAGGAGACCGCAAAAAGCATGTTGAACTTTGGGAAAGAACGCAATCTTCGAGCGCCAAAAAACGCGTTTAGTTATTATAGGCATCTGTGGCAATACATGAAACATGCATCGTGCATGAACAAATTAGGGAAAACTGACCCATTCCAAATATTTACCTGATAGAGAAACATTCAACTGTGTAGTCTGACGTGTTTTACTAACAAGAAGCAAACACTTTAGATGCCCTGCCAAGAGTGGTGGCTTTTAGAAAACCATACATGCAAATATGGGGGAAAAAAACGAGAAGAATGGCACTTTAAAATAAAAACCGAATGGTGGATTATTCTCCCACGATTTTATTTTACGTGAAGCGCGCGCTTACTACTAACCCTCCATTATGGAGCTCTTTATACAACCATTTGTATCGCCTTCGATAGCTCAGTTGGAAGAGCGTGGGACTGTAAAATTCCGCTTACGTAAGCAAGCCTATCCCAAGGTCACTGGTTCGACCCCGGTTCGAAGGATATTTTTGCTTTTGCTACCGAAAACAAAAAGATGTGGAACGAGTTCTTGAAAAAGTTGCCTGACACAGCCACAGAAATTTGTCACAAATTTGATCGGATGCCGATCATATTTTGACGCGCGCGTTACGCGTAACGGATAGCGGCCCTTGAGCTTGATAAGATATTCCGATTTGCTCGATTTTACTTAGAGCATAAGAAATGAAGGAGGGGGAAGGATTATCCCGGTAAACAATATAGAGAGGATAGGAGAGGACCGGCTGTCAGTGTGGACTGATAGCTGGGTGAGTTGCGGAGGTTTTGGCGGGCGATGTGGAAAAGTGAGTGCGAAGTAGCACATGACTTTCCAGGCATTGCCTACGCGACGCGACTTGAGAGCGGAGCGCACGTTTGGGCAAGGCCCGCCACAAACCTGAGCGCTTGGAGGCCCAAGGCAAACCGATCCGGATGCCCTGTGGCTGTACCAAACACTGAAAGAGAAAAAACGATGTGAGAGCGTCGAGAGAGGGGTTTGGAACGAGTCTTTCGGACTTGGGGGAAAGGAAAGACGAGAAAGAGCAGCAAAAAAGGCCTTTTTATTGCGAGCGTAGCGAGCAATTCTGTGGTATGAGGGGTCCAGCCGGCTGAGCAAACAACGCCAAATTGTTGGTACCAGAATTGTATCGAGGCTGACTTTTTTGAGCGATTCCTCTGTAGTTCTTGTCATTAACGTGCCTCTGAGCATAGAATTACATCAGAAAACCACCTTAGTTTATATATATTACAAAAAAATGCGACTTTTTGCTTGCCTTTCGCGCCTTTCTACAAGGTTTTTACAACTTTCGGAATAACACGGGCCAGTATGCGGCTTGCAAGCCATCATTTTGTAACAGCTGTACTATGCCCAGTTCTCGTTCCCTCAAGATGTAGTTGATAAAATTGCTAGATTTCATAGTACTGTACACATCAAATAAAATAAGAACAATGTAAGAACTAGAAAGAATCAACTGTTATCGGTAGGTTTAACATACTATCGATCAGGTATTTTATTCCTCTAGAGGAGTTTCAAAGCATCATCGAAGAAATTGACTCCTAAAAGGTACACAAATCCTCGCTATCCCATCCTCTTTATTACCCAAATCAATGGTGGCAGAACTGCTAAATATGGAGGGCGAGTGTCCATAACAGTGGCAGCGGCGATTGACTTTATTCACCAGAAGACAGTCATTCCAAGTCCCATCTTCGTGAAAAACACTTCAGGGTCCCAGTAAAATTCTGACGACTAGAGTACATAACTGCAAGTGCCTATAAATGTTATCCACCAAGTTGACCGAGACGCTGTTGTTTGGTATAAACAACCGACCTTTTCATGGCCGCAAGGCATAACCGGTGGAGGCGTTGATCAGCGCGACGGCCGCAGGGAGAAAGTCACGTGATAGTGCCCGCCTAACCAAAAAAAATAACGTTTTACCCCTTTTTTCTGAACTGTCGCAAAGAATTTGGCAAGACCTGCGAGCGTTTCACGATTTGCGGAATACACAATCGAGATGTCCGCTATCATCGTCATCGGTTGCTCTTGTAAAGTTGAAAAATCAAAGCCGTATCGTTTTTATATCTAAATGATCAGTATTTCTCGTACCATTTGATTTTTGGTCTTTTCCATTTTGTTCTCCTTATCCTCCTTCTTCTTATACCACCACCATGTCTTCGTCAACGGTTTATGAGGCGACAGCATCAGCCCCAGTCAACATCGCCGTTATAAAGTGCGTCTTGGTCATTGTGGCTGTTAGATTGAAGCTCAAAACGTTGCAGATACTGGGGGAAGCGCGATACCAAGCTCATTTTACCCACCAACTCATCTCTGTCCGTAACGCTCGACCAGGATCACCTGCGATCTACGACGACATCGCGTGCAGATCCCAGCTTCGAGCAGGATCAGTTATGGTTAAATGGAAAAGAGGATGAGATCAAGGTCGGCGGAAGGCTCGCGACATGTATCTCGGAAATGAAGCGTTTGCGCAAGGAGCTCGTCGAGGATAAGGACGCTAACGCACCAAAAGTAAGTATTAGTCTAATTCATGTTTTATTTTTCTCAATTTGCGTGTTTTAGCTTTCCAGCTTCAAAGTACACATCGCATCATACAACAACTTCCCAACCGCCGCAGGGCTCGCATCCTCCGCATCCGGATTCGCAGCCCTCGTCGCTTCACTCGCACACCTCTACCAACTCACAGTCTCGCCATCTATCTTGTCTCTTATCGCTCGGCAAGGTTCTGGATCCGCATGTCGCTCCTTGTTCGGAGGCTTCGTCGCATGGCAAATGGGCTCCGACCCCTCCGGAAGCGACTCTCTCGCAGTCGAAGTTGCACCGAGAGAACATTGGCCAGAGATGCACGCCCTCATCTGCGTCGTGTCCGACGACAAGAAGGGCACGAGCAGCACGAGCGGCATGCAGCGCACCGTGGAGACCTCTGCTCTCCTCCAACATCGTATCAAGTATGTCGTTCCCGAGCGGATGGCGAACATCTCCAAAGCCATTTTGGAGAAGGACTTTGACACCTTTGCGAGGATAACGATGGCCGACTCGAACCAATTCCATGCGGTCGCGCTCGATACCGAGCCTCCAATTTTCTACATGAACGATGTCAGTCGCACCATTATCGCCCTCATCGTCGAGTATAACCGGCTGTCGATCGCTGCCGGAGGAGGGTATAAGGCCGCGTACACATACGATGCCGGCCCGAACGCGGTCATTTACGCGTTGGAGAAAGATATCAAGGAGATCGTCCAGCTCATTGTGTCCTACTTCCCACAGCGACCGAACGAGTTCAAAGACGTCTTTGGCCTATTCGGTACGGATATCAATACCCATGCCAAGGTCCCAGAAGGCTTCAACGAGGCTGTGGCGAAGCGCTTCGAAGTTGGTGCGGTCAAGGGATTGATACATACCCGTGTCGGTGATGGTCCAAGGAAACTTGACGCTTCAGAGGGCTTGTTGGCCGCGAACGGCCTTCCTAAAACGCTTGCTTGAAGAGATCTAATACCGTGCTTGTACTAATATCACTGGAAATATAGAAACCTATAAATTTGACCTTTAAATACAGAAAATGTTTAATAAATTACACTTGGACACCAAACACAGGGCTCAGCCACGACTCGTAGTCTGCCTCATTCTTCGGATCTCCAGTGACCTTCAAAGCTCTCAGCAAAACACGGTAGGATCCGTTCGAGATGGTGGTTCCATTCGCAAATGTAGGAGTCTCAAGGACAAAGCTGTTGAAGCCGTCCCCACCAGCGGTCGTATCCTGGTTGAGAAAATAAGGTAAGAATAAAGCACAAGGGAACATGTAGAAGACGAACCTCGTTGTTTCGCGAAACAAAGTCAAACTCTGCGAGAGGCCCGACGATCTTGACTTGAGCAAAGGTACCTCCATTATGTGGAGATGGGAAAGAGAAGAATGGGCCAAAGTTGCCTAGTGCTCGAGATGTGATCGTGGGCTTGAAGTTAATGTTGGAGTTTACAAGGTCGGCGCGGAAAGCAGGTGTTCCAAAGGCCAATCTAAGAACCAAAGTCAGCACCGTTTATTTATAAAGAAAGCATGAAAGACAAACCTCCACACGAGCGTCGGTACATCCTCATTTACAAATGTATAATTCACAGGTCCGGTTTGCACGTTACCGTCGGCGTCCAACAAAGCAGGGATAGGTACGCCAAAGAATTCATCTGTATCGTCGATCACTTGCTTATTCTTCAAGCTGCCTTGCAAACCAACATAACTGACGTGAGCCAGATCAGCCGAGGTTGGGCCAGCAATCTGGATGAAGCCAGAAAACACAGGGAAAGTAGATGCATCGAGGCCTGCGGGCAATTTGAAGGTTGCAATAACGGTCTGAGTTTGCCCTGGCAGAAGAGTGAAAGAGTTGGGAAGTATGGTTACAGAAGCTGCTGCCGAAGAGAGGGGAACGGGACCATCGGACGCGAAGATTGTACCCTAATATTACATTTGAAATGAAACCCGGAAAGATTATTGATTTCACTGAAAATTACTCACAGATTGAACAGTCAGTGCTGTACCAGCAGGTATATGCGAGAGCTTGAATTTCTTCGATGTGTTGCCTGTATTCTTGACGGTAAATGTTTGGCTATAGGAACAGCACGAATTAGTATGGATTTGAATGACACCAGGAAGAACGTACATTGGCTTAAAGTTAGCGGTGTCGTTCAAAAGCAATTCCCCGGGAGAAACAATCGTTGTGGTGTGGATAGCATTGAAAACGTTTATCAACCCTGCTCCTTGCTGTGTCAATGTTTGCAGAGGGTCACTGTCACTCTTGCTAGATCCGATAGGTTGTGCGGTCGTTTCAAAGAGATCGCGAGCGGACCTTGCTACAGCCACAGTCTTGCCTTTGGAAGCTAAAAGCAATGCAGAGCTGCCAGCAATGAAGGGCGTAGCCATGGATGTTCCGGACAGGACTGCGAAAGAGCCAAGTGGAACTGGGAAAGTCGAGATGATATTTCCTCCAGGTGCAGCGACGGCTGGTTTGAAGAACATATCGTTCGTAGGTCCATAACTAAAAAGTCATGATTCAGTATGCATTTCATTTAACAAACCTAAAAACGCACCTAGTAAATGATGAGATAAGTCCCCCAGCTGGGTCTGGGAAGCTGAATGATCCTCCAGTCTGAGGGAAAGAAATTGTAATTGGAACACCTTTAACGAATTGTTGCACAAGCTGTTCAATATATAGAATATCAACTTGGATAACGAGTAGTAAATTTGGATTCTTTACTTACGAATTCGCCGTCGGCGGCTTGAATGAGAACAGCCTGGAAATTCCCGACAGAGATATCGGCGAAACCATTGCCATTACTAACATAAAGCGATAAATATCTTGCCGTCGGTCTGGCATAAAAGAGACTGACTCATATATCAAGGTGGTGTTGCCACCTTTTGCTGCAATGTTGGTCAACTTTTGTACCTATCATCACATTGATAAAAGGTTAAGTCCATATACATCATATTTCCTGACTGCGGAATGAACTTACAAAAGAACAAGTTCCACGACGAACAACAACGAGGAATTTAGATAAATCAGGTGTGCTATCGGGCAGGGGGTTACATGCATCATCAACGACAGTAGTATCGTTCGAGGTCGCAAAGATAGGCAGATTGCCAAGGACGGGAAGAGGGAAAGTGTCGAAATAGGTGATAGGGTCGTGTTGAACGCCGTGTACAGTTGCGTTTTGAAGAGGGATAACGGTACTAAAATGGAGCCGATAAGGTAGGATTCGGTAATGACACTCCTCGATAAGAGGACTTACTTGTCCAAGCTAGCAGCAGAAATAACGTTGATACCATTTCCTGGGCCAGATGTAAACCATGACCCGGAGTCTCCCTGGAGAGGTGTATATGAATATAGTGTAGAAAACAACCATTCCACTTTTACTTACGTCGTTCCCTGCAGCAATTGTGACGATCTTTCCCGACGCAGCGATCCGACTGGCAACTACAGTAGCAGTTCCTTCTGTCCAGCCATCAGCGCCTCCTAACGAAAGAGTCAAGATGTCTTGGCCTTCCTTCACCCCTCGGAGGAGTGCATCGACAAGGACTAAAGTCCAATGAGTTGCAGTAGTTCACATCATACGTATTTGAAATACTTACTATCATCCGTTACTGAACCATCACAACCAAAAACTCTGTATGCGCTGATAGAAGCACCGAAAGCTACCCCACTGATGTTAAAAGCGTTTCCGGGGTTGGCGCCAATGATACCCTGATTTTGTAGATGTAAATAAGCTGCAGTTTCATCTCATTTTGCTCTACAAACTAACCGCGACGTGTGTGCCATGTCCTTCAAGAAACGTGTAAGCAAACTTATAAACATTGCTTATGAGTAACACACTGACCATTGCATTGATCCAGAGGATCAGAATCCGGTACAGGCGTATTGGTGCCTTGAAACGTTCAAAAAGATATTACTTGACCATAGGGATAAGTAGATACTTACCGTCATATGCGTCACCAACAAAATCGAATCCCCCAATGACTTTGTGGCCTGGGCCAATACCTCCCCCAAGGACAGGGTGAGTGTAGTCAATACCTGTATCAATACTAAAAACAATGAGATTGGTTGTGTGATGTGGCTTATGTGAGCGGACCACTGACATGCCAATTTTGATTCCTGTACCGATTACTCCTTGAGCATGCAGTTTGTCGACACCGGTAAGTACATGAGTCGATTCGCTATCCGGAGGTAATTGTGCATCGCTTGGCCCAGTAACGACGTGGGATTTTACGGGTCTGCGATAAAAATGAGTCCCCAGCTACGTAGCCTCGGAAAATTCACCAACCTCGGTCGATCAAACCGTACAACGGGTCGGATTGACTTGACCCCTGGGGTACTCGCAATTGCTGCCACATCCTGGCAAAAAGTTAATTATGCTGAAGTTAGTTTTGTTACAAGATTCCTAAGCACCTGTGCACTCTGCAAAATAATTAGCCAAATCAACGAG
>Ga0247779_1000592_pt1 | contig 21490 bp, 27 predicted proteins | sample UWRJL221509R5_FD_179925 | JGI IMG/M metagenome (GOLD analysis project Ga0247779, IMG submission 179925) | Plant litter microbial communities from Arlington Agricultural Research Station in Wisconsin, United States - UWRJ-L221-509R-5 | ecosystem: Environmental > Terrestrial > Plant litter >... | reverse complement strand
CCCACCTTCTGAACGCGCCATGGGAATTATTTCGCGCTCAAAGCTGCGTTCCATCACGTTCCAAGCGCCTTGATAAACTACAAATGGACTCAATCCGTGGTCTCGAGCATACTGATTGGCCTTTGACACAATCCACGCCGGTGTATCTGATATACCCTAGAAGGAAGAGTTGATTCATGGAACAAGCAGTGTAGTAAGTATACGTACAAGGTATAGCACTTTCCTGGCTAAAACGAGGGTATGAAGCGATCGCATAACTTCTTCGACGCCTGTGTCCCAGTCCCACCAATGGACATATAAAAGATCGATGTACTTTGTTCTAAGCTTCTCGAGCGATGCTTCTATGGAGAGGTACAAGGATTTCGCACTGTTTCCGACATACATAACTTTCTGTTGGACAGAATCATTACGATCCTTGAAAAGGGTACTATACTAAAATAGGGTCAAACGTTTTATGAGAGTTGACGGCTAGGAAAAGAGAGAGAGAAAGATACCTTTGTTGCTATAAAAAGCTGATCTCTGATTCCTCTCTTCTCCGCCCATTCACCAATAAACATTTCAGAGGTTTCGTCTTGACTGGTGGAAGCCAAAAATAAATAAAATAAAATCAGTGAATACGTGTATGTGTGTAATTCTCTGCCCACTTACTAGTTATTTGCCGTGTCAATAAAATTCCCTCCATTGTCATAATATGCGTCAAGCAATTTAAAGCTTGATTCTTTGTCCATACTTCCCATGCCAAAAAGAGTCCATTTATCTCCTATACTCATAGCCCCCAGAGCAAGAGGAGAGACATGCACACCGGCGCTCGGCGAGAGGAGACGATAAAGACCAAGCCCTGTTTTCGGTAAAGGTTGTGGCTGAAAAAGCATTGCGTTGTAAGGGCCAAATGTGACGAATTCTGAACGATGAAGCTTTATTTAAGCTCTTCACCTTTACTGCGAAGCTGCTAGGCTGATTATGTGGATGACGGTGTCGCATGTAGCGGCAGCGGGGCATTTCCGGTCGTCCTCTATTAAATAAGAGCAATGATGCTAGACCTGCGGTTAATAAGGTGGTGCATCCTACCCATCGCATGTCGTGTAGTATGCGCCACCGCCAACTGCAAGGATGGATTGCACAGTATTTCAACTGGTAAGTTACTTGGAGCTTTTGAGCTTCATGGTAAATCAGAGTAAGTAACCATTCTCAGGCAATTCAAAGAGTTAAGAAGCGGAGGAACATAATTGAAGATCTTGACAAGATTTTGAATGAGAAAAGACTAACGGTTACGCGACCGCCGAGTTAAATTCTGGGCATCTGACTTATTATTAGAGTCACATGAGAAACGCGTCGCGTTTTAACAACGAACTTATATTGAAATAAAACTAGACTAAAAAACCATGTGGTATATGAAAGCTTTGCTCATGAGAGGATACAGTCGTATAGAGTGATAGAAAAATGCATTGAGACCCTAAATAAATACGAGAAACCCATGATAGCGATACAATACACGACATTCAATATTTAGATATCAAACTCTCTCAAAACTCTAGCATCCAGCAGGGACAGTCGAGTCGTCGTTGTGGTTGGCAGCGTTGACACCGAGACCACGGCTTGCAAAGGCATTCCAGAGGACGCACTTGTTGGCACCTCCGAATCGGTTTACATCGGCTTGAATCCAGGCGTCACGTGCGGTCAAGACTGCATTGTAAAATGTGTAAGTATAGAACAACCACTTGTCGAAAATTGCTTACAGGTAGGGTTGCAAGGTTGGATGGGGAGCGAATCGATGAAGAGGTGCATGAAGACGACGTTTCCTTCCGAGGTCGTTGGGTCAGTGCGAGAGTTGGCCGACCAGCCGTGGGCACCGACGAGTCCAGCGTAAACCTGGTATAAGAGGTTGGCCCAGACTTCACCAATATCTAATTTTCGTCCGATTTTAACATATATTCCAGAGAAATGGAGAAATTTTACTGACCGTGGACCTCAGTCAAAGTCTTCAAGCTCGAGTAGCGGAGAGGGTTGACGGTAGCAGAAGTAGAGTAAGGATGCGAACGAATACCAGCAGGGTCGTTGGTGACGTATTGTCCCATAACATAGTCTGGAATTGCAGCAGATGTCTTCTCGAGCCAGCTAAAAAACACATTAGAATAATTCTCATAGTTTCAAAATTATATTCAACGAACTTGGCCATGGTGTCTGACCAACCTTCACCCATACCACCGGCTTCAGTGGTCTGCAGACAGCGACCGGTTCCTCCACCGGTCATTCGGTTAGTAACACCGTGGGTCATCTCGTGGCTGACAATATCGTTCTCGAGAGCACCATCACGCTCAGGCTGGTTGATTATCAAATTAATGTTTAATATTGTCACAAGAGCATCATGTCCACTCACGGAAGTGAGATCCCAGAGGAACATTCTCATGGCACCGGAGGTACCACTAGAAAGGAAGCCAACCCGTCAGAGAGATCATCATAGACTAGTGATAAAGACTCACTCTGCTGGAGTTGAGAAGTCGGCGTTATCCGTTCCAGCAGAATCCTGGACGGAGATGGTAACGCGATCATTTCCCTTTCCACCCTTGCCGTTGTTGTTGGTTTGGAAGTTGAATGCAGCCTCAGTGAATCCATAGCTGTATCAAGTGTCAACATCGTCTTTCAGAAGTCTGTGTTGTATGGACAAAGCTCACCGATAAGTAACATCGTGGACAGTGTTTACAACGTAGAAAGCGTTTGTGCGGGCAGCGTCAAGGTTGACTTGAGTAGTTGGAGCGGCATTTGCGTTTTGAGTGAACACGAAGTTGTCGGTCGCAGAGGATTGAGTAGTGACTGCTGTTTGGGAACCTTTGAAGGCAACAGCATTGTTACCGCTAAAATGGAGGCCCAAAGTTAGAAAAAATCTATGAGGGTAATCTAATACGACAGTCACTCACGATGTAGTTCTAAAAAAAAAGTGGAAATAAGTTTACCATATGAGAGAAGACAAGAATGAAAAACTTACGTAGAGTTGACACCTCCGGCTGCCGTAGCATGCCAGCCGAAAGGAGATGCGAGGACATCAGCAGGATCTGTCAAGACTTGGAAACCCTGTGTGAGAATCTCATCCTGGATGGGTAAGACACGGTACTGTGCGTCCATGAAGATAAGAGATCAAATTAGCCAATGGAACGACATAGATTGTTGGGAGAAAAAACTGACAGAGGCCTTTGTGACGAAATCGACAATTGAGACGAGTTCGTTGGCATGAGCGTCAACAAATGCCTCAACCCAGACACCGGCAGGCTCGTTTCTTATTTGTACGACATGGGTTAGCACGACAGTGTTGTCGGGCTTGACGAAGAACTCAATGCTTGGTGGGAAGTCATTGAATTTGCCGTTCAGCGCTGCCTCTGCGGTGGCAATGGCATCATCGAGGCTGACGGTAGGCTTCGTGGAAGCAATTGATTCTGTATGATTGGATTAATTTGCTGTAGAGTAATAATTTTAGATCGGTTCACATACTCGGGGTGACGAAGGATGATCCAACTGAGACGACCTGATGATTGCATTGATTTAGATGTCGATAGCCCGTTGCCAATCACTCTGGAGTTAATTACCTTGTTATCGTTGTTGAACACAACGTTGGCAACAGCGTTAGCGAAAGGAATGCCAGCCTATCATCTGATATTAGATCTCAACTGATCTTTGTATCGAGTTAGACTTACATGGGTTTGTTTCAAGAAGGCATGGTGGGCAACGTCTCCGGAGAAACCGGAGTGGAAAGCGACTGTACTTGGGTCCACATTGAGATGAGATGCAGCGAATGATTTGGCAGAATCTTCGAGGACGAAGGCAGCACGCTTCGACAAAGGGTGGTCAATACCCGTTCCGAAAGTCTACATTTTCGATGAGCAGTAGTTTTTGTGATGTATACATTAGACACTTACCTGGAAAGTGCTTGGAGGGTTAAACACTTCGAGTTGAACATTGTTGGCCAGGCTTCGAGTACGATGTGTGGCCATCTTGGCGCTCGAGGGCGAAGGAACAGCCCAGGAACCTGTGGCACAAGTGATAGCGAGCAATACAGACGAGAAGAATTTGTTGAATGAAACCATTTCGAAGTTGTTGTCTGTATTAAAGACTAGGAGAGTTCTGGACTTCGCCTGAATGTAAATCCTCAGACCTCGTCAGGCTTTATAGCTTTTTTAAAGATGCAACTGCACCTGTTAATAAGAAACAGGTCATAGCCTCGCGAACTGGGAAAATAGATACATTCAAAGGGTCAACAAAGCGAAATTTGTTGAAGCGCATGGTTGTTGATAAGAAAGAAGGCCTTGATGAGTTATGTTGGCACAATCATGGTCTCTTGAACTGCGTAACCTTGCAGCGGCGCGGTAAAGATAGCCAACCGGAACTGATATCTATGCGAAACATCAGGCAACACCTCGAGCGCCCACGAGGATAAATGGTAAATGAGTTAGGCCTTTCTCATCGTTACGAATGTCGCTCCATGTGGCATTTACATGCTAGGATGAATGGTGACCGAGCTGAAGCCTATGAATGAAATCGTTGAGTATTTTTGTCGCAAATTCCCATCATCTTTGAGAGAAAGCATGGTCGCTGGCATTTTCAATGTGCTTCCGCTACTATTGCTGTTCGATCGCGTTGGCCATGCATGACACCCAGGGCTATGTATAACTCGAGCGATTTACTGAAGAAGTCAATAGAAGGTAGAGACATCCTGATAGATCCTGATAGAGTTTGTTGATCATGATAGAGTTCGGTGAAAACGGCAGCAGTCCGGGTAACTCGCTTCGGTGCGTTGCCGATGGCTCATTTATAATTATCATTTATAAGCCGCATAAAGAAAAAGAACACGAAGAAAAAGAAAAGAAGAAATTTGAGATATAGTAATAGTGATGTACTGACTTGATACTTGTTGTTTCTTCCACTGAACATTGAAAATAGAATTTGTACAATATTTACAAAAGGTATTGAGATATTTGCATAAAGAATAAAAATAAGAAAAAATCTCGTCTAGCAGCCCGATGGTACAGCCGATCCGTCGTTGTGGTTTGCGGCGTCTGTGCCCAAGCCACGGCTGGCGAATGCCTTCCAGAGGATGCACTTGTTGGCACCTCCATACCTGTTGACATCAGCCTGGATCCAGGCATCACGAGCGGTGAGCATGGTAGGATTGCAAGGCTGAAGGGCTAGGGCGTCGAGGAAAAGGTGGAGGTAGACGATGTTGCCTTCCGTTCCGTTAGGGTTCGTCTTGGCGGTTGCTGACCATCCTTTAGCAGAAACGAGGGCGGCATAAACTTTGTGGAGGACATTGGCCCAAATTTCGCCAATATCGTGCACTTCGCTGAGAGTCTTGATGCTCGAATACCTCAGAGGGTTAATGGTGCTGATATATAACTCAGTATCGGAAAGTTTTCTAGATCTAAAAAGACTCACGCAGATGTGGAATAAGGATGCGAGCGAATACCGGCGGCAGAATTGACGACGTATTGTCCCATAACATAATCAGGCACCGCACTCGATGTCTTCTCTGTCCAGCTAAAGAATTTATGAAAAGAAAGTTAAGAGAAAAGAACCCGAGTGAAAAGAAGGTTTAACCCACTCAGCCATAGCATCTGACCAACCTGCATATTTAGAGTGTGTTTCTATCAGTAAAACATTCCGAGGAATCTGATTGAATGGTAGTATACCTTCGCCCATGCCACCAGCCTCGGTAGTCTGCAAGCATCTTCCGGTACCTCCACCAGTCATTCGGTTTGTCACTCCGTGGGTATTTTCATGTACTACGATATCGTTCTCGAGAGCACCATCCCGTTTGGGCTAAAAAACAAATTAGATCGACTGTGTAAGGAGGTTTGACCGAGACGTACGTTAGTGATATCCCAAAGGAACATTCCTTCAATTAAATCAATCGTCTAGAAGCAGAAAAGAAGAGCATATGCACTGACTCATGCGACCAGATTGTCCGCTAAGAGAAACAATCAGCATTGCATTAAAACATATCATGTCAGAACATACTCAGCAGGAGTGCTGAAATCAGCATTATCGGTTCCAGCAGAATCTTGAACAGAGATGGTAACACGATCGTTTCCAGAGCCACCTTTACCGAAGTTGTTGTTCTGGAAATTGAAAGCGGACTAGAGAAAGCAAAGCTAAGATCAACAGACGGTGTGTTATTCTTTCACAAATGCGTACTTCCGTGAACCCATAACTGTAGGTGACATCATCTCAGTTGCAGATTCCTTGGCAGTTCTAAGAATAGCTGCTCACCGATAGGTCAAATCATGGATCGAGTTGACGAGATAGAAAGCGTTAACACGAGCAGCGTTGATGTTGTCAGTAGTTGTTGGTGCAGCGCTGGGTGTTTGGGTATAGATGAAGTTGAGCCCGGCGGATGATTGACTGGTTACAGATGATTGTGTGCTTTTAAAGGCAATGGCGTTGTTTCCACTGATACCAAGCCCATCTCAGTATATCATTATAGGATAAAGCAGAATGAGCTTACGCAGTGGTGGTTGTGCTCGTGGTCCCGTCAGAGTGCCATCCTTGAGGAGAGGCAGTAGTGTCTTGAGGATCCGTCACAGTCTCAAACCCGTCGGTGAGAACTTCCTTCTGCAAAGGAAGGACGCGGTACTTTATATGACTGTAAGCGAAGGTGCCTGAGAAGGAAGATCTAGTATCACTTACTGAAGCTTTGGCAACAAAATCGGTAATAGTCACGATCTCTCCGGTATGGGCGTCAACGAAAGCCTCGACCCAAGCGCCTGTCTCATCGTTCTGAATCTGGACGACGTGAGTTAGAACCGCGGTATTGTCAGCTTTGACAACGTATTCCAGGGTAGCAGGATGATCGTTGAATTTGCCGCCCAGAGTCTTCTCGGCAGCAGCAATGGCTTCTTCAACGGTGAGTGTTGGTTTGGAAGCAGCGACCTTCTCTGTGGAAGGAGTAAGCAATAGGAATCGTTTTCGATTCAACAAATGACGTACTTGGCTTGACGAAGGAGGAGCCGAAAGAGACTACTTTGTTGTCGTGGTTGAAAGCAATGTTAGCCACGGCATTAGCAAAGGGAACGCCATCCTAAGCATTGATGTCAATCGCTGTATTTCCAGAAGAACGTTAAAATGCACATACGTGAGTTTGCTTGACATATGCGTGCTTGGCAGCTTCACCAGAGAATCCAGACTTGTAAGAAATGGCGCCAGAGTCAAGAGAAAGGTGGGATTTGACGAATTCAAGAGTAGCGTCTTTCAGGGTGAAATCACTACGTTTGGATAGAGGGTGGTCAATTCCTGTATCGAATGTCTTGTAGAGCACAAGCATCACTATATGAATTTAATATTTCAAGGGATCTACACACCTCAAAAGTGCTTGGAGGATGATACGTCTCAATGGCAAGATCCCGAGTGACTTGGCGAACTCGATGGGTAGCGTGCTTTGCAGACTGGGGGAATGGTGTAGCAATAGCGGGCGAGGCAAAAACGACTGCCAAGAGGACCGAAGACAAGAGCTTCACGAAAGATGCCATTTGGAATAAATGTCGATGATTGAGCTACGAGATTGTAGTACTCGTCAAGTTTCCTTGCCTGATCTTCAACAGCGCCTCTTCCCTCGACTTTATAGCTTTCCTCTTTCCCGGCAAAGCTGTCTTTCACGTAAAGTCTCTCTGCTCACATAGCTATTGCGCTATGTGCTCTACAATATGTTCCACCAGTTCGGTCTAGCAAAAGCATGCAACACGGTAGTCAAATTGGACGAAAGGACTACGCCAAGTCCAAAGGTTTTGCCGTCTCTGGGGCAAAGATGTGCCAAAGGGAGTAGTTGTCGTAGAAATCATCAACAAAACTTGGTAAGGCTCTCCTTGGCGTCCACATATCCATGTGTGTGTCGGGGAACCACTTTTCGAGGTAGGACGAAGGACGCAGTGGCGGCAACTCTGCCAGCACCGATTGGACCGATGAGGACGCCAAGGCAGCAAGATCATCTAAAATTATATCATGGGAGAGATATTTTTAGGTCAATGGAATCACGACAATGCATGGTGGGAATTGCAAATGGTTACCACCATAAGTTATGACTTCGAGGTAGCTCATGCGGCATATGATGCCATGAGGGAAACACCCTTATCTTTTCTTCCGGCTTCTACATGTCAATTAAACTGTTAGTGCGAGTTCAGGTTAGCCGCAATGGCATTTTTATAATGCATGGGTATTATATCTATTGCGAGAATCAAACCCTGAAGAGGTAAAACTTATCTTGGAGTATTTTTTATTAAAGGCAGAAAGCAGTCTAATGAAAATCATTCTTACCATGGTTCAGCATTCGTTGCTTTTACTCCTCAGAAATAAGCGGCCTTGAAGATGATCGCAACGAATGATGTTCTAAACATAGTGTGCGTCTGTTATCGGGGAGCGGAGGTGGTACCGGAAGTGCTGTGTACTATCTTATCGACCATTGACACCTAGTAGGCTAGTACACAGATCGGTAAGCGTAAGCATGTCTAATCAAGGAGTAGCATATGATAAGAAATAGACTGCACACGACCCATAGACTTTATCGGAAGTCGCGTCTCTCAGAGAGAACAAGGTACTGCTTTTCTGTCATAACTCGAATGGACACGTGGCGATAATCAATGAGAACCATGCTGCTAAGTATGCATTTGCAGGTGGGCACAAGGATGCAAGGCGACGAATTCGTATGTCTTCACTAATCTGCCTTTACCCAACAGTTAAATGGATAGATCATGCGTTGATAGTACATGGGGTATGCAAAAGAGAGGTGAAATAATTACAAATCCAAAATGTCTCATCGGAAGAGACTCCTGAGCTGCGCTTCAACATCGTCTGCTGTCATTTTTATATCTAGATACCATGTCAATAAAGGCCAGGACATAAGATGATAGAAAAGTACATTTCTGTGGGTCTGCGAAAAGAAGAGAAAAAGTTAATAAAGAAGTATTTTAGACACGAAATTCTTTACTTTTACTAAATTCCTTGTCTTTCTGTTTTTGCGTGAATCTCTGGAAGGAAGGCACAATTAGCATAACGACTTCATCTCCTAGGTCTGCCTTGGCTGTCGGGTCATCCTCTAAAACTTTGGCAAATTTGTGCCTCTCGACAATCTCGTCAAAAAGATCGAAGAATCTCGTAAACTTCTCTTTGGCGGCACCTTTGTTAGACTTGTCCTTTGGATCATCCGTAATGGCCTGCATAAGAGGGGAAAAATTCAGGTCAAAGTAACCTGCTTTGGCTGTACGAAAAGCTGAATTCATGGCCTCCACTGTTGGTGGTGATAAGATACCCAAAACGGCTTCATCCTTGGGCTCAAGGGCAAGATTCTGTCTCAGGTACGAAACATTATTCAAAAGGAAAACGGAGCCGAAAGGTGATCTTCGAGAAGCACGAGACAATGTAGTGAGACTGGCGATGGTCGTCGTGATTACATCGTCTGTGCATGCTGTCAGGAGGTAGAGACAAATATAGGAAAAGCACATACGAATAAAGTGCTCAACAATGCCCTCGTTGTTTCCGTCCTTTCCCTTTCCGACCTGAACACCTTCTCCCATTTTCCAATTTCCGTTTCCAAGAGCGATTAGAGCAGATTCAACAGCGCTCAAAACTTGAGGTATGCGTTCGATGTACGAGATCGTCTATAGAAATATGAATCGGCATGTATCGACCGGAAAAGAAGTCAAGAACGCACCGAAGTGACGAAATCCATCAATTTCGTGCTAGTGTCTGAACCTCTGGACATTGCGCCCATCTTGATATCGGCCAGGAATTCAGGGAAACTACGTAAACACAATGCGCGAAGGCTCTGCAGACCATCCTTCAATTCGTTCTTTTCAGAAGCAAATTCGGGTCCACGCCGAGAGAGAATATCATCCCAATGTGGCTGTAAGGATAGTAGTCCATTATAGGCTGATAAGGCTAGAAAATTATATTTGTGAAGCGACTTTTTAACTAGGGCAATGAGCTGCGTCAGGACGGAGTTAAAAAGTTTCAGAATGGGGACTAGCAGCGTTCCGTACGCGGATGCTATGGATTGTTGGTTTGAAAGTGGACTCAGTTCGATGAGAAGTTTATATTCTTCCTGCAATGCAAGTTGGTCAACTTATACATTCCAAAAAGGATGAATCTTGTCTCGTACCTCTGCCGTGCCTAACATTAGTTCGACCCATTCCCGAAAATCACGCCCAGTGGATAAAGGATCCACACTCTCTGCTCTTGCCACCAAGCGCTTTCCCTGACCATCCAAACATTTAACACTCCAGTTGCCTCGCATATCGGCATATCCCTTCTGTGCTTCCTTGAGAGTGGATAATATAGATTGTGCCGCAGGATGGGATGGGTGAGTTGAGGGTAATGGCAATGTTCGAAGAAAAACAACGACAGGCGACAATGTCGGCAATAACGAAGAAGGAAAAGATGACATCATGAATTCAGTTCCAGGAGCGGGAGTTATTCCTGACGAGCCCTCCGCTACAACCTTAGTATATAACTGCGTTAACTTCTTCGCTCCTGTTTCGACGAGGCGTGCCTGCACGTAGATAACAGCAATCAAGACGAGTTCAAAGTCTAAGGGAGACTGAACGCACCGCAGCTGGCAAATCAAGGTCTGCTGCATTGAACGCGATGCTTGTGTTTAGTCGCTCTAATGCATCTTTGTAGGCGTTCATTTGACCAGGTTGTGGACTGTCAAAAGTGAAGATCGATGGAACGCCGCTTTGAAGAAGAAACATACAAGCATACCCGCGTAGAATTAAAGATTCATCCACAGCTAAATCCTGCTTGCTACTCGCTAGATCCTCGATTCTTGCCAGTGTCAAATCAATATCTATGCAAAAACTATAAGATATTTTCACTGTAGATAATAAATACTTACTATTCTTCCTCTTATTTAAGATCTGGGCAGCAGTATACAATGGTAATATAGACTTCTCCAGCTTAGCTAAACGGGTGTCGAAACTGTCAAGGATAGCTGGTCAGGTAAGCTTGATGCCCTAAACATCCAGTTAGAAACCTACTGTTCATCCTTTTTGATATCTGCCTTGTCTTGTTCAAGTTTTGCTGAAGCTTAGACACGGTCGTTAGGAGCCAAAACTGGTGCATGGCTTGAAAGAGCATTTACCAGCTCGATTTCGGCTGTCTCGTCGTCCATTCTCGTTAAAATATCAAGGCGTAATCCAAAGAATTCAACGGAGAACTGTATCCTAGGACAGAGGTGAATTGATAGTATTTGAATTTTGAAATAGTGGTAGTGCAGTATTCATGACAGCCGACAAGAAGCGCCGGACAGAACGCTTATTTTAAGCGGAGATTGAATTTTGATTCAAGACTTTCGTCGGGAATTCAAATTCTAAACAGCGAAACGCGTCGAATCCTTGATGGCAGGGTCACCCAGGCACGCGCGCACGTACGATCATCCATGTTGCATTGTTCAATCGGAAGAGTCGATGAAATTTCTGTAAGTTGACTCTAACCACTCCTGATACAGACTAAAATCTCTAAAGTCCAGCCAGCCCCATCGTCACTGTTACTCTCTCCTCAAGAAACTTTGATTCCTCCCCAAATTCCCGATACGAGATTTGTAGCTCTGCCAATAATTCCCGAAATATCTTTAGACAATCATCTTGGCGTTCCAAACTGCGAACACCGTCATCTACCAGCCATTCCGGAACCGTCTTCAAGAGAATGACGATTGAATCTTTTGATTTATATTTTGACAAGGCCTTGGCAAATGCGGCAGTTCGAACGAGTAACGTCTTCCTGGCCTGTGCTTCCTCCCTATTCTGCGAGGTGAGAATAGAATATACAATTGGATCAATGGCTGATCTGTCAAAAAGTCGGATATGGTAGTTTCTCGTATCCAGGTCTTCTTCTTTTGCGTAATACGCTTCCATGATATCTTTTTGCATTTGCACTTGTCCAATGGTGTCTCGAGAGTAGCCTTTGTCCCGCATGACCGTTCTTGCTACCTCCGACACGAATGCACCGCTTGAGAGGCCCAGCCTTTGTGCTAATGCCGTACACAGTGTAGTCTTTCCTGTGGACTGGTACGGAATATTCAGTATCGATGCAGCTCTTCCCAATTGACTTTGCTCACAGAAGGTCCTATTATATAAATTGAAACTGGGTGGCCGGACATCATGTTGTTGCAATTAACAAGCAAGACGATGATATCTGGTTTAAAACACCCTCTTCCTAAGCAGTTTCTCACACAAAGCTTATCCTTTTCCGTCTACGGGCGTCTATCGCGATCGATAACTCTCAACCCAACCACCATGAACAAAATAATTCTCAGAGCGAACCCCGCACCGGATGATGATACCTGGGTGTTCGTATATTCCCCAGCATCACTCAAAAGTCGACCTCCAAAGCCTAGTATTGTGTATGGTAAACTGGTCTCCCTCAGCGCAGACGGAATCGCTCTTCAGACGGAACAGTTTCCAATGAACCGTATCTTGAACTCCGACGATCCTACAAAATTTGTTTTGCTATCCGTAGATAGGGGCTTTAGGTTTACCGAGCAACCTATGAGGGTAGCAGTTGAATATATTGTGCGGATCTTTAAAAGGGGGCTATGGTTGAATGGAGTTCAGTACAGATTCTATGGACATAGTAATAGCCAGCTGGTACGCAATTCATTAATAATTCTGATCTTGCCTGATTCTTGGATCTTAGAGAGGGAGGTCGTGCTTCCTCCGGGAGGCGAATTCAGATGAGGAATTGGATGATAGGATTTACCGGATGGGCGATTTCAAGAAAATTATGAACGTTGCGAAACGCAAGTACACCAATTCATGCATAAATATTGAGCCTGATCATAAGTCTATCATGCAGGCGCAAAGCGTATCGGCCTTCTTTTTTCCTCTGCCCAAATTGATTATGTCCTCGACCCGCGGTGGGTAGCTGATATTCCTGATATCACCGTTGGCGATGAGGTTTTTTCGGACGGCTGTGGTCTTATTTCGAAAAGACTTGCGGTAGGACTAAGCAAGGCCAAGAAAATTATCTTTCGGGGTGCTAGATACACTCCAACTGTATATCAGATACGGTATGCCCTACTTTACTCCAACCAGGTACCACATATTGAAACGCTCTCTAGGTATTTAGGTTACAAGGGTGTTCTTATGCTCCATCCTGTACTTGACAAGGAACGCCCTCGGCATCTGGCGGAGTTCAGGAAGAGCATGAAAAAATTCACCACGACCCAAGATCATACCTTTTCAGTTGTCGGATATTCCAAACCATACTCTTTTGGTCGGTTGAATAATGATATCATCGTACTTCTTTCCAGCCTTGGTGTATCCGATTCTGCAATCTTATCAAAACAGCAAGAATACTTCGCCTGGATTAGTGATGCATCGAAGGACCCAATCAAGGCTTTTGACTTCCTTTCTTGCTTGGAGCAATATGCAATGGCCGAACGTGTACTCCTTGAAGGCCTTGACAGTGAACCAGTCAAGCGAGAAATAAAGCGTCTTCAAAATTCGGAGATAGCAGGTGCCCGGCAAGAATTAACAAAAAAATTCAAGTCTCGCATGATGGTGCATAAATCAAGGAGGTTATATGGTGTTTGCGACCCGTTCCAAGTTTTGAAAGAGGGAGAGGTACACATCCGTCTTACGGTATCTCGAAAGGGAGCGACAACACCCATTCATGGCGATGTCATAATCGTCAGAAATCCCTGCCTACATCCTGGTAGGAGTTATTTTTCACTACGTATTCGTGAAAGTACGTTGACATACAGTTTATGTAGGAGACATATTGAAATTACGTGCAGTGCATCGGCCTGAATTGTCGCATTTGTTAGACTGCCTCGTTTTTGCCAGTGTTGCTCGCCCAGGTCATAAAGCAGCACCCTCAATGAGCAGTGGAGGAGATCTTGATGGTTCGTTGCTATTTCATCTGTGTTTCTGCCTCAATGTAAGCAACACTATTTTCCCTTCAGGTGACGAATTTTTTGTATGCTGGGATGGTGACTTAATTCCCACGAAAATATCCGAAGTGAGAGAAAATCGTCCTTTACTTATACAATTCACTGAATGAGACATATAACTGACGAAATAGTCGTACGACTATCCTGGTAACAAGGAGTTCAATAAACGTGAGATTACTCGATTAGATCTGGGACAACACTTCGCATCATATACAGCGTACGTTTACATTGTCTAGACATGTATTTCTAAGGTGACTTGTCAGTCTGAACTACTTGTTTAGTTCTGGCGTCGCTAAAGTTTCTGCCTTGTTTGCTAAGTGGGCCAGGAGCAGTCCTCTCGGTGCCCTATGTGTTGAATGCCAGGAGTTGAATGCCCTCCATTCTTCTTCTGTGGATGGAGCCAACATAAAAATTCCAGATAAATTATCTACGCCACCTGAACCAAACGGGGAGTCTAAATACATCTTGGATTTATTGGAAGAAGCAACTGAAGAATTTTCCGTTCGCTTTACTGAATCTGCCTCCCGACGCGCCGAAATCTCATCCCTACAAAAAGCCGACGCTGAGCTGCTCCTCGGCCAGCTTCTTCAAAGCAAGCAAAATTCTATCTCAGAATTTGAACTATTCAACCTTGCCTACCGATTTTGCCAAAAGCATCATATCGATATTCGACAATACCTCGCACACATTGACTTCTCTGCGTTGACAATCTCCCAGAAGAAAACCCTTAGTACAACCCTTTCACTGTCTCACGTGGATTATCCAGAGATTTGGAACTCCCTCGTACGATCCGACATTTTGACCCCTCTGGATTTATACAAGCGAAACCTCGCCCATCCTTTCGCTTTACATCGACTGTACTCATCTCGCGCTAGTGGAATGCCGACGTTCTTCGAGTATCTAAGAATGGCAACTCAGGATTACACGAGGAAGGTCCTCATTGTCCAGGTCTGTTTTGAAGGATGTTCTGGGGTATGTTCCGCAGTCGGACTGATTAACTGCATTTTCTTAGACGGACGAACGATTTTCTGTCGGGATATTTATGCGCGGCAAGATTCCATGGGATGAAGATCTGCCAGTGAAAGAGTCTAACAAAGAAGGTGATGCCATGAATGTCGTGGTGTGCTCCTTCATGCCGCAAAGCGACTCGACAATTGCAACTCTCAAGACTTGTCCGGCCGGTTATAGACTTCATTGCGGCGAAAATCGTCTGCAATTATACGACAGGAATATTGGCAACACCTTCATATTTATCAGTCGCTCAGGTGCTACCAGCATTGCCTTGGGCAAGATCCCAGGAACTGTACAGAGAGTGAGTTGCCAGAGCTTCTGTTAACAAATGCTTTAGTTATAAATGTAATGATAGCAAATTGGTCGCATCAACAAATTACCTGCGCTTGCAGTCGAACTTCACGTTGTGTCGAATCGAGACAGGATTTCACATCAACTTTTCGATCTGTGGTTTGACCAGTAAGAATTCAGCCTTTTGTTAACTTTTTGACAACACTGATGTGATTGACACCCAGCATCCCTACAGAAGAAAAGATTAAACGTTTCCAAAGGAAACCAGCACCGTATCGGTTCTACGACCTTCAAGACGTTGATTGGGACTCTGATTCAGCAAAAGGACTGAGAGGTGCCTTTTATAGAAATATTCCTGGGGTTCCTTTAGCATCCATAAGATTAAAACATGACAAATCATCTATGGATGAAGCTCTCTCGAGAAGGATGCTCCCAGAAATCGACAAGATCATGGAACTTGCGCTCACATACCATGCTGACGATGAGCTATATCTCGTGTTCGAAAACACGATCAACGGACCCTCTTTCCCCCATGCTTTTGCAATGCAATGGATAGGAAGATATCCTGCTCTAACATTCGCCCTGTTGAAAGCTTATCCACCTGATGAGGACCTACAGCTTCATCCGTCCTTGGAGCCATTTTCCCACATAATCATTAGGCACATCATAAGATCAGCCAACGAAACTCGCATAGCTGCCCTAGTAGCATTGGAGAAAATGGCCAAATCGATCGGTTTATTGAGTCTACAGCATTACATGGAGCTCCTTACTTTCGCAGCTTCGTCTATTCGTGCAAAAACACTTGTCCAAGAAGTATTACTTGTGCTTAATGACAGTCGCTTAGAGCACTGCCCAGAATCTCCCACGACTTCTTATGGTCACATTCATGCCCTCGGAGTCTCCTTTGACAGAGCAGAAGAAGCTGCCGATGAATGTCCTTGTAATGAAGATGGGCATCCACGCAAAAAAATGCGCGTGGCACCGTCTCATGCAAAACTTAAGTTTGGTCCAGATTACTTAAAGCACGGAGAAGTACTGGTAACTATTCGTATAGATGCGAGAAGCAACGTTAGGCTATACTCGCATGTTCGACTTCAAGCAGCATCCAAACCAGAGAATCGCTGGATAGAAGCACCCATCATGGACGGACTCGTTGTGCAGGCAGCAAAGGGCCAACTCAAGGTTCATTTGCACCATCCTGCTCCTCCTGAGATGGAAGAGATGGACTGGAACATGTATGATGCAGGAAGTACGGGTGAGTTGGGTCTCGAATTTGCTGTTTTCAAGAATGCATGCTAAGTACAAATCTTAGCTACGAGTAATGCCATGATGGATGCCCTTCAACGATTACTTCTTGACGGGGAAGAGGCTTGTTTATTTCATGGTCTCATCACCGGAGCCGCAACATCTGCAGCGGTGGATGACTCCGAGATAAACGCTGTGGATGATGACACTCTGAGGCAGTTATCCTCCACTCTAAACGAAAGTCAAATAAGAGCTGCTGTCTCGTGGAGGAATGGACCACTTTCGCTCATCTGGGGCCCGCCAGGTATGTTACAACCTAATGTTCTTGCAAAGCTCAGCCTGAAAATCTGAGTTCTGATCATGAAGGAACGGGTAAGACGACAGTGATGGTACAGATTCTATGCGACATCATCAAGAGCCACTCCAAAATGCCAAAGATACTGATGACCGCCTCGACGCACAATGGTATGTCCCATGCATTTTCTTTGCATTTATTTACAGTTCAAACTTGAATGAAAGCTGTCGATAATGTCCTGGAGCGTTTTGTTGCGATCAACGAGACGGAAGATCTACTCCGGGAGGAACAAATTCTTCGCGTAGCTACTGATCAATCAAAGGTCAATCCCTCTTTACAGCATTACACGGTCAATGCCAGGGTTGGCGGAGATATGAACGAAAATAATCGACTCCTGAAGCAGGCTCAAGATAGAGTAGAGAAAGCCGTGCTTATTTTCACAACTTGTGCAGGTATTCTGAAGTTAGATTTTGATATAATGCTGCAAGCTCATATCTTGCTCCTTTCCAGGTGCAGGACTAGGAATCCTACGAAAGCCGGATTTTGATATTGCCTTGATTGACGAAGCCTCACAAATAACTGAACCCTGTGCATTGATACCGTTAGTCAAAGGGATCAAAAGGGCCGTGATAGTTGGAGACCAGTAAGTCCATGTGAATCTATGCAAAAACGTTTTAATTTTATATGCTATTGACAGCGTCCAGTTAAGACCCACGGTGCGGAATATGGCGAAAGCTTTGGAGTACGATGTCTCTTTGCTGGAACGTTTATACACCAAAGCTACGCAGGACGTAGGAATCATCAAAACGATGCTCGATGTCCAATATCGGTCTCCGCGTATCCTAAACCTGTTTCCTTCCAATGAATTCTATGAAGGACAACTCAAGACTCATGAAGCTAATGCAGAAGTATCGGACTTCCTCTCAATGTCAAAATTCCCTTGGCCTACCCATAACGGGTCATTGATTCCTACCGTTTTTGTGCAGTGTGGAGAAGAAGAAGACATGGGTGACCGATCGAAAAGCAACCAGGGTCAGGTCGATTTAATTCACCATATCCAACCTCTTATCACAGCACAAAAGCCAGACACGGGAGAGATCAATTCACAGTTGGCATCTTTGAAAATCACCGTCCTTTCACCGTACACGAAGCAGATACAAGCTCTTCGTCACAAGCTTCCTTCTTCTATACCATGTTCTACCATTGATTCTTTCCAAGGAAGAGAGAGCGACATTGTTATTTTCTCCGGCGTGAGATGTAATGCCGAGGGTGACGTTGGTTTCCTGGACGATCCTAGGAGGTTGAATGTAATGTGGACAAGAGCCAAGCTCGCGCTGATCATCGTCGGCGACAGGAGAACAATGAGCTGCAACCAACTGTGGAAACGTGCGCTGGACGCTTGCACAGAAGTTATAATAGACCTCCCAACAGCATGAATTGATTTTGAATAAGAAACTACGTAAACGTTGTAGTCATATAGGACTCAGAAACAGAAAGAATGGATTGATAATGAACAGGATGAAATATAATACACCTAGTATGTAAATGCGAGTAAGCTTCTTTATAAAATGTGGATGCAAATCTTTCGGAGCCATGAAATCAAGGAGCGTGAGTGTTATTTGAAAAAGTGGCTTGGGGTGTGGAGGTTTAACGTTTGGACACCCGCGGCATAGAATGTCTAGCAGCCAGCAGGGACGGTAGCGTCATCCACAAAGGTGTTGTCCGCGTTCAATCCAAGGCCTCGACTTGCGAAGGCATTGAACAATGTGCACTTGTTCGCACCGTTATAACGATTTTCATCAGCTTGGATCCAAGCATCACGAGCTTCGACGACTGAAATAGTAACAAAAGGTAAGGCAGAGAACACAAGGGGGGGCACATGAATTAGAGCTTACAGGAAGGATTGCAAGGTTGCAATGACAATGCATCCATGAAGAGGCGCATGTACACGATATTGCCCTCCGCGCCATCAGGATTCGTAAGTTTGTCGGCTGAGAACCCACGTTCTTGAACGAGAGCTGCGTATACATTGTGAAGCATGTTGGCCCAGACCTCACCAATAGCTAGAGTACACGAGGACGGTCAGAACGGGACTTAGAAGAAGCATATAAATCAGGACGAGAAAAACTAACTGTGAACTTCATTGGCTCTGCGCAAGCTAGCATAGGTAAGGCGGTTGGTGGCCTTGTTTACGGAGTAAGGAGCGCTACGGATCCCTTTGGCGCCAGAAACGTAGTTGCCCATGACTTGATCGGTGACAGTTGCCGAGTTTTGAAGCATCCATCTAGCAGGGACAATTAATTGCAAGATTTAAATTGAGATGGAAAGTTGCTTACCCGGCCATAGCGTCGCCCCATCCTTCACCTAATCCACCGGACTCAAGAGTCTGTAGGCATCGACCGGTTCCGCCACCAGTGAGTCGGTTGGTAATACCATGAGTCAACTCGTGGATGAGAATATCATTTTCCATGGTTGCATCTCGTTCGGGCTATGAAATGGCGAAATGTTAAGGTATGGCACTCGTAGAAAATCGAAATACATACGTTGAAGCCATCAAAAATGAACATGCGGCAAACACCACTTTGGCCACTAATCAACGCAAAGTTAGATAAGCGGGATGAAAAAGTAAATTTTTGGGATAACTTACTCAGGAGGTGTAGCAAAATTGGCATTGTTTTTCCCTGAAGCATCCTGAACTGAAATCAACACCCGGTCATTGCCCCTTCCACCCTTTCCATTATTGGCAATTTGGAAGTTGAATGCAGACTCCGTGAAACCATAGCGATAAGCGAAGTCGTGAACAACGTTGGCAACATAGAAAGCGTTGGTTCGCGCAGCGTTCAGATTTGTGGGATCTTCAGGTGCTTTTCGGTCGTCGAAGACAGCGTTAAAGTTAAGTCCGGCTGAGCTTTGAGCCGACACCCGCTGTCCCTTGAAGGCGATTACATTATTTCCCCTGTGATACAGCAATAGGGCGTCAGTATTTTGAATAAAGCTTGTCTACTATTTAGCAGCGAAGGCCTCACGATGTTGTTGTTGAATTACCAGCTCCAATGCTGTGCCATCCGAAAGGGGAAGAAATACGATCCTCAGGGTTTGTGAGAGTCTCAACACCGTCTGCGAAGCTTTGCTTCGTGACAGGGACGACCGTGTACTGCATAAAATGTATAAGAGGCCAGCATCTCAGAAAGAAAAAGAAGAAAACAACGTACAGATGCCTCTGCAACGAAGTCTGTGACAGATACCAATTCACCGGTATGCGCGTCGATATAAGCTTCATACCACGCGTTTGTCTCTTCATTTTGAACTTGAATGACGTGGGTGAGAGCAACAGAGCCATCGCCCATGGCAAGATATTCCAAAGTGGCATTGAAGTCGTTGTATTTTCCATCCAGGGTCTCCTCCACTTGAGGTAACACAGATCTCCAGCTAACGGTGGGCTCAGAGGGTGCAATCTTGGCTATATAGAAAAGCAAGGTTGTGTTAGTCATTCGTCATGACTTATCTATACAAAAATTATAACAATGTGACGTACCTGATTTTGTGTCAACAAAGGAAGAAGCGTAAGAAACCACTTTGTCTCCGTTGAAGGCCACGTTAGCTACGGCATTAGCAAGAGGGATTCCGTTCTTTATGGCTGTTGTTAGATGTTTCTCCTGAATTAGACGACAGAATTACGATACGCACAATGCTTTGCTTCAAATAAGCCACTGTATGATCTCCAGCAGTGAAGCCCGATTTCCACTGAACATCATCAGCGTTGATCCCGAGTGATTTGACAAAAGAGAACGTCGTGTCCTTCAGCGTCGACGGTGAAGACGAAGACCCCAGCAAGCTGTTTCCTGTTGAATTGCTGGAAGGGACAGTAACCACTTTACCGTCTTTACCGAAAGTCTAAAAGTAAAGATGATTAATAGAGCCGAACGACGCAAATAACCTGGTTGTGTTCAAATATACCTTGAAAGTTGACTTAGGATGATAACTCTCTATTTGAACACCTCGTTTGCCCAAGGTATGAACTCGATGAGTACCGTGCCTCTTATAAAACTGGGGCCAGGGAGCGGCTTCGACATAAGTCGTGAGGAGAGCAGCCAGCAGCAATGGGAAGAAAGATTTGGAAAAGAAGACCATTTTCAAAATGGTATATACACAGGTGAATTATAATATAGAAAGAAAAAAAACACGAAGCCGAGCGTGTCCTGGGGGAATGAGAAGAAGGAGAAAAAGAGAAAGGAAATACGTAGGAGAAAGGGGGAGGAAACGGGGATGAAAGAGCGTATTTCATGACTGTTTTCCTTTATATACGGCGTATCATTCCGATTTACAAGTAAAAGGCTGGGCATTTCGTGAGCTGATGCGACCACCGTGCGGTACTTGTCCGTATCGCTGCAGACAGACTCAAGAGGAGGTTAAAACTCAACAAAAGGCAAATCTTTGATCATTGTTTCCTGCTGAGTCAGCATCCCATTTCTGGTTGTTGCTGCGGTCGTCAGGCCGGCTTTGTGCCTTTATTGGTCTTTCTAGTGATCCGCTATGTTTTGTATGGTTTCGATGCGTTGACTTGAAGACAATAGTTTTGACAAGAATCAAATAATAAATGTCAGCGTTCAAGAAAGTCAGTCTTTGTAGCCATTTCAGCCTATTTATATTAACATCCGTTCTCCAGAGGTACCAAGCATATAATAATTGACGTACTGTTTGCGCGATTGGTGCCTTGGTCGACG
>Ga0247779_1000591_pt1 | contig 21551 bp, 26 predicted proteins | sample UWRJL221509R5_FD_179925 | JGI IMG/M metagenome (GOLD analysis project Ga0247779, IMG submission 179925) | Plant litter microbial communities from Arlington Agricultural Research Station in Wisconsin, United States - UWRJ-L221-509R-5 | ecosystem: Environmental > Terrestrial > Plant litter >... | reverse complement strand
AGTGCAGTAACTTGGAAAGCTAGTGAGTCTATGTATTGTGACATGCTTTACAGCAATTTCATACCAGACATGGGTGGAACGTTGTTGTATATTCTACGCGTCAACTTGAGAGTCACAAGATTCTGGACGAAGTTGAACGTGGCTGTCGTCGCGACAAGAAGCTGCCAATAGGGCAGCCATCCCGTAGAAGCAGGAAGATCTTGAAGAACAAATGTTTAGTTTGCAGTAAAGGGATAGCTATGGAGGAGAGCATACAGGGCGCAAGGAAAGAAATCATGGCAAGTTTGAGTGTTAACGGGAACCTCGCTGTTCAAACGTTCACGAGGCGTATATGTTTACGTGCTTACTTAAGTAATACGAGGAATTTAAAATGCATGGTTCTTACTAGCCGAAAATGACAGGCCTAGGAATTGTTCGATTTTTACAGGAACAGTGGTCCCTGAAAGGGGTCAGGAAGAACCGTCTCCACGGTTCATTACTTATCCTCTTACTTTAACTGTGGCCAACAATGGATACCCTTACTGTCCAAAGGCCACGGTCCGTCCGCTCTGTGTCTAGTAATTCGAGCATAGGCAGTGGGGTCAGCCTGTCTCGTCGGCCGAGGATCACCAGGTCGCGTTCAAGGACTGTCACTGGAGTTACGACGGCACCAAGCACGGACGTGCCAAATGTTCCAAAAACACCTCCCGACCTTGTCTATCTTAATGCCTCTCCTGTGCAGCAGACTTTGGAAGAAAATGTTACTGGTTCGAAGAACCCATCCATGAGCCAAAGTGGACCGGCGCCGGTTCGCCTTCCAAGGTCGCCACAGAGACTGGAAATACTGGATCCACACAACAACGATACGGCATCTTCATCAGGCATTACGGATCCAGATCCAACCTTCGTTGGGCAAGAGCTTACGCGGACTAGCTCTGGGCTGGGCAAGCAGGTGAGTATCTGAACTTACGAGAGAGCGTAAAACGAGCTAAACGGAACACATCTTAGACGAGGCTGGCCAAGCAAGCAGCTCATCTACCGCTTCTCGACACTGGTTATAAGCCTCCTCCTTCTGCATTTTCGAGAGACCCCGCCCTTACCCCCATCGTCAACGTACGAGATTCTGTGTCTACTGAACAATCTGGATTGTTGTCGTCTATCTACCCTCCTTCTACGTCGACTGCTTCGGCGACTGAGTCTCCGACATCACCTGTATCTTTGGCGGGTCACTTGGATGTCTCTCCATCCAACCCCGAAGTAAACGAGGTCCAGGACTACGACAACGAAGATATATCCTACCGTCTTCGTCTCCTTGTGAAGAACAACTATTTTCTTCCTCCTGCGCATTCGAAACCTTCTCCAGCCGACTTGGCGTTGAGCGACATGAACAACACTAAAAAGTCCCCTCGTGTTACAACACCTGCATTTCTGGACCTTTTTCGTGTCGGCAAATCCAAGTCGAAACCAACGACTCCAACTGGAGGTATCAGTCCCGGTTTCGATCCCACAGCGCCTATGCTTAGAGCAACCTCGGATTCCATCACAGCGCCATTCGCTCTCCGGTCGAATCAACCATTGTCTTCCCATCAACCCACTCAACGCATCATAAATTCGGCTCCTAGGGGTAGAGTTGTCGTTGTGCGCGAGAAATTGAACGATATGACAGCTGCTGCTAAGCAGGCAGAACAGGACATTAAAACCCGCGCGATGAAAATAGAACAGGGCTCTCAAAAAGCAAATCCGACCGTGACTGAAGATGGCATTGATCCAACAGATCATGTCGACGTGCCGTTGCTATCACCATCTTATCCATTCGCTGTGCAAGCGTCAGCCGTGCATGGGTTGGGTGTTCTTGAATCACTAGGAGCAGATGTGCTTGCTGAACGTTTGCCCCCTCCGAAGAACCCAAATTTGCCTTCGCAGTATGATACTTCTGAAGACAGTTGGCGGAAGGCTCTTTTACATCAGGCTGTTTCTCATTCGCTTGACAATACTCCTGATGTTTCAATGTTCTCGCAGCCGCTGAATTCTCCGAAATCTACAGATACACTTCAATCCAAGGTAGTCGATACCCCTCCTCCTCAGGGCTCTGTAGATGCTACTAGAATCTTGATTCAACAAAAAATCACGGATCAATTGAATGATGCTACTCCAACACCGACACATTCTTGTCAGAAATCTCAAGGATCTGGCAGGCATGAAAAGGAGCGCAACTTAGTTATTATCGCTGACCCTTCTCTGGATAAAAGCTTCGCCCCTCCACGTGTAGAAACGCCTTCAGGTCCTTTGACACCACTCAACCCTCCACCACGCCCACGCGCTCGCCTTGTACATTCTCTGTCCCAAGAAGATATATCGAGTAGTAGTGCTCAGCCTTCTCAGGTGGAAGGTAGTCCAGACATTAAGGATTCTTCCCCTAGTCTCAGGAGAACTGTTTCATCCCCTATCCTTGTGGATGAATACGATTCTTCTCGACAGCTTGCACTTTCTCCGCCTCCTATGCCCTCATACCTTCGGTATTCTCATATTACCGCTACATCCTCGGACGCAACGCCCGACGGTGCAGAAAACGCTGATAACACTCGTACCGATACCCCTTTACCGGAATCTGACAGGCGTCGCGGATCTTTGGCTCTTTCTGCAGTCCAGAGTCGCCCCTCGCTGTCGGAATACTCACAGATGTCACCATCACCCACAACGTCCACCTTCCAAGACATGTTGAACCACGATACACAGTCTAATTCCTCTATAAATCCCGGTTCGTCTCGTCTCAGCATCGAACAGCGAGAAGCGTACATAGCGGGTGCATATTCGCGGTCTGCAATGTCACCCCCTCCCAGATTGCCTAGCGCTCTTTCCCATGTTCCACTTCCTCCACCCCCTCGATCATCTTCCTTAAATTACATGAAAGCGCACCCGCAGCTAAGAAATCCGCAGCTCGGTCACCTTACTCATACTCCAAAAGCAGAATCCGAAGACTCTACTTTCCATATATCTGCTCCTGAACCTACCACACCACCCCTTCCTATGCCAGAGCAGCGCAGTGTTTCTCAAATATTGGATCCTATAGACGACTCTCCTACACCTACTTCTATGAGACTGCATTCCACAGCACCTGGCCCGTCATCACCTACCTCTTTTTTCGACAGCATTCAGAGTCAACCTAATGCCATGGACGACCTAGATTCTTCTTCTGACGAAAGTGAAGATGAAGAAGCTATGCCTATGCCTCCTCCCGTCTTTGGAGATCCTCGTAACAGAGCTGCTTCTAGTGCATCTGCTCGTGTCCCCCAGGTCATGAGACTTGGCAATCTTTCTACACCACATCTCAAAATGGGGGAGAGCATTTCACCTCGAGAATACTTACCGGCGAGAAATGATGCAGACTCCAAGAAACCTGTATCGAATATCCCCTCCAAACCTTCTAAAGACCTTCCTGCATCGTCGTACGATTTCTTCAAGTATGCTCAAGAAAATCCTCATAATTTCTCAGCTTCTGGAGTTGGAGGCTCTGGCTCCAATCGGAGACCTGCTACTGCGGACCATGTACCAAGCAACGACCAAAAGGCACAAGAATCCCTTAGAAAGCTAGACGGCATGCTTTTGAGGCATATAGAAGACGAGAAGGATACCATTAAAAGAATAGCTACCCACCTCAAACAGACTGCTGACCCACATAAACCACCATCGTTTTGACGCGCAAAGCTTTGTCCGAAATATTTCTATACCCCATACACCTATACCAACCTAGTACCTCAGTCTGGTTTCTTCCCATATCCCACATCTCGCCTAGTAGTCATTCCTAGTAGTACCACATGTATCAGAATTATTGCTGTCCTTTTTTGTTTGTTACGTTTGTATAATAAGTACAAACCCTTCCTTCTGCGGTTTGTATTCGTTTGCGAAAGGAAGGGAAAACTTTTAAAAAAGAGTATTGAGGACACAAACACGTGGCAAATAAATGACCACATTAGGCGCCCCCTAAAGCTGTTAAAGCATCGCATAATCCCGAGTCACCGCCTTCACGGTGTTGCAAGCCCCTTTCACTCTCACTACGTCTACATTCTTCCCTTTCGCCTTCTATTTTTGCTATGGAGAGATATAACGAACGGCCTTACTACCCTTATTCATGGCATCAGGTTAAGGCCCAAGCTATTTGTTCAATTTGCCTCGTGCTGAACATGATTTCATTTGTAGTCGCATGATCAGGTAGATTGAATTCGACACTTTGAAAATCGGGTTAACTAATGAGCATTATTCGAACATAGGCCACAGTACTTCTTATGGTGCCATATGCTGTACGAGATGACGATGTATCTGTGAGCCTTTAGAGCGTTGGGGAAGGTTCATAGGAAAGCTCACGACACTCGATGTCATATAGGTGGTCATTGACACCCACCACTTGATTATTGAAGTGAAAGGACACTGTGCGACTGTCAAGGTGATCCCCAACCTTTATTTATCTCCAATTAAATTAAGATCCTGCCCTCAGGGAAAGCTCTATGGTGCAGTCGACACGAATAGTTCCGTGTGGCAATTGGAACCTCGCAACTTACGCATCGGAGGAAGAGAACGCACAACGTCAACTGCTTCGACAACGTCCACTCACTCCCACTCTTCATATGCCTTCGTATCCGACCCGGATATCTCGAGTAGTTTTGCTGCATCTTTGGAAAGTGGTCCAACATCAGATGCGGAAGACGCTTACTCTCCTTCTCCTGCGCTTTCTTCCCCTAACTTATCTTTCGATGACGATGGACATTATCCCCTTCCACGACGAAGGCTTGCATTAAACCCTGTGAACTCGCGCTCTGTGTCACCAGGCCAAGCTCAAGCAAGCTTGACCTCGTCGTTCTCTTCTCTTGAGTCGGGTCGATCGCCTCAATCCGGCAGGCTGCTTACTGTGCATTTAGAAAAAGAGCAGTCCATTATCTGGCCTTCCCTCATTGTCGGTCCAGTTCCAGAATCCCTTTCATCGAGCATCTCGAACACTGTCGTCGTATTCGACGCAAATGAAGATTCAGAAGACAAATTTAACATGGATCCAACAAGTTTGGCTCTCTTAGGCTTGGAGTTGTCCGACATTCGCAAGGATAAGCAAGAGGCATTTGAATACTTCCTGTGAGCACATTTTATTTCTCGTCTCGTCTCGTTGATGGCTTACGAGTTTGCATCAGACGTGCATGGCATCTTGCTCATGTGCCGTCTGCCACAATGCGCCTTGTTTTTCACTATCTTCCTATTGATCTGGCAATAGATTCAAGTGGAACTTCCGCCAGGCCACCCCCGGGCTCGACTGCCTATTACTTGAAGTCAATAGGTGGATCAAGAGGTCTCGCGCAACTCTATCTGGAAGCTGGTCTTTTGCATCTGGAAGGAGCAGCGAGCACCTTGCTGGCTTCATCATATTCGAGTCTTTCTTCTATTCGAATTCCTCTGCAAGCTCAGATGGGAGAAGGCGGTACAAATGAATGGAAGCGCGATCGTGAAGCTGCTGCTAAATATTTTGAGCGCTCACGGGCTTTATGTCCTTCCATTGACATTCCTTCAATTCCGTCAGACCAAATTGAGCTAGAAATGCCTATTATGCAACTCGTCACATCAAGTACTGACAACGTTCAATCCAAAGAATCCCTCCACGTTGGCTCAGAGACAGATCAGCCCGTTGTTCGAAGGCGGAAGAGGAGAGAGGAACAGGAACTGCTTGAGAAGACCAACACTGAACTCGATGATATGGAAAATACTTGGTACCTCTATATTCCGGGAATCATTGGCGCAGGGACTGCCCTATTAGTTGTCGGAATAGTCGGCGCGCTCAGCTTTTCTACATGGTCCAGGAGAAGCCAAAGTTCTTGAAGAACGATGATGGGTGCGTACTCTAATATTTGTGAGATATATTGCAGTGGATGCTATTGTCATTTATCTACCCATATTTCTTTCATACACTGAGTTGTTTGGACGATGTTTGTCCCTCTTACCTATCACTAGAGTTGTACGTTACAGCCTGTTGTTGTTTTCGTATTGTACGTGTGACATTTGTCAAGATGTAGGGATACTAAATGCAAATTATGAATCTAACATACCATCAAACAATATGCATATCACTCAGTGCACCGTTAGTTTTAAGTAATAAATATGTGTTATTGACTTCAACCAAATTTCTGATCAGTCTCTGGCATTCGGCTGTCTCCGCTGCACTATGCCCGCTGATAAAACTGCTTGGAATGTTAACTTCTTGCATACCACACTCTCCGAGGATCCTACAGATTCCAAACATGCGTTGATTATCTTAAATCAACCCTTTTCGTTATCCCTGCTGAAAGTACTTTGGTCGTCGACTCTATGGCGTTGCTGTGCTGATGGAGGAGCCAATCGTCTGTTCGACGTCCTTCACCGTAGCACTCTAAACCAAGCTGAGTAAGTGACTTTCCTTCACACAGTCTCCACACCTAATCCCCTCCAAGATTTTTGCCCGACTTGATTAAAGGCGATTTGGATTCCATACGTCCAGATGTTCGAGAATTCTACAGCAGTATGGTAAGGAATACCCATCTCGAATTGTAGACTAAGACGCGAATCATAACCGAAACTCACAGGGCGTTGAAGTGATCCAGGATCATGACCAGGACTCCACAGATTTGATGAAATGCGTGTCTGCTTTGGAAGCGAAGGAAGCGAAAGAGGGAACAGATGTGCGTTCTAAGTCGCCTTGAAAAGGAACAGAAAAGTTACATGCGATCCGACAGCATGACATTATCTTACTCGGAGGATTAACTGGTCGACTGGATCAGACCATCCACACTCTATCTTACTTGTACAAGCTCCGAAAAGTGCGAAAACGTGTATTTGCTGTGACAGATGAAAATGTCGGATGGGTTCTCGATACTGTAAGAGTGAATCTTCACTGGGTTTTATTAGCTAAATTCAATTGGAACTAGGGAGAACATGAGATAGAGATCGATCATGATTTGCTAGGCCCAACATGCGGGCTTCTTCCTGTTGGTGTTGATCACACAGTAATATCAACTTCAGGCCTAAGGTGGAATTTATGTAAGTCTGAAGGCACTGGCCGTAAAAACATACTAAAATGAGACAGATGAACAAAAGTCTTCTTTTGACGGTCTCGTTTCTACGTCAAATCACCTAGTTCCGGAGGAAGAAGTGGTCTGGGTGAAGACTTCTAAACCAATCTGGTGGACGGCTGAACTGAGGACCGCCCCCAACAACTAATACATAAGAACTAATGGGGACAAAGTACATTGAAAGCTGTACCATGGTATGATTACTTATCTTGATTATAATATTACCCTACCGGCGAACGTGTCGTGATTGCCGTCTGTGCCCGTTAATTACCTGTACATAAGATAGTGAAATTACAATTCTTTTACTTGCTGCGACATATGCCTTTTCAAAAGCACATCACGGTTCTCTATTTTGCGGCAGCATCCACCGCGACAGGCTTAACATCCGAGCAGGTCCCAATACCCGAAGGTGGCTTGAAATTATCAGCATTAGCAGAAACTCTCGATCAGCGCCATCCGAGAAAAGATTTGAAAGCAATTGTAGAGACAAGCCAATGGAGTGTAGACTTGGAGATGGTAGAAGATCCTGATACGATAGTGCTGAAAGGCGGAGAAGAAGTCGGAATCATTTGTCCAGTGTCAGGAGGGTAAAATAGAGCACTTACTGCACCTGACATGGGGAAATAATACGGGTAAGGACTGCGCAGAACCATTGGTTCCCACATGCACACCCGTACTTATCAGATAATTACAGGTCTATAAGCAGCATATGCACCTTTCTTTTCGTCTTTCATGTCCTACAAAATTTCGTCTACAGCGTTTCGAGCATCTCGATTGACATCAACAACATTTCTGATCAAGGAATACAATGACGTTTACTCAGAGCACCCTCATATCTATGCTAAAATTGTGAATCCAGCGAAAACTATCCTGATTATTGATACTGGATGTGGTGGGAAGTCAAATGACAAAACGATAGAAGTTAGAAGCTTGAAAGAGTTTATCGAGACAATCGATATCGACGAGAATGGTGGAACTGCTCTTAACGAAGGAGGAAAACTTGGCTACATAGTAGCCTTAACTCATTGTCATTACGATCATATCTGTGAGTGGAATCTGTTGGATGTCGTAGAAAATAGTCCTTACAGTACGCCTATTCGAATAGTAGGCGTTGAGGACTTGTGAGTAAGAGATAAACGCCACATATGCGCCGACCGAATTGACTCCCAAATTACAGTAAAGGTTCTCCGGTGCTAGCGTCGGGTTGCTTACCGAGCTTCCTCGATAAAAGGGTCATCCCAGAACATTCACTCTGCAAGAATCTAGGGATCGAAACACCTGATTTCACTCCGACCTTGGTCCCACATATGTACGACATTGTTTCCTGTCACGGTATGCCATTGGGAGTGACTTTTTTGCACACCCCTGGACATACTCCGGATGAGATTGCGCTTTATGATGAATCAGAGATGATGCTATACGTTGGCGACTCCCTTTATGAATGGGAACCAATCATTTTCCCAAAAGAAGGTTCAATAGTGACATGGTTTTCTTCCCTCGACTTCTTGATCTCTTTTGTTGAAGGGAAGAACGAACGTCGAACAAGACCAGCGCACACAGCTATGACCGAAGTTCTTATGAATTCCGGACATCAAACCGTACTTCAACCAGCATTGGAGCTCCTTTTAGCAGCCAAGGCTTACATGCAAGACGTTCTCGAAGGTAGGGAACGAGTCACAGAAAGGCGGTGGAACAGAGGAGAGGAGACGGTTTCCTATGGGAACACAGGTAACAGATTTTCACTCAGATGTCCGGAAAGATTGATTCGGGAGGCTCAAAGTATGAGGCGATAGCGAGCCTGCAAGTATATCAGATATAGGGTACCAAAAGAATCAAAGTTACGAACATGTCAATTATTTTTTTACTCGCGAGGCAAGGAATTCTTTTTCTAAAGAAGCCAAAAAGGAGTCGGCATCGTTAGCCTCCCGTGATGTTTGGCCTTTTCCTTTCGTAACAGATGAAACTGTTGCCTGCGCTTCCAAAGCAGCGAAAGGATCTTTGATGGACTTTGCACTGCTCTCCTTTGCATTGCCAGATTGCACTTGTTGAGGGGTTTCAGCAATTGACATTACCGGGGCATGAGATGCGCCCTGATCAGCCGCTGGAGATCGCAAAGAAGCACCATCTTGGTCGGGGGTAACAAGATTATTGGACATGCCAACAATAGTCGTTTTCCTCCTTTTCGACTCGAGCAGGCGCCTTCTTTCCTCTATTTCGTGTTTTCTCTTTTCCATAGCCCGACTTGTTGAAGGACCAGCGGTGGAGCCTCCCGTTATTTCTCCTGCCCGCATACCTTCTACTTCACCAAATTTAACATCTTCTGCTCCCAACTCCTGCCTAACTCGTTCTGTTTCTTCCCTTGAAGCCTTTAATTCTTCCATTTGAGCCTTTCTTGTTTCTTCGTCTCCAGAAAATTGGTAGAAGCCTGCTCCTTTCGCACGAACTTCCTTGGAGGCATCATAATGCACTCCAAGAGGATTGTTCTCTTCCGCGTATTGTTTCGCAATCTCTGCCATGCGCTCTTCCGTGGGTTGGTAAGTAGGGAAGTGGTTAACGGGGTTTCCTATTGATATACTGTTAGTCAGGCGGAATTTTTATGCACCGTAGTAAACTAACGAATGATGATATCCCTATAAGTAACAACAGTGAAATAAGCAGGGAGTATTGACAATCTGGTTAAAATATCATCTTACTCGTCTTCATCTACTTCATCTTCACGATTTAACACTAAATTACGAGGCACTTCCGAGCGTCTAGCTGTTCGTATTCGGCCAAATTCATCTTCGTACTCTACCAGAGGATCATCCTATGCAAATAGTGATTAGCTCAAGGAACTGCAGTACCGGCAAATCAGTGTACATCTGTAGGTTTCGTAGGTACTTTTAAACTCTCATCTTCATCGTCACTGCCTTCTTGATAGTATTTTGACGTAGCATTGTTGGAGTCAAACTAAACTACCCGGTTAAAAAGCCGTCAAAATCAGAAAAGGTTGAAACATACATCAACCAGCAATGCATCATACTGCGCATCGTTTAGACCACCTGTTTTCCCTTTCCTCAGTTTTTCGTACACTTTTGCTTTTCTCTCTAGTGCTGCTCGCGCCGAGTCTATAGTAGGTCTGGAGACTTCTTCCAATTCGATGTCTTTAGAGGCTCTAGACTTGACCCCCTTGTTCTGACGCGCCCATACGGTGGGTTTCTGTGAAAGGTTTTTCACCCATATGAAATAACTAATCGGTGAAAGGTTCATGTACTCACTTTATCAGGCCTCTTTACGCCTCCGACGATTGAAGTGCTAGATCCAGATGCCTTGGCCTTAGCAAATTCAGTCTCTTTCTTCGAAAGCTCAGCCTTGAGGTCGAAGAAAGAACTTGCACTGATGCCTTTGGCTTTTGACTTGCTGGCATGAGACATAATATTTCAAGTTCGCGGGAAAAGTATGGGTATAGTCTGTGATGGGAGGCCAACAGTCGGTATACCGTACTATAAGAACGTTAATGAGTCGCGGCGCGTGCGCCAACTCGAGCTACGGTAAATACATGGCCCTAATTTGGGGTTAGAGCTAAGCCTGTCAATCAGTGCTTTTATCTTATCTCTCAGTTGAGTGCGCCGCGCGCATTGTAATACGTTTTGGTTTTTTTGGACTTCTTAGCCCTGTCGTGGTGCAAATGCATAGAGACAAGAAAGAAAAGAAAAACATCGAGAGGCACACTACTTAACTGTTGTCGTTATACTACGAGATACAAAGAATTAATGTTTCAACAAAAGGTTGAGAGTCAGGACGACCAGGTCAGTGCAGAAATATTATATGTTAATTTTAGATAGCCGCTGCCCGCGTATATCTAGAGGAGATATGTTAATGGGCTGTAAAAATATATAAGAACAGCAACTTACGTTGCGTCGATTTGCTTTAGTTGCGGGAGGGCAAGTTGAATCTTTCTTCTGTACCCAGTCATATCGTTTGTTTGGCAAGGATTTGCTTCTAGATACAGTGTCTCAAGGGTATCAATTGACCTGAGCTCAGATTCAATCTTGGATAGGTCAGGTATTTTATTTCCGTTCATCTGGAAAGTCAATCGCTCATTAGTATAATGCCCTAGGAGGGAATAAAAGGAATGAGGTACCCAAAGTTCCTCTAGCTTCTTAAGATGCGATAAATTCTCGATTTCCGCGATGAAATTGCATCCCAAGTCTAGTGTAGATAAGTCTAGCTATTGAAGGAACTTGTCAGCTTTATAAGCACCCTTTAGGAAGCGGATTCTCGTACATTGTTCTCTAATCCCTCTATCTTCTCGATACCATTGTGGCTGATATAAAGTTGATTTAGTTCTTTTAGTTCTTCAAGTCCTTCAAGTTTTGTAATTCTGTTGGATTGAATTGATAGTATCTTAAGTTTCTTCAAGTTCTGTAGGCCCTATTTGATGTTATAGTTAACAAATGTACATACGAAACGCTAGTTACGCGACTTACTTCAAGTTTGGTGATCTTGTTCTTTCCTAGCCACAGCTCCTCGAGGTTGACCAGGCCATCAAGGTTCTCTATTTTCTGCAGCAAATTCCGGCAAACTGGCCCAGGAGAAGTGAGAGATGATTATAACTTACGCGTAGTTTGTTGCCTCCCAACTCCAAACTTCTTAATTTTATACATGATCCCAGGCCCGTAATCTTACTGATTTTATTTTGGACGAAATAGATCGTCTCCAAGGAAGTCAGAAACTCGAGCCGGTCTGGAACAGATCGCAGAAGATTGAAAGACAGGTCCAGAGTGCTAGAGGTAGCTTCCAAGGTTATTACTCGGATAAGAATATAAAGGGAACCACGCACTTCAGTTCTGTTAGCTTATCCAACGACTCTCCGACTGTCTTGACTTTGTTGTCGTATAAATCCAACTCCTCCAGCTTCGTTAATTGATGAAACGTCTCCGGATCAAGAAAAGAGATAAAATTCTGCCTGAGGCATAACTTCTTCAAGTATGGAGCAAATCTCGCAAGCCTTAGACCAGCCAACGATCCAATACGTGAGTGAATAAGCTCCAATTCCTAATGATGATCGTTCGTGAATGTGAATGTGAATGTGAATAAGCCCTATGAGAAACGAACGTACATCAGTCTCATCGGGAAAGTCACCAAGGAAGTCAACATCGTCAGTCTCTTCCTCATCTCCATCTTCTGGTCCTTCCTCATCTGTGTCCTCAGCATGGGCAACAGGAAGTTCTACCCTAGCAGTCGCGTTTGATCTTCATGTCCGGAATTGTGTTAGACTGATCATTTAGAACACAGGAGGGCGATGATGATTACGTACTTGGACTTTTTCTCTTGTAGAACAACCTCGTCGGGCACTGGTGCAGTGGCATCGGTAGACATAATGTTTTGAAAGAAATGAAAGATGTAACGCGTTTCTATGACTCAGTCACTTACCAAAATGTGGCTGTGCAGCCCCTAACTGGATGACATCACACCTGCACGAAAAGAGACTGCAAAAATATGTTATATGTACCTATGTTACCTAAAGTATTGTAAGTTTGTTGGGGATACAAATCAAGTGTTGGATACAAAATGAGGGATTTAGCGCGACGCGTTACTACTACTATGCAGAGGAGTCGATGAATATAAAGTATTAATGTATCGTCCATCTCGAACCAAAGGCGGGAGGATGAGGTGTCACAACAACAGCTGGTGATCTTGTGAAATAATGCGCGAGAAAAGGGTTACACACGTAAGAAGTGTCAAAAACGAATCGTTGGCAAGAAATAAAATAACCGTCGTGAGAAGTGAATAATTATGCATGATTGAGCGTTGAAGTGTTTGTCGATTACAGAAGAAAATTGAGAGTTAATGGAAGTGTCAAAGTCAGGCGTCAATCATATAAGCCAGAGTATTAATTCCTTAACGGATATTACTGTTGTGTCATAATCGATCTTCTACTGGCAAGTCGAGGTTCAGCAGACAAGGGAGTCGGAGGCATTTCACGGAATTCACGATCCCGTTCCCTCTCACGCTCGTAGGAAGCTGGAGTCAAAGTCGAAGCCAATGATGAATGCGACAAGGAAGATGCAGATGGCATCATGGGAGATAGTCGACCGGCATAGGATGACAACTGGCCCAAGGGTGGGAGTTGGTTGGTATTGATGTGCTGTGGTGGCGGTTGTTGATGTTGCAAGACATGCGGGTTCGAAAGCGGGGAGGGAACGGAATAATAAGTACCACCCTGCCCAGAATAAGTATTGCGATTTTCGGTGCCTCCTGGAGCGTAATGAACAAAATTCACATTTGATGTGGGCGGAGGAGAAGGGGTTGCTGTATCTAGCACATGGTGCGTTGTGTGAGGATATACTTCGCTACCTGAAGCTGAGCCCGCAGATGAGGCAGAGAAAGAGCTGTCCGCGTAATTACGACGGACGGCCGAGAAAGGAGGGACAGCGCTTGAAGGACTGGGGGACTCTCTCTTGGTCGATTGCCCCTTGTCTTTGCGCCGGCGCTGCTGGGCCTGGGTAGGACCCTCTTTCTTGGCGCGGGAGCGAGCATAACGCAAACCACATCTAGAATAAGCTGATATTCAGACAAATGCGGAAAAAATAAGACACGAAAATCACATACGCATTGCAAAGTTCTTTCTTGCCGCTGGGACCTTTTCGCCACTCTGGACTTGAAGTGGCTTTACAGCTAGAGCATTTTTGAACACCAGTGGGACGGTTTCCGCTGGAACGTGCTGTAGCAGCATGATCCCGGGTCGAACCAGGACTAATACGGCGCCTAGGAGGCGGAACAACGTCAGAAGTAGGTGACGCAGCAACGCTACTGCCTGCGCCAGTTGTAGGCGAATAGCTATAACCCGGAGAAAGTGGCCGATTAAAAGATTGTGGTGCTGTTGAGTCGCTGTAAGAAGTAGAGGTGGGTCCTGATGGCCAGGATTGGGTTGCTTGTGTGGGTGAATTACTGGAATAGGCTTGAGATCGTAAATTGGCTGGGAGAAAGGGTATATATGCGCAGTAAGTAATCATCGAGAAGGCAGTGAGAACTGGTAGCTGACCTGGTGCCCATCTCTGTGGAGAGTAGGGTGGCTGGACGCCGGGTCCTTGTTGTGGAATGAAGTTATTACCATAGGTTGGGCTCTGAGACTCTAGGGGTGGTAGAGCATAAGAGCCATTGTGTTCGTAATATGCTTGGGGGTTCTGGTTGGCAGAATATGCCGCGGAGGCATAGTCCACTTGCTGCATAGGGGCAGTAGAATTTGCGCTGCTGTTCCGAGGGGTCGAATTTACCTTGTGGCAGGCAAATATTATACTCCCTGTAAAAATCCGGTAGGACTAGTTATACCGAGAAAGGTGATTTAAGAAGACTCCGAACACTTACCATGTGGTATAAATATGCTCTCGACCTCACCCCCAAAGACGGGTGGCATGTCTTGCAGTGCCTTGTATCGGCGTGTGCAACTCGTTTTAGCATCGTTGCCACCAGGAATACCGTCCCCTATTTGGACATTCTCCACGAGTTTTGCGAAATCTCTACTTGTCGGTCCTTGAGAAGAGTCAGGAGGCCAACTCATGAGTAAGGGCTTGTCGCGCTGATTGGAAAGAATCTGGAACACCCTTGACATTGAACCTGTCTGAGGGATGCACGCGAGTAGACGACGGTAGAGCAATTGAATTTGTTCCAGGGACATGAACGGTGTACCGCACCAATTAGTCCAATCTGTTTTCTGGCTTTCGTCATTATCACTTGGTGTAAGATCAACGGTCGCATGTATGAAGCACAGCACAAGGCCCTCAGCCGCCCAATTGATAACGATATCAACGGCCATATAATCCTTGTCAAATGATATTTTATCGGCCTCTGACCAATCCGGAGGAGGACCCTCGTATCCGAGTTGCCTACGGACTTTGGAAAGACGCGAAAAACGAACGCTACAAGGCGCGAACTGAGAAAAAGAAAGAGAAGAAAAGAGGAAAGACGCGTACCGAGTGACCGAACCATGCAGAGTTCTGCTCTCCAACACGCCTCCGAGATCAACCTTTGCGGACGCTTGCTCGTCAGGATGCACGAAAGACAAGAGGGACTTTCCAACGAGGAGGTCCGCCTGTTCCTCTAAGTGACTGGCAAGAACGGGGTCAAGATATATAAACTGGAGGTCTGCCGATAACATGGCCCAATCTTGAGAGCGGGTGAATACACGATCGAGAGATGAGAGGAGAAATACTGACAACAGCGTGTCTGACCGATTTTAGGCAAGACAGAATAGTGGACATGGGTGGGGGAAGGTGCGGTCGGTTGAGGATAGGGGAATGAGCGGGGCGGAACTCTGGGGGAAGGGTCGAATAGATAACTCATGGTTGATGGGGAAAGGAAAGATCGCCAGGGGAGACTGGGATCGATTTTCGTCGGTGAGACAAATTAGAGTCAACCACCTCCGCTCTTAACTCAGATCAGTCTTACAACAAATAAATATCTTTTATGCCATAATTAATTCCAAATCAGGACCAATGTTGGCCCCGATCGTGACAGATCCGCACTGAGATCCGTTTCCCGACTTTTTCTTTCTTACCACGATGGCCAAGGAAGAGAAAAACATTTGGGTCGCTGCAGGCGATGGCGACCTCGATAGAGTTACAGTGCGTCCTCTCCCTTTTTGTTCTCTTCAACCTATCGATGGAAAACTAGGTGCTCATAGAGCAACACTGCAAGTTTTCCTCCTTCCCCGGAGTATGCTCGTCAGATCGATAATCAAAATCTCCATTTAGCTCTCTCTCCAAACATGCCGGATCCCTACTCCTACACTCCAATGTATGTCGTATCCTCATGTTTTCTTCTATTCATTGACCCACAAAAGGCATGCGGCCGCCTCGTACGGTCACATACATGTGTTGGAATACTTGATATCGCAAGGTCTGTCTTTCTCTCTCTTTCTTTTCACAGAATCATCATATTGTTAGGTGGGGATGTCAATATCACTGACAGCGACGGTGATACTCCTCTTTACACTGTCGAAAACATCGAGACTGCCCGCTTCCTCGTTGAGCATGGTGCTATTGTCGCTCGTCAGAACTCGGAGGGTGTTTCGGTGAGTGTATTGCCTTGTCTGGCTATTTTATAGCTTATTGATGGTTACAAAGGTAGTCGACCACCTGACTGAAGATTTTCCTCAAATCGCGGAATATCTGCGATCTACTTTGGGTCCTTCTAGCGTTCCTCTGGCCCAAATTGCACCGTCACCTTCGCAACATTCACAAAATGCTGCTTCTGAACAACTCACATCGGCTCTGATGACATCCGTCCAAGAGATTATGGAACGGGCCGAAGCCGAGGGCCGTGATCCTGAAGACGATATACGACAACTCGTCAGCAGAACGGTATTGGAAGGCGTAGCGACCGGGTTCGAAATGTCCGTCGACGATAACGAGAGTCGAAGAGGTGGCGATGTCGCGGACAATACGCCTTCAAAGCGAACGCGAAATAGTTGACGTCAATATTTACTGATGATAATAATGATATTTGTGATCATGATCAGAAGTCCTCGATGATTGATCGTGATCAGGAGGGCATTTGCGGTCGATCAGGGTAGCATCGACATCTATCCTATTCATATAAACTTCTCGGTCCGCCAAACGACAGTGGGAATCATTGCCGAATGGGATTTCCCAGCTATTTGCCACGTTCTTTCTTGTAGAGTCGGGATTACATCGGTTTTTTAATCAATAGACATTTTCCTCATCATCGTAGAAATTTACAGTGGCCCAAATTGCCTCACGAGACATACGCGTAGCTAATTGACGCGTTGTTTGTCCCGAGCAAATAACTGGTCCAGGACGTGATTTTTGGAATTGATTGCAATCACCGGTCTTGACCTTTCTCCATTTTCAGCTTCCCGTATTCTTAACTCTGTTAACGACATGGAGTACGATGAAGAATCTCGTTGGGATAAACCAGCAACTCTGTCCACATACGTTACACTTGGCGACATCTCTGAAGCAACAAGATCTACCACTGATTCGAAGCAGTACGAAAGCCCGGTGCTCAAGCTTATCGGAGAATCCAAGAAAAAGAACTACCAGAAACTGTGCATTCCTCTAACTACGGAAAAATGGAAAGAAAGGTGGTCAAAGATGTGCCTTCTTCCCTCTGAAAGCAGCGAAGAAGATAAAGAATTGGCCGCTAAAAGTGCAGAGAAATGGAGGTTGAATCCCGCTTTTGAACGTGGAGAAGTGAACATCACACGCCTGGGTACGTACCGCAAACAATCATAGGTTATCAAGCCTTGAACCTCTTCTAATGTAGATGAGGCGGAAGGCATTATTGCTATGGTGTCCGATTGGCTGGAACTTGATGCTGCAGATGATTGGGTTCGTCATGACGCAGAAATTGTCAGTTTGATCTACTTGAATGTCTTCCTTTTCATCTGAAGACTGTGAACAGGCGTTGAAACAAGAGCTGGCATATGCGGCCTATCTCAATGTACACACAGCTATTCTTCCTGCCCCGCGCAACCGCGACCATGTAGCGTCGTATGCTCGAATCGTTAATTCGTGCCTCAACAAATTCCCTTATATCTACCTGTCGATAAGATTGCCCATCTACAATCCATCTGCATTCCATCATAGCTCTCCTACTACGTCCACGTTTTCAGCATCATCTATCGGCTCACCTATTGTGACTCCTTCACTGGTCATATCGGAGAGTGAGGGCTCTACATCGTCCTCAGGAGGATCTGTGAATGCTACTTGGGAAATGTGGGATCTCATAAGGTCCATGTGCGATTACAATCCCAAGTTCACACTGAGTACTGTGCTTTTGATACTCCAAAGCACGCAAAATCTAACTCCTTGGTTTCTTAGCATTGGATCTATCTCCTGCGTTGCCAACTACTTTGGGTGTCCTGAGCAAATGGGCCGCTGAGTCTGTGCGACATATTTACCTGCCCTCCACCACGTTTATTGCAAACGCGAAAGGATATCCTGTCTTGCCCAAGCCAACGCAGCAGTTTATCCGAGACAGCATGATAGCAAGTTTTTCTTCACAGTCAAAGTGACATTAAAATGTTAATTTTTGTACCCATTAGCACCGTCCGACGATCATCCTTGCAGGTGTTGGTGAAGGCCAGCATTCACGTGGAGGGGAAGTGGCATATTTTCAATACGTTCGCCATCTCGAAAAGACGAGTCCTGCTGTGTTGACTTTGAGAAAAGAAGGGACGGTCGAGAATTTCGCTCAGGGATATCAAGATTATCTCCAGGCCCCATTGCAAGTGCGTGTGGATCGTCAGATTTGCAATCCGGGGTTTACTGAAATCTTTCAAAAAGCCCTTGATGGATAATTTACCGAGTATCACATATCAAACTTTTGAACAAGATCCCATCAAGTATATGCAATACGAAGAAGTGGCGAAACTTTGAATCATCATATCTTTGATTTCACTCATGTTATATATAGGCCATGTTTAGAGCTTTCTTGGATCACCCGAAAGACGAGAAAATGTACGCATATATGCACCTATCTTAAAGCATTAAATCTTAATGATTTTGTAGCGTTGTATGCGTTGCGGGGGCAGGGAGAGGACCTTTGGTTGCCCGCTGCTTCAAGGCACTGGACAGGGCACAACGAAGAGCTACGGTGATAGCGGTTGAAAAAAATCCCAACGCTCTCGTCACGTACGGTCAACTATCTGAAATTTTTTGTATCAACTAACAAAAGCGAAGGATAGACTCCAGGAGAGACATGCAAAGGAATGGAATAATCAAGACTTTCATCTCGTCTTCGGTGACATGCGCCTGGTCAACGTTCCAGAAAAGGCTGATATTCTCGTCAGCGAACTTCTAGGCTCATTCGGAGACAACGAGCTTAGTCCAGAGTGTTTAGATGGTGCAATGCGCTTCTTAAAACGTGAGTCCTGTCTTCCGAGTAAATGTTGTCGTACAAGAGTCAAGTAAACTTTTTCCTTTTTTTAGCCACAGGTGTTTCCATACCGTCGTCCTATACAGCCCACCTTGCGCCCCTATCTTCGTCCAAGTTGTATAACGAAGCACGATCGACTAAAAACGAAAAGAGCATGGAAACTCCATACGTCGTTATGTTCCAAGCGGTCAACATCTTGAGCGGTACAAAAGCCATGGCTGATGGTCGGTGTGGGCCTCAAATACAAGAGTGTTGGGAATTTGAGCACCCTAGACGAGACGCGCTTTTGAATGCCCAAGGTATAATGGTTATTTTGTGTTTATTTCAATGCCTTGAGTTGACCATTAGTTAGGTTTCCCTTTTACGAACAGCCACAATGCTCGTTCGGCTAAGCTTCGGTTCTACATTCCTCATGCCGGCATTCTGCAGTAAGCTCTACTCGCTAGACCTGTCATTAAGTATTGTCTGATATTTTTACAAAGCGGCCTTGCGGGGTACTTCGAAGCTGTAAGTGTTATGCGCATATGTAAAGGATACAAAGTTCTGACATTCCCTCATAGGTATTATACGGAAATATAGGGCTCAGCATACACCCACACCGAAAGGATCAGATTTCAAAAGACATGTTAAGTTGGTTCCCTCTTTTCTTCCCATTCAAGGTATGTTTTCTGTCATATTACATTGCGCAGTCATGCCCTAATGAATCTTAGGAACCGCTCTACCTTCCGAGTAACTCTGAGCTGCAGGTTTCTATATGGCGCCTTACGAGTGATCGACAGGTTTGGTACGAATGGCACGCCGAATCATTCATTACCATCCCAAGTCGGGCTAGTGGCAGCGAAGAGCTTATGGGCCAAAGCTTAAGCCCAAGTTACTCCAGCAGCTCGTCGTTCTCTTCGATGGCCAGCCCACTAGTTGACTCAAAAGAGCTTGGCTTCCTGGATGCCAATAGACTTTCGGTTCACGAGAACACCATCGGTGAATACGAAACGGTGAAGATTGGACACACGAGTTTGCATAATCCAGGTGGTCGCAGCAGTTGGATCGGGTTATGACAGATTCTGACGCTATTGCGGGTCTGTCAGCCGTGGGCGCAGAACTGGGTGAATGATCTGCCCTACTACAATAATCTGGCGGGCAGCCTAGTAACGTCTAGATAGCTTTGCAGAAATTTTATTATCTTGCTTGAACGCTTTAATTATGGCACGCGCTCACCACCCTCGATCGCGGATGGGGCGGACATTGAAAGAAAGTGGCTGACATCCGAAAATCCCTATATATTGGGCCCCGCCTTTCTCTTTCTTTTCCTCACCACCTTTCTTCCTTTCTCCTTCTTCCTCTCATAATCTTCTAGCTCTTGAACACTATCTCGCTTTACGACCTCATCATGAAGTACTTCGCCGCCACTGCTGCCCTCGTCTCCGTCATTCCTCGCATCTTGTCCTTGACAATCAACACGCCGTATGCCCACCCGTTTTTTTTCCTGAATCGCTACTGAGAATACCCTCTCTTACAGTACCAGCGTTGTCCAATGTCGTATGTCGTCCTCACTGGCTCCACCGCTCACATAGCGTAATGACTAACAAATACTAGAACCCCAAATGATTACATGGAGTGACGGAATGGCACCATACTATCTCACTGTCATACCTGGTACGATTTCTTTAACACTTGTCATTGGGAAACATTCTGACGCAACTTCTCAAAGGCGGACAGCCATCTGCTGCTCCTGTAAGTAGCCGTCACTTTCGGTTACTCGATTTAGCATCTTATGTTACTAATTGGGATAGCTCAAATCATTCGACACACAAAGCGGCAACAGTGTGACCTGGGTGGTGGACATCGCTGGAGGCACTTCGGTGTATGTTGTTCAACTTTTTTTATTGACTAGTCTAAACAACCTTTCTCTGTAGAACGTTTGCCCTCAAAGATAGCACTGGTGCAACCGCGTATACCGATATGGTCACCATCCTAACGGGCCCAGACTCAAGGTATGCTTGGATTGATGGTCATCTGTTATTATTTATTAAACGTCATCTCTAGCTGCTTGAATGGATCACAGAACAGTGCAGGTCCCACAACTAAAGCAGCTGATACTGCTGGGACGAGTGCTGCTGCCGGATCTTCTGCTTCTGGCAGTGCTAGTCACGCAGGCAATACTGCTGCATCTTCTGCGGGTGCTATCACGTATGCGTTAATATTACATCAATTTCTTCATAGTTCTTACTTTGTATAACCGCAGGCGTTCGACCACCATTGGAGCTCAACCTACTCAGTCTGTATCGAGAGCAGGGAGCGCTTCGGCTGCTTCCCCTGCCGCCACCACTGGTACCTCTGCCACTACTTCAGGCAATACTTCAGGTGCCCAATCCAAATACTCTGGTGGCGGTTATGTCCTTGTTGGAGCGCTCAGTCTGTTGGGAGCTGCCTTTCTTTGAATGATTTTTTTCGAGTTTCACCATGGATGGATCTGTTCGTTTTATTTCACATTACCTACTATACATACACTTTATTCTAGACGTATATTATATGAGACTATGATACTGTATGCATTAACGGCATGCCGTTTTCTGGTTACCTTGAAGCGTCAACTGAGGAAGTCATATG
>Ga0247779_1000590_pt1 | contig 21559 bp, 27 predicted proteins | sample UWRJL221509R5_FD_179925 | JGI IMG/M metagenome (GOLD analysis project Ga0247779, IMG submission 179925) | Plant litter microbial communities from Arlington Agricultural Research Station in Wisconsin, United States - UWRJ-L221-509R-5 | ecosystem: Environmental > Terrestrial > Plant litter >... | reverse complement strand
AGGAGGAGGAGGAGGAGGCCTCTTTGGAGCCACAAGCACACCAGCTTCAGGTGGGGGTTTATTCGGAGGAGGTACGAAGACAACGACAGCCCCGGCAACAGGTGGCGGGCTATTTGGTTCTTCTGGGAGCACCAATAATCTTTTCGGTGGTGCCAACTCGAATGCGTCGGCAACTAACACAACTCCCGCACCGTCCACCAACGCAGGCTCGCTATTTGGAGGGTCTGCTTTCAGTCTGCCTAAACCAGGCGATACTGGAGCAAAACCCCAACCCTCACGTAAGTAAGATTTAGCAGATATACACAGGACTATTAGCTCACGTATAAACTAAGTTTTCGGGCAGCCAAGCACATCTGCAAGTACTGCACCTGCAGCAAGCACACCTGCGGCAGGAAATGGACTTTTCAGCTTACCTCCCAAGCCAGCCGAAACTTCCACTACCGCTGCAGCTACTACCCCTGCCGCAGGTAATGGGCTGTTCAATTTACCAAAGCCAGCTGCCGCAACTACGTCAACAACAACCGCCGGCAACGGTTTATTCAGTTTGAATAATAATTCTTCAACCGCCCCAGCTGCGTCATCTACTACCGGCACATCTAACTTGTTTGGTGGCGGTCTTTTTGGTCAAAAGTCAGCGGCAGCTACCGGAGCAACTGCCGGCAAAGATGGCGAAAAGAAAGACGCAGCTCCTACTGGTAATTATCATATTTTTCCGGTATTCAAGAAGATCAAATTAATTTATCGAGTATAGCCGCACCTGCTTTCAGTCTGTTCGGCGCATCCAAGCCGGCGGAAAAGAAGGATGAAGGAACAGGTAAATAATCCATGTTCCAGATAAGTCCGAACGGACATGCTTACTATTTACCACAAAAAACAGCCGCCAAGGAGGGCGAGAAGAAAGATGCTACCTGTGAGTAATTTATAATAGTACTCCCCAAGCAAAAAACTGATTTATTTATTTATCAACTTCAGCCTCTGCCCCAAGTAGTTCCATTGCCGCCCCTGCCGCAGCAACGGTAGCAATTGCCATCCAACCTCCTTCCACGTTAAGAGGAAAGTCTTTGGAAGAAATTGTCAATAAATGGACTGGTGAATTGGAAAACAATATTCGCGAGTTCAATAAATTTTCTGCAGAAGTAGCAGTTTGGGATCGGGCACTCATCGAGAATGGAAATAATGTACATACACCTTTTTCTCATCTGATGGATGGAGCAAGGATTGACATATCTTTCTTATATTATAGATCGCTGCTCTAAATAGCCACGTCCTGGCAGCGGAAAAACAGCAGAGCGAAATCAATGAATCGCTGAATCACATCGAACAGCAGCAAAGAGAACTCGCATCGACGTTGGATGCATATGAAAAAATCTCACAGGACATACTTGGTGGGCAAGGCGGAAGCTTGAGGACGCTTGATACTGGACCTGCCGACAATGAACGGGACAAAAAGTGGGTGTTTTCATTTTATTACATTTTGTTCATTTGAGTATTAAACACATCCTTCTTCCAGTTATATGCTGGCAACCGATCTCCATACCCACCTAGACGATCTATCAGGGTCTCTTACTCAGATGATCGACTCTGTGAATGCGTTGTCAATAGCATCCAAACCAGCAGATTCTGTTGGTGATCCCATGTCTCAGATATCCCAAATCTTGAGCAGTCATCTGGAAAGTCTGCAGTGGATCGATGGCGCAGTTCGCGAGGTTGAAAACAAGACCAATGAAATCGAACACCACATCAAAGATTCTGGACATAACATTTCTGGAAGCAGGTCAAGGGGGTTCGGTCGGTGATTCCATAACTGTTGTACAAGTAGTCTCCTCCACCTAATCTGACATTTCTGTCAACGTTCTGTACTATGTTTTCTCGTCAACTTGTTTTGCCCATCTTTTAAATAATACATACGCGCTGTGTTGATAAAAATTGTGATTGAGTAATATATGAAAGAGTGAAAAGCACGACAAAGTAATAAACGTAGCGAAGGAATGCTGACCAAAAAGATAATACTGCAATTTAAAGAACACTGTATCTGCCCGTAGCCGTAGGATTGCGCATCTCTGCCTGTAATGCAGCAGCTGAGGCTTCAATAAGTAACCTCTTGATTTCCCGAACAGCTTGTTCGACCTACAATGAAAATATGTAAGAAATTGATATATAACTTGATCGTAATAGGTACTCACCCGATATTCCTCATTTGACTCGATAAGTAGGTGAAGCTTGGGAGGTCCCTCGATAGGTGGCTCTTTACCTGGCTCGTAATAAATACCCTTATTTGTAACAGATGCACCAGTCATATCAATGAGTTGGACCATGGTCTCCTTGTTCGTGACGCGCCAACGGGCTTTCTGAGGATAGTCATTGATGGGAATGATGGCGTGGAAATCCGTAGAATCAGAGTTAGTCTTCCGAGTAGCGCCCGACTCCTCTGCTTGCAATTGAGATTGCAACACCAATTTCGAAGCACGCATTTGGGCGTTGAGTTTGGCAACCACACTGAGTGCCTGCTTGTGTGCAGCAGTATCTTTTCCGGCACGTGCAGCAGCTTCTTCGGCAGCCCGTACTTGGCTCTGTATTCTTTCCTCTTCTTTAGCGTGAGCCAAGCGCCGTGCAGCAGCAATAGCACCACCCACGCCAAGAAGACCTTTGGAAGAATCAGGAGCAGGTCCGCGCTTAATCTCAACCTTGAAGTTTCCGAAGGTCATGTCGTCAGTACTCGCCGCAACAGCCTTAACGGCAGCAACTTCTTCCGCAGGTGCAACTTTCTCTTCTTCGCCTGCAGGTTCGCCGTAGGCCTTACGTTCCGCCTTTTCTCTAGCATCACGTTCCTTATCGAGTCGATCCAATCCTTTACCACCAAAGCCAGAGCTTGCAGCTTGAGCCTTTCCAGACTTGACCTTGTCCAAAAAGCCTGTGAAATAATCAGTCAATGTGTTCTTTTCCATAATGATAAAATTGCTTACCATTGGAAAGTTCTTCTAGGTCTTGAGGTACTGTTACATTGCTAGCCTTCAAGGCACGATAAATGTCAACCGAGTACCTCTCCTGCTCCGGTGTAATAAATGTGACACACGTTCCCTTGTTACCTGCACGACCCGTTCGGCCTGCACGATGAACGTAGTCCTCCATATGATTAGGACAGTCATAGTTGATAACAAGCTTGAGTTGCTTGACATCAAGCCCGCGAGCAGCAACAGACGTAGCGATGACGATTGGCACTACACCTGATTTGAAATCTGCGATGGTAGAATCGCGATCCACCTGGTCTTTGCCACCATGCAAAGACATGCATAGATATCCCTTGCGCATAAGCTCTCGAAGCAAATTATCAGCAGCCTCTTGTCGATCAACGAATACTAACGTTCTACATTCCGGATCTTCGTTGTACATTTGGCCCAAAATCTCCAGAAGTCGGTTGAATTTAGTTTCTTCTCCTCGAACTTCCACGATTTGCTCGATTTCAGGGGCAACCACTGAACGCCCACCGACGGTGATTTCAAGGGGTTTTCGTAGAATCTTGCGCGCCAGTGAATCCATTTGCTTCGGGAAAGTCGCGGAGAAGAGAACAGTTTGTCTGTCAGGTCGTATGTTATTGATAATTTTCATAACCTGGGGCTCGAACCCCATGTCAAACATACGGTCAGCTTCATCCAACACGACATATGTGACCCTCTTGAGGTTGGTGACACGGCCTGAGTTTGCTGTCAAAAGGTCGATCATACGACCAGGGGTGCATACGATGATTTCCGCCCCTTTCTTGAGTTCGGCAATTTGGTCTTTGATGGGGGAGCCTCCATAAGCGCAGACAGCCTAAAAAACAACGATACGATATGATGTCATGCCTCTAAAATCATAAATCAGCACTCACCCGTAGATTTAGCACTTTTAAGAAGGGTTTACATTCTCTGTGAATTTGAACGGCCAGTTCACGAGTAGGGGTCATAACGACCGCCATAGGTCCTTCCATTTGTTCCAACGGCCGCTGGTCCTTGATATGACGGAAAAGAGGGAGAAGGAATGCAATAGTCTTTCCTGAACCAGTTTTGGCCACACCTATGACATCGCGACCAGACATAATGGCCGGAATAGCTTGGGCTTGAATAGAAGTAGGGGCGGTATAATTAAGACGCTTGATAACCTCCAGACTACCAAAACAAAACAAGTTAGTTTTTGGAATAATTATGAATGAAATTCTCAACCACGCACCAATTGGCTGGAAGTCCAAAATGACTCCATTTCGTCACTGGTCTAGGGCAATCGACACCACGAATTTTGATTCCATCCAACTCAAGCCGAAGTAATTCAGCCTCATCATCGGTCATACTAGCAATATCGGGAGGAGGTATATAGAATTCCTTACGGAATGGTTCATAGTTTATTCGCGAGTGATCAACTGTGGCAAATTCCTTCTTTTTTGCCTTCTTTGCAGCGAGAGCTAGGATGTCCTCGGGGTTGAGGTCAGTCGCATCGAGCTCATCTGGTACGGGGGCTTCTGTGTCATCTTCCATGCCATTTTCGACCATACGCTCATCCAGTCTGATTCTTGAGCGACCAGTCACACCCATCTTCTGCATATCTTCCAAGTTGACCTTTTTTACTTCTTTTTTGACCTCACTCATGAAGGCATCAAGAGGGTCCTCCTCTTCCTCATCCACTTCCATGGCATCTTTAGCTTTGGCTTTCAAAGCTTGATCCATGCGGTTAGCCTCTTCGTCGTCGTCATCCACTTCCAAATCACCAACACCAGCTTCGTCTTCGACCATTGACATATCAATCGCTGGCATATCACCCAACGTCTCTAGCTTCCTTTTGGATTCGACTGCATCGTCCAAAGCCACCACACCTTTTGCAGCATTTGCGGCAAATTCAGGCTTTACAGGTAACCCTTTCAAACCGAGTCCATTTAATGCTGAACGGTTTAATTGACCATTAGTCGTCTTTGTTGCAGCAGGTGCGGGAGCCGGGGCTGTGAAAGGATCAAGTGGTGTGAAATCATGTCTAACACGGTATAACCATTTAAAAGCTCACATGGTGCCGTTTTACCGGCCAGTGCCATAGCTTTCGCCTTTGCCTCATCAAGGGCCTTCTTAGCCTCACGCTCCTTCTTCCATGCTTCCAATTTTGCTCTTTTGGCCTTCAGCTTTTCGTCTTCCGGTGGGGGTGTTTTGACTGGTTCTGTTGGTGGCGGATTACGAGGCGGTGTGGGGGGTCTTCGTTCGCGAGAGCGAGACCGAGAGCGTCTACGTTCATCTCTATAAGAGTCCCGTCTTCTGTCGTCACGATATCTATCGTCCTTGTATCTGTCTCTTTCTCTATCTCTTTCTCTTTCCCTGTACCTGTCCCGGTCTCTGTCCCGTTCGTCGTCGTATCGTGACCGTCCATTGGTCCGCTGAGTACTGCGCCTCGTTGGCGACGGAGACCGAGGTGAACGATAAGATTGTCTTACCCTTTTATTCGAACCATCGGGTGAGGGTGATCTATCCCTGCGAGCCATGTCGAAAAACGAAGTATGAAGAACTTTGTATGTGCGGGTTGTCGTTGAAGCAGAAGGAGCTCGATGACTGGAAATTGTCATAAGTCGGCTATTTGTCTCTATTTACTGTAGGGATGCCGGTACCAGCGGACCGATATGGAATTGACTTCAAAGTACGCGTATGTGATCTTACTAGACATATCATCTTCTGCAATGTCCCCTAACATATTGGATCCTTCTGCCATTATTTCTTCATTGCCCAATCTTCTCCCACAAAACTCCAAGTCGTTGGCGTCCCAGCAGGATGCCATCGCAGCTCTTGTCCATTCTACTTTGACGACCCTAGCATTTCGATTGACTGCTGTCGACGAGTCGGCCACCACCGCAGTACTTATAAACAATGTACTGCCAGGCAGCTGGAATAAATCTGGTCCTGGACATTATACATTCAAATATAAACATGATCAGAGCAGTCTTGAGTTTGTGATCAAGGTGTCTAAGCTTGGGACACGAACGGTAATCAATGCTATCGCACTTGAGGTGCGTTAATTGTCGCCAAAACTAAACCCCAGCAAATATTCACGAAGCATAGAGCGATAAGGTTGCAAGCCTCGACATATCTACTGATGACTTTACTTCGCCTTCGTTCTATCCTTATAATCTTGATGCTCCTGATGCTCAGCCTCTTGTCCATGGCTTCATCTCTTCCAATCGTGTCACAGATCTAATTTCTCAACTGAAGCTCAAAATTGTTCAGAAATTAGTTCCTGGGTTGCGGAAAGAAGGTTATACTGAAGAACCTTCGACCGACGATTCTTCTAGTTCCGATCCTCCTGCCCGTGACCCGCAAATACCTCGTCCTCGTCCACAGTCTCCCCCTGAAGCGCCACCAAGAGATCGCTATGTTCCTCCATCGGTATTCCCAAGAAACCCTTTGGAGATTGGACGAAGTGACTTGGATCCTTTCCCATCTAATCCATTTTCTCCTCCTTCTCTCTTCCCACATGGATCAGGCGATGGAATGTTTGTGGGACCTGATCATCCTATTTTTGGAATAGGAAGAGGTGGAAATCACTCACCAAGAGGTCCTTGGGGAGGCGATGGGTATCTTCCACCTATGGGCGCTCCTCCGGGGGCTCGCTTTGATCCTATAGGACCCTCGTTCCCCCGAGGTGGATTTGCGCCACCTGGTAGGGGTGGAAGGAGACTAGATGGACAAGACCCTGATAACGACGAGTTTATGCCTCCTGGAATGGTAAGATCCTAGGTTTTATTGTCGACATAATCTATACTAATATTGGTTGAAAGGGTGACATGTTCATGTGAGATAGCCTACAAGATGAGAGATAGGGTGAGGGTGCGATGTATAGTGTATTCATGAATCATGAAAAGGTTTTCGTGTCATGTAATTGTAATTGTACTATTTGTTTTTGAACCGAATGTGCGTATGTGAATCGCCCAAAATTATTGACGTAATGTTCATAGTTTCTTGGAGATTCGTTCCGGAAAACGGCCCAATGAGCTTAACTTTTGGTTACTAATATCTTTCTGCCCAGAATATGACCAAATCAGGCATTTAGCAGTGTACTTGCCAAATGAGTCGAAATGACCAGGAACTAGTTGGAATTTACGAGTAACAGTAGAACCCACTCTTCGTATTCCTCAACCCACCAACCACTGTAGCATCGCCTACCAAGTAAATTACAATGAGCCACCCGCCATCGTCTCCAACGTCGCCTGTGCGTCGGAAGAATCCTGTTCTCCCTGGCTTCAGGCCGTCCCCACGACCTAATCAACGGCCGATTGGCGAAATGACAGTACGTGAATTGCAGGACAGACACAATTTTAATACGAAGATTTTGGCTTCTCCGTGAGTGGCACATCAAGGATATTTCCAGGCTGGCCGATACTTATGCAATGTTGTCCATTCGAACAGTCAAGCTTCGACGTCTACATACGCTCAACGAGTGCTCGCGGAACAAGCTGCCGTCGAATCCCGTTTAATCGAACTCAGTGGAGTGGAAGCTATCAACACCGGTCTAAGACGAACTGTGATTAGAAATGAAGGAGATATGTCTGTCGATGTCCCGCCCGAACCGCCAACAAGTAGGACACTCGAGGCCAAGCGCAAAGCACTTTCTCAGTTTGTGAGCAATTAAGCTACGATAAGATGAGAAGACCCGCTCATCGTATTCATATAGGGAATGAGTAATACTTCCTCCCATGGAGTTGGGACTCTCAGTATGCAAGAAGCCATAGAGCTGGAGAGGCAAGCACATTTGCAAGATAAAGAGAGGCAAGAACGCATAGCAGAGAAAAAGAAACGCCTTGGTATGACCACGCAAGGAGAGGTTCTGACCAGACAAGAAAGAGAGGCTCGTATATGGGCTTATATGTATGTATCCCTTACACTTAGTCCCATAGCTGCAATAACTCTCTATCTAGGAACCACAAACCAACCGATTCTGACCTGGAAGACGATGATGAGGATGACGACGATGACGACGATCCATCAAGTTGGTTTGAAGATGATCAAGATGATGGTCGCAAGGGGCAAGACATTATCGACCCAGACGTCGAAGACTTTTCCGACATTATAAGGATCGATGAGAACAAGATACGATATAACAGTTTCTATGAACCGCGGGACGACGGCGATTAGTGTTCCAAGATGTGATCAGTAGTGAAATGTACAATAGTAGTGACTACGATGATATATATATTCAGCCCAGATACTCACTTACACTACGTACCGTGAGGCTTCTTCGGCCTTGAAAACCTCAGGGATATCGAATTTCTCCTGAGAATTTCAAAGTCTGAAAGAGCGTATTTGCACTCGGTGTTAAATAATCGGATTTTATATGAAATTTATCGCGCATGAACGGGGCAACTTTTACCGCGTTGAAGCCACGATGACAAGCAAGCTATGTTAAGCGTCCATGAGCAACGGTGATGCTCATAAAACATGAACCCTTACCGCTATGGAAGCTACAGAAGCAGCTGAGCCGAGCCACAGTTGAACCTTTCACAAACTCTTCGAGACAAATAACACCTAAAATGCGCGATTAATGGTTGACTTGGCAGATCGCATGTCTACGTGTACTCACACTCAACACCTAGTAAGGCACTTTCTGCTGGAAGTCGATAAACTAAATATTTCGCCGCCTGAGGTGTTCCAGATGAAGACCCGGAGTTCCCCTCCAGACAGTTCTTAACATGGATTTCTTGAGCCTGTGCATCTCCGACTTCGTCCAGATTTTGATTACAAACAGGACAGCTGATAAGAAAACGGTATCAGTTAGCAACTTGAATACTTACTCTGAGAAGAAGCTATACATACTCGGCAAGATCACTGAGCTGAGAGCTTGATTGTCTGCGTGTCAAGGATCCAGGAACGTTGAGACGCTCCTGATCTACAACGATACGCTCCATGGTACTTGCTCGATTCAACCTACTCGGAATACTACTGTTGCTTTCCTCAAAGCAAGAAAGACAAACTCTATGGCTGGTAGCAGGCGACGTAGTCTCGGAGTGCATAGGGTCGTGGACCACATCGCTGGGGTCTAGCAGTACACGGTAGGAAGAACAACGGTCACAGAAGATTCGACCGCATTTACGGCAATGCTACGTTCATCTTAGTTGTTTGAATTTCCTGTTATAATGAGAAATACTTACATGCTAGAAAAGGAATTCTTAATACAAAAACTGAACGCAGAATTAGAATAACGTACCCGTCGGTTCAAAAAGTTGAATCTTCGCTGACAGTCTCGACATTGAGAAACTGCTTCATCCCTCTCCCACTGTGGATGTAACTGATGAGGTGTCGGAGACGTCCAACGAGGCGTCAACACCTTTTGAGGCGCCTCATGCGTAGGAACGCGGAAGTCAGGTGCTTGCCTAAGTTGAGGTGTAAGGTCAGCCGGTACACGCGATACTCCTGGTCTATTAAAGTAGTCGGTGGATGCAGAAGACCTGGAGACAGATCTGGGTGTTTCCTGAGACCCCGACTGCGGGTAGTGAAATTCGTCTTCGGAGCTGCTGTCAGAGTCATCCTCTGATCGAAAAAATCAGCTGAAGGAATGTCATGTAAGACAATTATTTACCGTAATGATAATCAGAAATACTAAGTCCTTGTGCGCCTGCAGCAAGGCGGCGCCGTTCTAAGTCACGGCTATACGCGTTCAAAAGGACTTCAGCCTGCAATTTGCGATCGGGATCGTCGTCACCTTCAATGTTGGTCAGGAGAGTATACAATGACTTATAAGAAAGATATTTACGTACTAAGAATTCCTTGTCTTAATTCAGTCACAGCTCTTTCGACTTTGGCTATAGCACGACGAACTTCTACTGCGCTCGGAGGATCACCGTTTGCGTCTGGGTCCGGAGATTGAGTCCCGACAAGGTACCTTGCGCGAGCAACATAATCCTGCGCAGATGACAAGAAAGTGGATGTCATTGCGCCCATCTCCCTCGCTTCTCCACCTTCCGCGATGATAGCAGTGTGATTTTCCTCAACGTAAGGAATCAAACTTCCGTCGAAATCAACATGGTACATGCCGCCATCTGGTCCGAGGAATGCTAGTGGAGGTATGTCAAGTCTGCGGCGCATTATACGCACCCAGCGTCGTCGACGTACCCACATAGGCTGTGGTCTTTGCGTGCTAGAAGACGATAAGGAACCACTTCTTGAAGAAGGGCCCCCAAAGCCAGCAGCAACTATGCCATTGCTCGATAAAACCCTTTCCAACTGTGGAGGTATGTCGGCCGTCCATTTCTCATCGGGTTCATCAAAAGAATGTGCGTATTGCCAGCCTTCCTCCGCATCTACAGCTGGATGAGTTACATCAAGAGTCCAATCTGAGCTAAAGTTTAAGTCAGTAAACAATTTTCTCATTATTCGCAAAAGAACAGACAGCCAAAAATGACTCCTCTCGACTCCTTCTAAAGCAGGCTGCTCGACGGTTGCCGGTCTGGGAAGAATCCAAGGTGCCTGACGAAGAGGGAGCTGGACACCACTTCTCCATGCTGGGAGAAATTTGGATCCCATCTCCTCGTCTGGTTGCGGCAATTTTAATTCGAAGGGAGAGTGCCTGCCTTTCCTCCCAAGACCAGATGCTGAAAACTTGGGGCGTCCTCCTGATACAGCAACAGTTTTAAGACGTGTATCGAGCCGTTGGTTCTCGTATAAGATGAGAGGGAGAGTTGTGTGAACAAGTAAAGGATTATATGGGGTTGTAGTACCGCGCCATCTCTCGGATTCGGCTTGTTGCAAAATCTGCGTGTTTTGATTAGAAGGACTGAGTTAGGGACTAATTGAAAAGAGTTTACCTCGCATATCCAGACTTCAAAAACTGCTGCTGCTGCGTCAAAGGCGGTTTCGCCCCACTTGTTTCTCACGAGAGGATTTGCAGCTTGCTTGGAAATGAGGTAAAGAACGACAGGTAGATGACCCTTCGAAGCCGCGTTCACTGTATTTCATTTAGTAAGTCGCCAAAGTGTGGGCGGCTCACTTACTCAAAGGTGTCCAGCCGTCTTTGCTACGCACATCAATACCACGCACACCATCGGCGACTGAAGCAGCGCCTCCGTGCTCACATAGCCACCTGACTATATCAAGATAACCCTGCAGTTCCTTGAGAAATTATAAATAATTTTAGCATATGACTGACCTTCGAGCAAGCGTTATGTAGCGCAGTCCAACCGTCAGCATCACGGGCATGAACGTCAGATTTACCAGGCACAAGATAGCGAACAATTTGCATGTGGCCATTCAGAGTCGCTTTGTGCAATGCTGTCTATGAGAACCTTTTGAGTTTGCCATCTTAAAGGCTGATAAAGGCATCACTCACCTCTCCTTCCCTATCTTCCAGATCTGGCATCGCCCCGCATTCTTCGATCACTAAACCACCACCAGATGTTAAGAATGTGAATTCGAGCGCGCAGCAAAATACGTACACCAGACCACAACGTCATAATGCCCCTTGCTTACAGCAGCGTGCAGTGCGGTGAATCCGGTGCGAATAGAGGCATCATTAGCGAGGCTGAAAGGCTCAACGTCACCGGCATCAAGCGCATTCTTGAACAATATTTTCAAAAGTGGAAGATCTCCCGAGGTGGCAGCGGCATATAGCGACTCTAATTGTGCAGGAGACGGGAGAACTTGACGAGATGATGTGGCTTCTCCTATTTGTTGGGTATCTGTGCTTGCGTCGGGATATACGAAATGTTCCTCCTCTTCTGACTCATGATTATGATGATCTTGTACGTCTTGTATGGTATCTTGTGTTTCCTTGGTGTAGTCAAATGTCTCCTCTTCTGAATCCGACATAGTTGTATTGTCAGGGGAAGCCATGAGAATCCTATCTCAACTTCAGCTTGAGTCACGGAAATCAAGGATAAGTAACCTCCCCTATATCAAACTAGGTTAAAACCTACTGAGTAAGATTGGTATATAGAGCAATTAAGAATGTCCCGGATGAGGGGTACGAGTAGACCGCCAGAGAAACCTACGTCCTAGCTGACTGTTGGCAAAATCCCGCTAATGGTAAATAGTAGTAATTGGCAATTACACCTAGCGATTGGTCACAATTCACGTGACTACCGTGTTTTGTTATGCGTGTCACTTTACTGCACGCGACTCGACGCGTCGACCCCTACTTAGATGATGATGATGATGATAATCGGGAACCGGAGGACTAAGTCGAGAGAATCATAAAAGGTATTCGCTATACTACAGACATAATATTTCACATAATCTACTACCACTACTACTAAATACATTGAGGACTTATTCCTCATCATGGAAAGCTGCGATACAAGAATCAAGATGTTGGAAGCTCAAACCAGTCAGTATGTGCACATTCTTTCTGGGTCTCAAGTCCCATAAATGTGATGAAAGACGTAAAGGCAAAAAAAGAGGGTTACAGATAAGTGTCTTTTTACATTCCAAAAGTTTCCACGTGGAGAGTAACCGGCTGCGAACCTTTCAATACAGCAATGGGGCCTGCTAAGTCTGTACTCAGCGCTTTGCGAACCGACTCTGATAAGTTGGATGGCCCGGCAACTACACATGATGATAATTATTTGTATTAGCTTTCAAAGAAGAGTAGATCCGAGTTTTATAAACATACCATCAACGGAGACAGGGCCAAGGGCAGAGCTGATCTCCTCGGTCAGCAACTTTTTCATGCTTGGCCTTCCGTGAATCAACCTCAACGTAGAGTAGTTGGGCAGTTCAGCATGAGAAATTTCAGCCTTTTCGATGGAAGACGACGACGTTGAAGCGCGTTCAATCGGCAAGGAGGGTACCTCTGGAATAGGGTACTTCTTCCCGGTTATGTATATCCTCGGTTCGATATTTAATGAAGAAGTAGCGCGACCCAGAGCCTCAATCAAAGTTTTTGAGATCCATTTGAGATGAGCTAAGAGGAACACGTAGTAGATTAGAACCTTATGCAGCTTCACATGGATGAGAAATATAACAAACCTGCATCACGCACGGCCCAGACAAATACCACCCTCTGTACAGCCGAATTTTTACCAGCAGAATTGAGCCTAGTAAACGGTAAAATAAATACGGTGACGTAGCGATGTGTAATGGCTGACACACCTGACAAGATCCAAAAGAAGAGGAAGAGTATATGATATACCGGAACCACCTAAATATATGTTCAAATGTAGGTTTAGTAAATGGTCGAGGAAACATACCTGCGATAAGGACACATGTCGAAAATTGACGAAGGTCAGGTGGACAGCCGTAGGGCCCGTCCAAGAATGCCGGAACTCTGCAACCATGGTCATTGCTAGCAAGATCTCGGAGGCGTTGTGTGAAGCCGCTTCTGCCTCGGATGAGAAAAACAACGTCACACCCCTTATTTTCTCCACTTGCTTCCGGGATACTAGCGATAGTGAATGGGTGGGCTTCAAAGGGCAACTTGCTGACTGAAGGTAAGATGACATATGCGTGTTGCCCGGGTGTCCAGGAAATGCGGCGGCTCATGGTCAGGCGTATAGTATCTTCTGATAGAAGTTCGACCAACGCGTCCCCTGGATGGGTTGGATTCCACAATTTGTTGTTCCACACAAGTCGACCGAGCCGAAGGGCCCTATCGAATCCCCAAATAAGCAGGGCGGGCCAAATATAGTAGCCCATTCTATAAATGGGGTTAGCCTGGTTTTAAAATAAAATGTGGAGAAACATACTCCTGTTCTCGTGCATGATAATAGCCCGCGACGATAAAAATACTGAAAGAAGTTCAATAATCACGCTAATCACAAGTGTGCTATAGAAAATACTCACAAGACAAACACAATATGCGTGATCAGGAAAAATTCAAATGCGACGTGTCTTAAGGGTTGTAAAGATAGGATAGCCGCAATGGTCAAGGCGGCCAAACCAACGGCTCCGGATCTCATCCAATCATGGCTAAAATCAAAGGTCGCTGGCAAACTAACCATCGAATAATTACGGATATACCTAGATAATATAATAAGATTCTGACGTACCCAGAAACATAACGCGTCAGAGCGTGAATCCAGATAAGAACGAAGTTGGTTCTTGCGGCAGCTCGATGGAGGACATTGAGCTAGGGAGAATTATGAGCCATTAAAAACCCGCACAAAGGTGGTAAATTAATACCTTCTCGTGGCTGATCCCCGTCATCCCTATTTTGAATACTAATGAGACGTGGTTAAGACCTAAGTGTTTTATGCAACTTACAGGAGAGGAGACTGTTTTTGCCAGCCAGAGCGACAATTAGTGGTATCTGAGAGGATCCCAGGAGCGCCGCTCTGTCCTGATACATCATGGCGGTGAGGTCCCGAGCTGTGTGTGATTGTGAGCTATAGGCGGACGAATGAAACAAAACCAAAACTGACTATCAACCAAAAGCCATAGGAGATTTGCAGTAATGTAGATGAGAATGAAGCTCAGCTCAGAAATCGACATAATGCAGCCAAGTCCAACAGGCACGCTGAATCGAAAGAATGTAATGCGAAAGCCAGTCGATAATGCATACGCTGTTCTTTGTAGAGGCGAGGTGATGACCTGTTGTTTCTTGTTGAGCTCTTCATCCCCCTTTTCGTTTGTTGATGCGCCTGCGTTTTTGGAAATGGAGGAGAACTTGGCTGCGAGATAGCGCCCAACTCGGATGAGAGTAAAAAAGGTAACAACGCTGGCGAGGAACCACCAAAGCTGTTTAACATGCGCGATTTGTTTCTGATTTCGAATGGCTCTGTCGGCTGCAACTGAGCTTGGAGCAGAAGGCATTGTCGAGAAAAGAGAGAAAAGAGGAACTTGGATAATGAACTTGAGTGACTACCTTTTGAGTCCCTTTATTGGATTGTCCAGGGAACAAGATGCATGTTTTTGTCTAATCTCCATGGGGTGCTTTGGAATCTCTGGACTCAATTGCAAGATGATCGAGCGCGCGAGTTGCTCAGGCTTATTTTCTTGGATCAGTTTTCCGATTCTAACAGCACATGAGCCTATCGGTTCAATGACTTTAGATATTCGGAACAACCACATTAAGCAGAGAATATAGATTACCGCGTTAAAGAAGCCTATTGATCTCGCATTGCCGTGGTGAGATGGGCTTATCGACCTGGACACAAGTGCCTCCGAACTTTGCCCCACGAAAGTTCAGTTACAAGGATTGGTGCGGAAAAGATTCGGTTTGGGACGGATGAGACTCGGGGAGGCAGTGGTAATTCTCCAGTACAAAATCATTAAAATTAGGCACCGTATAGCACCCAGTGTGCAGGGCAGCAGAGAGCGTGGACATAGCTAAGAGCAAGAGAGGCGGTCACGACATGATCCAATGAAAAAATAGCTATGATAGCGCAGCTGTAAGGATTACGAACCAGCGTCGATAAGAAAAGAAGAAGGAAAAGTGACCAATGAGTAGCAACCAATGATGGCTTGGGCAATAGACATTTAATCGTCGGATAAAGTGCAAAACATAGTAGTTGGCAGTAGTTGGCGCGTGTCTCGAGAACGAAGAGGATGAAGCACATGGGTTTGATGATCTCTGAGGCTTCCACAATTTATAGTCGAAAAGATGACATATTTTGAGTGGAAAGATTATGGGAAAAGAAGAGAAAATGAATGTATAGGACAAGCGCACAAGCAAGCTCTTCGTGAGATGGGTGGCAGTGCCCGACGACTCAGGGACACAATGAGTGGTAAACAATCTCTTTCCTCTTTGCCACGTAGATTCGTAGATGCAAGAATATCGTTCAAGCCGAGCTTGTCCGATCCGACTAATTAGTCAGACTTGGGGTATCATGATCACGGCAACACTGTAACATGCTCCTATATTTTCAAAGAGCGCGCCTTTTCCATCTTCCACATTGCAGACCGCCACTTCTTGCCAGATCCATTTTCAATTCCACAATGTCCACCCAGTCAAGTGCCCACTCTGGAACCGCCAATAGCGACCGAAGCAATTTGGTGCCGTTCTCTTCACGCCTGAAAGAAGGAAGAGCATTGGCACTTGACGTTTGGACTATCTTCAGGCATGCTTGTCCACTGTATTTATATGTTTCTGTGCGTTTTCTTATCGCTGTGTTATCGTGTTCAGTGCCGCCAATCTACCTGCAGACTGCATTAATCTCGGACAAGGTTACATGAACTTTTCGCCCCCAAAATGGGTAACAGATGCAGCAGATGAAGCTTTGAAGCAAGTTGCACCAAACCATTATTCTCATCCCAGAGGTCGCATTCGCCTCCGCGAAGCAATCAAATCCTTCTATGGCCCTCAATTGAATAGAGATCTCGACGTAGAGTCTGAAATTCTTGTAACTAGTGGAGCAAATGAAGGTACGTCAGATCGTGTATACTATTTATTTCTATACTCAATTCACTTGCTTGATCAGGTCAATATTCTGTTTTCACCGCATTCCTGGAACAGGGCGACGAAGTGATTATGTTTGAACCCTTCTTCGATCAATACCTTCCTTCAGTCACCTTCAACGGTGGAAAGCCCGTTTACGTCCCCCTCCATCCTCCCTCTGATTCGGTCAAGAAACCCACCAGCAATGACTGGACCATTGATATTGCAGAACTTAGGTATCTATCCTCCTTGTTTCAAACCATTAAATCGCTGATTCACCACCACAGACGCGCTGTTACTCCTCGTACAAAGATGATCATTGTGAACACTCCTCATAACCCTGTTGGCAAGGTCTTCACCAAGGCCGAACTAGAGGCCATTGCAGCCATCGCTGAAGAGTTCAATCTACTTGTAATGGCTGACGAAGTGGTGTGTGCCATTATGCGGCATTTTTGCTGATGTGGTATGCTAACATGTTCGCCCATCAAGTACGATTGCCTAGTCTTTGATGACAAAGAGCACATCCGCATTGCCAATCTCCCTGGCATGTGGGACCGCACTGTAACAGTTGGCTCAGCCGGAAGTAATTAGGTTGCACCCCGATATCACTGGACAAAAACTAAAATGTTCTTTGTTAGAGGCCTTTGCTGCGACGGGATGGCGAATTGGTTGGCTTATCGGGCCCAAGTCAATCATCCAGCCAACTTTGGCAGCTAGCACCCGTATTGTGTTCTGCACTAACTCTCCGCTTCAGGAAGCCGCTGCTTCTGGACTGGAACAAGCGAAAGAGCGCAAGTTTTTTGAAACACAATTAGCTGAATACGACGAACGTCGGGGCATCCTCACTGAGGCATTCGACCAGCTTGACCTGAAATATACCCATCCCGAAGGCAGCTACTTCGTGTTACTTGTAAGCACTTGTTAGTCGCGTTTATCGCTGTAGCTAATCATCGTGTCTATGCAGGATATTTCGAAGGTCGATTTCCCTGAAGATTATCCCTTCCCCGAAAGTGTCTTGGGACGCGGACGAGATTTCCGGTCAGTTCGCTTCTTGGTTTGTGCCCATGCCGTCCGTGCTGATCGATCGTTAGAGCTTGCTGGTTTATCGCCAACGAGATTGGTGTATCGTCTATCCCTGTTAGCGAGGTAATGCCGTTATTATGACGTTATCTGTTGCAATTGCTGATGCTTTTTTATTATTAAGTTCTACTGTGAAGAGCACGCAAATATTGGAGAAGCTTACGCAAGATTCGCCTTCTGCAAAGATGTTGGAACACTACGTGCAGCTGCACAACGCTTCCAGAAATTGAGGCAATACCTCAAGTAACTGATGCAAGTTCGCAAATCGCACACCAATTCTTATCATATATTTGTATAGATGAATAAATTTTAGAGCGATGCCAATAAATTACATCTCAATTACAGAGTTCACTTTTCCTCGCCACGCTCCTTTGTCTGGCTGCTCACATAACTTACGCATTCGTCTGTGATGTAGGAAAGGTTCTCTGCGCGATCGCGTCCGGTAAAGCTGTAATAAGATGGGTTACTGGTTACCCTTTGCGACAAGAAGGTGAAAGATAGTGCATCAACAATCCGTTGTTTGTCAGCTTCAGAAGAATACACAGATTGGACCCAATTTCGGAGAACCTGGCTATCAGGGAGTTGCGATTCCAATGGAAGACCTTCCTCAAGGAATCTGGAATAGATCTCCAACGACTCCGCTTGACAAAACAGATGGAAATGGCCTGTTGCTGATTGTTGGATTGCCCTACTCTGCATTCTGACGACCTCAGTCAGGCTGTAATCCTTAATTTCCCTGATACCCCCAGCTTCTTCAACATGTGCGTACTGAGTACCCATGACGACGACGACCGCCGCGCGGGTTGGCAAGCTCCAGCACGAGTCCTTTGGAACGACAAGTACGCGGATGATCTCTTCGGCAAACATCTCCAGCATAAGGTTGCGATCGTTCTTCATTATTCCTGGATGGAAAAATCCAACACCCTTCTGTACAAAGTCGAGTAGACTTGTATCCTGGAACCTTGCGCAATAATCTCCAATCAAGTCATCGGAAATAAGGTCGTGGATGTATCCTCTACCCGTTTCCATTTCCAAGGTGCATCTCGTAATTAGGTCAAGAGCTATCGAGCGACATTGGCCACGAGATGGGACGAAAATAATCGCTTGAGACCCTGCTGGGGCGTCTTGTATGGCACGGTGTGCTGGTTTAGCCATAGCTTTGAATAGAGAGTTTGAGTAGGGTATCGAAAAAGTTTGCCGTGTCGTAATTAGCGATTGATCTCGGTCCTGCGGGCGGAAACTGTGTACTGCCGTGTCATCCACGCTTAACCACCTTGCTAGGTCGACGCTATCGTTTGTTGAACCAGATATTCCAATAAATCGAACAGGAATGGATTGAGTTGATAGGCGCAACAATGATATCGCTAACTCATAAGTAGGATCCATTTGTTCGAGCGCTTCACATAATACCAGATGGAGACCGGACGATTGATGAATCCGAAGGTTAGAAGTTAAGGCTCGAAGGAGTTTTTCTGCTGCTACTACTCGAATTGCACGGCTTTGAGTAGATGAGAACAGGCGCCTAGTATCATCTCCGTATTCTATAAGGACTTCGTTGCCATGAGAATCACTGCGAAATTCAGAAAGTATTTCCAGGGCGCTAATTTTGGTGGGGGCCACTACTAGAACCCAGCCGCTAGTCGCCTTCAATAGGGTATTCCTAATGTATATGAACGAATTTAGAACTAGTGATAGGAACAAAATGCCAAACTTACCACACAGCCATCCGGGCCAACGTTGATTTACCACTTCCTGCTGGCGCAGAATATAGGGAATTAGACTTGTTGAACATGAAGTTCCAGTATGCATGTGTTTGTAATACGTTGAGAGTACGGAGACTGCGAATGAACAGGTCTTTGATGAAGGAAGGTTGCAATTCATCAACAGATAAAAATGGTAGATTCAAGACGGGGGTCGGTGGGAGCGGAGGCGATGGGACCACTAAGGAGTCGAGTGATACTGTAATCGTGTCTTCTGCTCCTACCCAGCGCTCTGAAATTACACGAATAGTGACATAATCGGGTGGTTGACGACTTGGGATGGAAATATGAAAGTCGGTTTTCAAGGACACTGTGTTTTGATGGAAAATTACGTGCGAAAGCTGGAGGATGTTGAGTCCATCCATCCCTTCAATCCATATCCAGAATGGTTCACTTGTGCCGTGGACCTTAGTATTCCAATCGAAAGCACGCGTGATTGTAAGTGAAATTTTGAGGACATCCGCAGTTAATGGCTGTAGTGTGTACACGATCCTGACGGCAGGGAACTGCTTCGCAGCGTTAAGTATAGCCTGTCCGTGATGCTCGTTCAGATGAACTAGACTTCCTAAGCTACTAGCATCTAGCTCGACCAGCTCGGATGTTGGTACGTCGTCGGCCCATCTCTCAATGGAGAACAACGTTTCTGGCTTGAGATGGAACTGCTTCAAGGGATGGTCGAAAGACCACATTCTAGATTCAATGGCTTTGCTTATGTTCATCAGGACAGAAGTTGCATTTGCCCACTTCTTGCTGATAGCAATTTCGAGAAGTGCTCGGACAATTCGACCACCATTCTGAGCAACGTATGCCATATCGGAAACCAAAGCGAAATCTTCCACCATTTCCCGCGAAATGTATCCTTGTATCAGGATGTTAACTTTGCCTACATTGGTGTCGGTCCCACCCTTCAAAATTTATGAGAAAAAGTGAAGACATTGAGCTTGTTGTTGAATACCTTCACATCACAAGGGGAACGTTTCATTATCTGTTCAAGTTCTGGGATTTCGTTTTCCCTTATTTGAAGCTGGTCGAACTATACACCGAATATAAGTGCCTGGAAAAAAAGAAAGAAAAAGAGAAGAGGGATGGTGTGGATGTACCTCTGTACTCATACTAAGCATTGCCAAAACGTCTGCTTCTGACATTTTAGGACGGAATTCTTCATTGAATATCTCTATTGAAGTATGTCGAATATAATATTTTGCCGCGATCCTTCCCAAGTCTGTTATTTGGAAATTACCATGTTGTCTGTCGTAAGTAATCATGCGAGCATCTGCTAGCCTTTGGGCTGCAATGACAATCAGTTCAGTTCTTTTACCGCCCAGTTGCGGATCGTCCTCGATCGAATCGCGCGCAATGCCTTTATTACATCAGTCAGAGAAATTGAAATCGTCCGCAAACAGAGTAAGGAATATGTACCGTAGATAAATGGGTTCATTTTCATTCTAACGAAAAGGTACGTATACCCCAGCCATTGAACAGCATCTCTCACATTGGCTACAGTTCCTAAAGCAATTTCAGCGTTCAGGGAATCCATAAGTCCCGCCTGGAACCTGTGGAAAATTCATAAGTCAGATTATAATAGATTTAAGGGGCTACTTGCTGGGATTCAATAGGAATCTTAGTAAAGAAAAACGTCAGCTAGAGAGTCAAAAGTTTATCAAGCATCACTTACAGAAGAGGTCACTGCATCAAGATAATGTGTTAGTTTATCTTCGGTCGTGCAAATAAATCCCTCTCCACTACTCTCAAGTCCAGGTCGTCCCGCACGACCGAAAACTTGCAGGACATCGAGAACAGAAAGATCAACAAATTTTCCTTTTGCACTATCATATACCTGGGTCCCTTTAATGATTACTAGATGGATGAGATAAGTACAACACTCGTGTCACAGATTTGGAGATACTTGCCTGCATGTGCTGGTAAATTGACACCCCAAGCCAGAGTTGCAGTACAGCACAAAACCTTTAATTACGGCATGTGTTACTTTGAGACCAAGTGAGAAAGCGCTTAGGAATTACCTTGATGGCCCTTGCCTCAAACATTCTTTCCATCATATTCCTATCAGTGCGAAGCATTCCAGCGTGATGCATACCAAAACCACTGTCAAAGAGTTGCTTCATTTCCTTATTTCTAGATTCTCCGATTTGCCTGCGGAAAGAGCTCCATTGAGGATGGTCTTCACAGCTGAAGTCGTCTCCATTTCCTTCGAGGACGGACATTTCACGGAGACTTGTTGCAGTCTTGACCGTTTCTTTGCGTGCGTGGACAAAGACCATAACTTGATGTCCATTGGCCACCAGTTCTGATACCTTTCGGAAAGTAACCTCGTCCAAATTTTTGCGAGATTGGGCGCTCCCAGGCTTGCCTTTTATGCCTAAGAAATGTTGTTCCAGAGGAACAGGCCGGAAAGA
>Ga0247779_1000589_pt1 | contig 21586 bp, 10 predicted proteins | sample UWRJL221509R5_FD_179925 | JGI IMG/M metagenome (GOLD analysis project Ga0247779, IMG submission 179925) | Plant litter microbial communities from Arlington Agricultural Research Station in Wisconsin, United States - UWRJ-L221-509R-5 | ecosystem: Environmental > Terrestrial > Plant litter >... | reverse complement strand
TAAAAATAAAAAATAAGTTTTTTTATTTTTTTTTTTTTTTTTTTTTTTTAACTTAAAAAAAAATAAAAATAAAAAAAAAAGACATAAAGAAAAGGTGATTTAAAAAGTAAAAAAAAACAAAGGCAATGTAAAAAATTAATATACCCAACAAAACAATCTTAAATTTTTATTTAAATAGGAAAAAAAAGAAAGAGTCTTAAAAAAAAAAACTTCGTTTTTTTTAAACCGCGAGAAAAAGTTAAGCTAAATTTTATAAGAAGTCTCGCTTAGGGAGGGGGGGGAAATAAGAAAAAATCTACTCAAACTTATACGAAATAACGTTTTATCTATGCTTTGTTTTATACCTTTACTTTTATCCTTAACATTTAAACCCTTTTTTTTTTTACTTCTCGCTCTTCTAAAAAAAAAAAAGAGTCTTAAAAAAAAACGAAGTTTTTTTTAGACCGCGGTAAAAATAAGACAGCGATTAAAGTTAAACCTAAACATATGTAACAATTGCTCACTAAGCGAAAAAAAACCTTCTCTTACTTTTGTTTTTTTTTAGTAAAACAAAGGTAAGTAAGCGAGCTAACCGAAAAAAAGCTTTTTTTAGGCTGCGACTAATAATCTTAAAAAGTAATTAATTAGCTGTTTTTCAGAACTAAAAAAGAAGAGAATATAAATATAATAAATAATTTAATTTGTTCCGATCCCGCGACTAAGTAATTTAAAATATTATCTAGACCAGCAGAAGACGTAGCGTCCAATATTCCGGCTTCTCGTAAATCGAGAGTATTAGAAAAATAAATATTAAAGATTAAAGGGCCAAAAATTAATAATAATAGTGAAATTAAACTTAAAGTTATATATAGAGAATAAGTTGTAATAATTCCTGTATCTAATTTACCTAATTTATTCCCTGTTTTTAATAAAAAGTTAGAGAAACCTAGAGGTCCTAAATATTCAATAATACCTCTATCAATTTCTTTAGAAATATTATAACCTAAAATCAGACCATTATTAATTAAGTAATGATTATAAATAACATCAAAGTAATATTTACCATTTAAGAAAGAATAAATTTTAACCGCTGCTACGCGAATATAAATATTTTTAATGCTGTCGCGACCGCTGCCGTGGTATAAATTAGAAAATAAACTAGTAGCCGAAGGCGAGAAATTATAAAGATAAATTGAAAATGCTGCACCTAAAAGACTTAAAATAGCAGGTAATAATTTAATTATAGGATCTAAAGAAAATTCAGCTTCAATTAAAGCAAAATTATTAGGATGTATAAATATAGAATTAGCAAAAAAATCTGAACCTATCCCTACAAATAAATCGGAAAATATATAACCAAAGAAAATAGAAAATACAGCTAAAGTAATTAAAGGAATGATTACAGCTAAATTAGATTCATGAGAATTTAAATAAGAAGTTTTATTACCATTAACTGTACCTAAGAAAACTAAACTTATTAATCTAAAACTATAAAAAGCAGTAATACCCGCAGTAATTGTTCCTAAAATATAAGCATATAGACCACTAAAGCTATATTTACCAAAAGCTAATTCTAAAATTAAATCTTTACTATAAAACCCAGTTAAGAATGGTGTAGCTAATAAACTTAAAGAACCTACTAACATAACACTATACGTAAAAGGTAAAAATTTAATTAAACCACCCATTTTTCTAACGTCTTGTTGATCTCCAAATGAATGTATTACAGCACCAGCTCCTAAAAATAATAAAGCTTTAAAAAAAGCATGGTTTACTGTATGTAATAAAGCAGCATTATACTGACTAAGCCCAATAGCTAACATCATATAACCCAATTGTGAAATAGTACTAAAAGCAATAATTCTTTTTAAATCATTCTGTACTAAACCTGCTGTAGCTGCAAAAAAAGCAGTACTTGAACCTATAATAGTTATTACTAGTAAAGCTGTACTACTATACTCTAAGATAGGACTCACTCGTATTAATAAATAAATACCTGCAGTAACTAGTGTAGCAGCATGTAGTAAGGCACTTACAGGTGTAGGAGCCTCCATACTACCAGGTAACCAAGAATGTAAAGGAATATTAGCACTTTTAGCTAAAGCACCTCCTAATAAAGCTAAAGCTACAATAGTAATAGCTGTTTCATTAATATAAGGTACTAAAGTAAAAATTTCAGAATAATTAATTGTACCAAATGTTGCAAATATAGCAAAAAAACCTATACTCATTAACATATCTCCTCCTCTATTCATAGTAAATGCTAACATGGCTGCTTTATTAGATTGTATTCTAGTAAAATAGAAATTAATTAATAAATAAGATACAACACCAATTGCTTCCCACATTTGACTTTTGTTAAATTATAATTACTTTTTAACCTTATATAGCTACGATTTATGCATATATGGTCCGACTGTATCTATTAAAGGTTGTTTGCGCTTAGCGAGGTATTACAATTGCCCAATGTTCTGGTCTTTTTTGAATTATTCAAGTTCTAATTATCGCGGCCTTAAAAAAACTTATCGCTCCTTATTCTTTTTTTTTTATTTTTATTTTTTTTTAAGGTAAAAAAAAAAGAAAAAAAAATAAGTAAGCGAGAGGGGGTATTTTTAATACTTCTAATTAGCCTCTTGTAATAGAATTAATTCCTTTGAACTGATTTTATCAGTATGTAACTGAGTAGAACCATAAAAAACCATACCTCTCTTACTTTTTTATTTATTTGTAAGAAAAAAAAACAAAGGTAAGTAAGCGACAACCATTTTCCAATATGATAAAGCTCTAGCATTTAGAAGATCTTTGATATTGCTAGGCACGACTTTTTGTCGTTTATTTTTTTCAACGTAGTATAGAACTAATCAAATTAATAATTTAACATAGGATACCTTAAAGATTTAAAGGCGAAGTTTTATATTTTTTGTTATATCTCTTATACGGCTTTCGCTCAAGTATTTTAGGTGGAGTACCAATTAGTTCTTTAAAATTTTCATATAAAGATAACAAAAACTCTTCATGGTTAGGATAAGTTTGATCTAACCGAACTCTTGGGTTATGAGTTGGCTTAACTCGTTCCATACAGGCGTCACCAAGTAGAGTACAACAAGAACATCTTTATGTAAAGATGAAAGTACTACACTACTTAATAGTTTTTCAAAAGTAATTTCGAAATGAATCAATATTTCACTTAACATTAGCTCTTTATTTTTCAATTTAAGTTTGGACTATATCTTCACCCTATTTACAATCTACTTTTTATATATTTACTATTTAAGTATAGCTGTTAACTAGGTTCACTAAAAATAGAAAATTTTACTTAGTAAACTAATTATAGGGGCACCTCGTATAGTCTCTGAGGATCCTACTTTTGTTTTTTTTTTATACATTTTGGTTTCCTGCTGATTGCCCATTAATGCTCTCGCATTATCTTTAAGATTTATACTCGCTGCCGCGGTAAAAAAATCACCTGCCTAAAAAAAAATTTTCGTTTTTTTTCGCTTACTTATTAATTTTTTCTAAAAAAAATAATAACAAAGGTAAGAGAAGGCTGCGACTTATTTTTTGTTTACTTAAAAAAAAGAAAAAAGCTCCTTTTTTTTCGCTTACTTATTAATTTTTTCTAAAAAAAAATAAAATTAACAAAGGTAACCAAAGGAAAGAGAAGGTTGATGATAAGTACTTAAAGCTTTAGGGTTTACCAGAATATAGAGATGTACTTTATGTAATTTACATTACACTTAGGCCGAGAAAATTTGACCTACAAACATAACAAAAAAGTTACCTCCGCAGATTAAAATTAGCATTCCAGCTGTAAAAGCTGATAAGTAAGAAAAAAATCTTTGAATGTGAGGGTCTGTAGATAAATAATCTACACTATAAATATGTATTAATGTTGAACAATATAATACAGCTAACCCTAAACTTACAGTTAATTGATCAAAATATAAACACCAAGAAATGTTTAAGATTTCAATATCTAACCAACTTAATAAATCTATCTTTACAGGAGACCCGCATAAACCTACTTCATAAAATGCTATACTTATTAAAATAGAAGATATTAGTAAAGAACTACAAGTTATTATTTGAGAACCTGTCACTCCTACTTTTCTACCTAAAAAACCACTAATTATTGAACCTAATAATGGTATAGCAATTATCGATAAATACATTAATTTTGCAATGAAATTGTTCCTCTTAATCTATAATATGCTACTAAAATACTTAAACCTATAACAGATTCAGCTCCTGCTATAGAAATAATATATATACTAAATACTTGACCTATGTTATCATCAAATTTATAAGACATAATTAAAACTAATAATGTAACTGCTAATAACATAATTTCTATAGCAATAATCATTAATATTATATTTTTTCTATTTAATACAAAACCTAAAATAACTATTAAAAATAATAAAATGGCTATATTCATTTTTTTTTTTTTTTTCATCTTTGTTGCTATTAATAGTTGTTATATTTTTATATAAAACTACACGTCTCCCTCTGAGTTTTACAAGTAAATATATAGTGATTTTTAAATTTGCTTTGTATTATTGTGATGTTTTTAGATGTATTACTTTTTTTTTGCTTATTAAAAAATTTTTTTTTTCAAAGTCCAAAGAAAACCTGTTTTAATAATGTTAGCTTATTTAAATAAAACACTCCCCTAAAAAAAAAAGCTTCGTTTTTTTTAAGGCTGCGACTGTTATATAAATAATTAAATTAACCGCTGCTTATTTTATTAGGCTCGCTAATAAAAAATAAGTTTTTTATTTTTTACTTATCGCTAACGTGAAAAATAAAATAAAACTGCAGCGGTTATTATATTAAAGTAGTGGTCGCGTAAGCGACAAATCGTAGATTTATTTAATATTTAATTAAAAGGTAAACTAATTTAGATTCACAGACTAAACTTTTTTTTTTTACTGAGTTGACCAGACTCGAACTGATATAATCCACTACCAAAAAATGGTGTTTTTCCAAATTAAACTACAACTCATTATTCTGTGCGAATATACACTTTTGCCTAAAAACGGAATTGAACCGCTATTAACTTATTACAAGTAAGCCGTTTTACCAATTAAACTATTCAGGCTTATTTTCCTTTTGCCACCACTAATTTATATTTATCTACCCTGACCCTCGCGGATGTCGCGTAAGCGAATAAAAAACTTCCTTTTTTAAAGTAAATTTTAATCTACTTACCTTCTCGCGTAAGTTTTTTTTTTAAGGAAAAAAAATAACTAAGCGAGCTAAGCGAACGTAAGCGAACGTAAGCGAAAAAAAAAACAAAAAAAAAAAAATAAGGCCGCGATAAGGTTATATTAAAACATTTTATAGGATTTGAACCTACATCTTACTGTTTCGAAGACAGAAACTTTACCAATTAAGCTAAAAATGTTCGCCTTTGCCTTAGTAAGTTAAGAGTTAACAAATTTAGTATTAAAAATATAAAAATTTAGTAACTAGGAAGTATTTTTTATTTAAAATTACTTCTCTTACCTTTGTTATTATTTTTTATAAGAAAAAAAAGAAATAAGTAAGCGACTATCTTATTTCTTCCCCCCCCCTAGCGGCTTTATTATAAAAAAGTTAATAAAAAGGATTGCTGCCTTATTTTTTTTTTTTAGCGTTACCGATAGAAAAAAAAGGCAAAAAAAAATTTTTTAGGTATCTCAATTTAAAAATAAGGTAAAATAAATTAAGATAAATTGATACAGGTTACTCAAACTAATAAAAATACAGGTTAGCGACCGCTGCTTTTTTTTTTTTTACTAAAAATTTTAAATTAACAAATGAGAGTCTAAAAAGTAAAAGCCTAAAAGGATTGAAGAAATAAAACTAGCCGAATTGTACCATGAAGTGAGAACTACAAGTTTTTAGTACGAGTAATCAGGATCGAACTGATAATATCTATTTGGAAGATAGAGGTTATACCATTTAACTATACTCGCTTTATTGAATATATTTTTAATTATTAATATACCTTTCTTTTAAAATTATTATTGGGTTAGTATACCCTTTTTGTCTCTTTTTTTTTCAAATATAAAATTAGATCTATATCTTTTATATATTACTCTTGCGCAGCTTAAAACCGTAGTTTTCGCTTATCGCTAACGCGAGAGGGGGAAAAATAAAAACAAGTATTTTTTTTTTTCGTAATCCTTGAAATAACTAAAAAAAGCCCGTTTTGGGGGGGTGCAGGTTAAAAATTTCTATAAACTTAATTGAGTTATATTTTAATCCTTAAAATAGTTAAATTAGTGGTGTAAATTTATAGCCATATTAAGGACAAATTTAAAATAGATCTAAATATTCATAGTTAGATATAGGTATATTTTTATAAAATTAGTGTATTACTTTGGTGTTTTCAAATTTCTCTTTTTACCGCTTACGCGAATATTTTATTTTTTATGAAATAGTTAGATTAATTTTCCACTTCTCTAGTCTTAAACTTAAACTAAAAATTAAACGACTTTTTTTTTTCGAGTTATCTTATAAATCCCGCGGTAACGATGAAACAAACTAAAGTGTTAAATAAAGTGTTTAAACAAAACAGCACTAAGTTTTAAAATTTTCTGTAAAATATTTTCCAGTCGCTCTAGCGATTTATTTTAATATATCTTAATATATAAACCAAGATTTTCCAATATTATATGGTAAGATAATACTTATCGCGTAAGCGCGCATCAGCGATAAAAACAACTTTTTTTAGGCAGCGGTAAAAAAAAAATAACTTTTTTAATTAAACGTCGCGTAAGCGGTTTTTAAGTTAATTAAAAATATACTTTGGTTATTAACCTGCTTTCCAAAAAAAAATTTTTTTTTAAAGACTCGCTTACGCGAAAATAATATTTTTTTTAGAAATCTTAACCTTACTTTTAGTATTTAGGCTCTTTTAGCTCTCTCTTATCTCGCTAAGCGAGATAAGCGGTAAAATTTAACTTTTTCTATTTTATGTTAATACGCGGCAGCATTGATAATTATCGCAGCCTTACCAAAAGGTAAGGAGTTTTTCTTTATTTAGCTAATTATTTATAATATATCGAAATGAAAGGAAAAAAAAAAAAAATAAGTTCGCAGCCTTACCTTTAGGTAAGGGAGATTAATAATACTTTAATTTTTATTAGTTTTACTTAGCAACTTTAGTATTAGCCTCTAAAACCTTAAAATATATAAAAGAGTTTTTACGGTTTACCCTACACTAATAAAAAAAATAATATAAAAAGGAAAAGGAGTGGTAGAAAAATTTTTAAGCAAAATTAAGTGTACAGACTCTAAAAATAGATACACTAAACTGCAGCCAGATTAATTCAAAAAGATTGAAAAAATCAAGAGGGGGGGGGAGAAATTAGTAAATTTTTACTCTATCCTTAAGGAAAGGCTACGTAAAAAAAAATATAAGGTTCTTAAACCAAAAGATAAAAGACAATAGTAAATAATAACATACTTACTAGAAAAATCACAGGAGTTTTTTCAATAGATGTCCAGTAAAATTTTAAATTATAAAATTACTACCTTCTCTTACTTTTGTTTTTATTTATTTTTAAGAAAAAAAAAAAACAAAAGCGAGTTAAGCGAAAAAAAAAGCATCCTTTTTTTTAGGCAGCGACCGCGAGAATATATTTTTAAATCTTTTAGTAATAAGTATATTATTTACTTAATTTTGTAATGTAAGTTCTGATTACTTGTGTTAATAATGAAACAGGTAAAACATATTTAGATAAAATGTATACTACACTAAATAAAACAACAAAAGTAATGAAAATTTGATTAAAAAAGTAGAATGGTATTAATTGTGGCATATATTCTTTTTTTTTTTATTATTTTCTCTAATTATTTAAACAAACTTTATTAAGAAATATTTCTTAAAAAAATAGAAACTCTCGCTTACGCGAGAAAAGAAAAATCTCTGCTAATTTTTTTAACTTAAAATTAATAATAGCTAAGTTGACTTAACAAACGCTAAGTTCTGTTTTTCCCTGCTTTGCTGCTCTTATATATTTAAATATAAGTAACTAATTTTTAACTTTTTTTTCGCTTAGCAACCTCTACCCTTTTTAGATAAGCAGAGGTTATAAAAGGTATTTAATTAATGCAGCACGAAAACAGATTAAAAATTAATCTTTTCTTAAAATATCTCTGGAAAAGATACTAAAAACAAAAATATACTTTTAAATAAAAAAATCATAATATTTATGAGATTGTAACTTTAATTTTTTATTATCCACTTTTATTTATATCCTCCCTCTTCGCTTTGCGAGGCTTTATATTATCGCAGCTTTTCGCTTAGTTTTTTTTTAAGGTAAAAAAAAAAACTTACGCGAATAGGTCGCTAAGCGGTTAAATTATAATAAGGTAGCGGTCGCTGCCTAAAAAAAGCTTAAGCTTTTTTTTTTTTTAAGGTAGAAATAATTGTGATGGGTTTAGAAGTTAACGTAGAAATAAAAAAACCGATGGTAGGAGGGGGAGGGGTTTAGATTAAAAAATCTAGTTTAAAGCAATTACGCTAAAATATTGCAAATACTCTTATAAAAGTGGAGCTAAGATTAAAATTTGCCCACCTAACCAAAACGCTGAATAGCCAACCACTCTCTATTTTTTTAGTACCGCTGCTGCCCTTTGCTCGCTTAAGCGAAACTATTGTTATATAACAAAGGTAGATGCCTAAAATTTAAGCTTATTTATCGCTAACGCGATTGGGCAAAAGGAGAAAATATTAAGGCTTCGGTCGCTTAAAATTGCAGCGTAAAATTACAAAAAATGTAAAGTAAAAAGTAAAAGCCCTCTCGCAAAGCGACAGCTAAATAAATCCATTAAGTAAGAAAAATTTTTACAAGTAAGACTCTTAAAGTGTAAGATTTTCTGTTGCTAAGCTGTGTTTTTTTAACCACTTCTCGCGTAAGCGATAAAATTTTAACCCTCAAATATTACCCTCACTTTAAACCTTAAAATTTTTAATACCTCCTTTTGTCACTTTATTCTAAAAAAGATAAATAGGTGGCGTTATTAAAAAATATTTCCTTTGCTTTACATTGTTTAAAACAAATTGACTCAAAGAAATCTTTGCCCTTAAAGGGGCTTAAAAAACGAAGGTTTTATTATAAGACTCTTTAAGGGAAGCAAAAAAAAAAAATAAGATAATGTTAACGCTCGCTACCGCGAGCGGAATAGTTTATGAAAAAAAAAGAAAAGGAGAGTCGCTACCGTTCCTTTAGGAAAGAGAGGTTTTTATTTTGGGTATAAATTTAAAAAGTAAATAAAAAAAAAAGCTAAAACGAAAAGGTTTAGGTCATAAAATTTTGATTCTATGTATAAATATTTAGCTATTTATTTTTTAAAAAAAGTCAAAACATCCCCTCTTACTTTTTTTATTTTTAAGAAAAAATAAACTAAGGTAAGGCTAAAAAATTCAGGTTACCTTTAAAGCAAGTTTTAATTTAAACTTTAACAGAAAACTTTAGGAGTTTCTACCTAAAGAGGTTAATTTGATTTATTTATAACAGTAAGCTTAAATTAAAATATATATTTTAATTCTCTTTTTTTTTTATCCCTATTTAAATCGCTGCTTAAAATTTTAGAAAAAAAAAGTTAAAAAATAAAGGTAGCTAAGGAGATATAAAAAAAGGGTTTAAAAAAAACTAAAAAAAAGGTAAATATATTTGAAGTGTTTATACTATAAACTTTTTAAATAAAAATTCCCCCTCTCTTACTTTTTTTTTTAGTAAGTAAGCGATAAAAAAAACCTTCGCCTTCTTATTCTTTTTTTCCTTAAAAAAAAAAAGAAAAAGGAGCGAGGCTCGCTTACGCGATAAGTTTTTTTTAAGGCCGCGATAAGGTTAATATAAATATAGTTAGTAAATTAAAAAGGTTTAAAAAACAACGTTTTTTTTAAAGCGAGAGAGTAAATTTTTTTTAATATAAATATTTCCTATCCTCCTTTATGTTCTAAAAATTACATTCTCTTACTTTTGTTTTTGTTTATTTATTTTTAAGGGAAATAAAACAAAGGTAAGTAAGCGAGCTAACCGAGCGTAAGCGCGCTAAGCGAAGGAGACAAAAGAAAAAAAAAAATATAATAAAATATGATTAAATCAAACGAAAATTTAGGTATAAGACAGCAAATAGTTAAAGTAAACCAAGCAAACTTAAAAAATTTAATAAGTGTTAAACAAATATCTAACCTTAAGGAAATGCTGGAGTCGCGAAAGCGAGAAAAAGCAGTAAAAACTGCCTTAAAAAAAAACGAAGTTTTTTTTAAAGCCCCAGGCTCAGGCCACAGGGTAAATAAAAACGTATCGGGAGTGAATCCTACAAACCATGGGCGACTTCAAGACCAAATAAGTAACGCTAGCACGATAGGAAAAAATCAATTTAATAGTACTACAAATTCTTTACACTTTGAAAAGAATGTCGTTGTATTAAAAAACAGTAAATTTTTATTTAATAGACTAGGATGGTTAGCACAAGAAGCTGAGTTGCCTACAACAAACAATAACTTATTTCTATCGCCGCTCGCTACCGTTCCTTTAAGAAAGAGAAGTTTTTTTTTAAGCCCAAGTCTTCAGGCCGCGGGGAAAACAGAAAAAATAAATTATTACAATACTTATAAAACTCAATTACAAAATTATATTATTGAAAAATATAAAATAATCGCTTCTATAAAAGCAGAGTATTTAGCTTTAGATACAAAAATTAAACCTTTAGAAGGCACTGATTTATTTAGTGAAGAATTAAAAAAAAAATTAAATTTAATTGAGCAAATAAGAGTAAAAAATTTATTAAAGATACTAGGTGCCTACGCGAGAAATATTGTAAAAAAAGGTTTTAATAATTCAGCTAAAGCTAACACAAGTGAAATTACAACGTCTCAATTAAACTTTAGAGATTTAAACCCTATTAATAGGACTAAAAGTAATTCTGATTTATTTAGTGAAGCTTCAGGTAATTTATTGTATTTAACTCAACCTAACACTGCCTTACCTATAGATCCTGAATTCAAATGGAATGAAAAGGTAGAGAAAAAAAGATTAGATAATATCAAAAAAGGAACATTATTACCTAAAAACATAATACAATTTATCGCTGCCGCGGTAAGTAGTAATACAAAAACAACTTTAATAACTACAAGTCGTTTACGCGATAATAATATGGAGACCAAACCAACTAAAGAGGCTAGACTGCGTCAATATTTAAATTTAATTTCAAATACCAATATCGGGGTAAATCTAGCGATTCCTACAAACAATAAATTGCTATTAAATCAGCCCTGCTTTAGCAACTCTTTAAACAATAATAACGTTGCGCAGGATTTAAGAAAAATTAAGACAAGTACAAGCAACTCGACAGGGGAAACTGGACAGGAATTATCGCTGCCGCCGCTGCCGCGACAAAATAAAGCTAAAGGTTTATTATTAACTTATAATAAGATAATAAGTTATAATTTTTTACCGCGACCGAATAATACTGTCGCGTTAGCGAAAAATACAACCTCCTTTGACGCAGCTGCGGTCTTAAAAAAAACTTCGTTTTTTTTAATGCCGCGGGAAAAGGTATTAATAGAAGATCTTAATAAATTATTATTTTATTATTTTAAAAGTATTTATTGTTTAATAGGAAAACCTGTAATACAATTTTCACCTGATAAAATTACTATTAATTTATTTTATTTTTTAAATATACCTAAAAAAAAAGTGTTTAAATTATTTGCTATACATTATCTTAATTCTTTTAAAGATAAATTTATTAGACGAGTTATTAATAAAAATTATCTAAACGAAAAAGAAAAATTAAAAAATCGAAACCGATATAGTTCAGAATTTATTCCTTTTTCTTCAATACAAAGAAGAGAAGCAAAAAGTGTAAGATTACCATTTATTAAATTTAAATATAGTAGATCTATTTCTAGATTAAAAAGTAAAAACCACTTTATTAGAAGTCTTTTATTTAATTTAAGAAGATTTAATTTAGCACTAGTTTATTTTAGGAAATTTAAAATTATTTCTAAAATTTTAAGCAACAAATTTAATAAACCTATAGAATTTAACTTAATTAGATTACATAAACCTTACCTGGATTCTAATATTTTAGTTAATTTATTACAATTAATAGTAAAAAATAAAAAAAGAAAACCTAGAGTAGCTATTAATAAAATTTATAGTAAAAATAAAATTTCCGCCCCTGCAATGCAAGGTAGATTACCCGCTTCCTTACCTTTAGGTAAGAGAGTGTTAAATAAAAAAGGAAATAATGTAACGACAGGATATATTTTAAACAATAAAATAACATCTTACTTATCTGGACTAAGTATTTATATTAATGGTAGATTAATGAGAGAACCTATTTTACCTAGAATCACAACTAAAATTTTTGAATCTGGAGCAAGTGCAACAGGTAAAGTTAATTACTTAGATGTAAGTTCTATTACTAAAAAAAATAGAAAAGGTGCTTATACTATAAAAATAAAAACTGGTCAAAATTTATACTAATTTTTTGTACTTTACTTTAAAATTTATTTCCCCCCCCTACTAGGGAGTATACAGTAGAGTTGATAGATTGGGCTGATTTTTGGATTCCAGGGTTTGGGGGTTAGGAAGTCAGTGGAAGGTGGTTGATTGTTTTTAATAGAACTATAAGGTATTTGTTAAGGTAATGTTAAGGTAATATAGTGAGGATGGTGGTGAGGTATTTATTTTGATAGGGATAACTTATTTTTTAGTTTTTAGATTTAGGGTTTTATATGGTTATAGAAAAGAGGATTGTCGATTAGGGGGTAATTAGCTAGATTTAGTGGTTTGAGGTCATTAAATATAAAACTTTTCTTCTTACTAACTATTTAAATTTTACTATAGTAAGTGTGGTGTGGTTGATTACATGTGGGTGAGGTTAAGTAAGTTAAATTAAGCGTGAACAGATTCGAACTGTCGTTTTAAAATCTTAAAACTTTAAATTAGGGGAAACTGTCTTAGCTGTTAAAAAGGTCCAAATAACCTCAATGATATATTAAATCATTATCGAAATCATTGTATAATCTATGAATATAAGTATAGTTCTACTAAAATGAACCAGGAAAACAAATGCACAATAATTGTTAACTAATATTAAAAAATTTTTTACAGTATGAGATCTTAAACCCTTACTATACTAAGATTTCCATCAAACCCCAACAAACTAACAATATCCCCTTAATACAAAAGATACCAAAAGTTTACATAAAAAAGTACAAATTTCCTAAATTCTCCCATATAATACCACACCCCAAAATGAAACAAAATTGAAAAATTCGTAAAATTTCAAAAAACCCCTATAAGATTACTTCTTGGGATTTCCGTATTCTATTTATGGAATGCGTATTTAACACCTTCTATATAGTAGAATACGGAATTCCCACCCTCTATTTCTTAAAATTAAAAGTAAGGAAATAAATATATACCTTAAGTACCTTAAATTTACGATATAGAAAGGAAAATTATAAAAAATCCACCCTAAATTTTTCAACTCTATATGTCACATCTCTATATTCTCAATTCTCCACAATCTAACCCTATTATATATCACCATTATTCCAGGTTTATATCTCACCATTAGTCCAGGTTTATATTTTTTTCACCTCTTTTTTATTATTTTTACCTCGACTTTTTATTTTTTTTTTTCGTTTAACCCCTATTCTACCTCTATTAAAGACTCTACCTCAAATGTTAAAAAGCAATAGTTTACCTATCAATCTGATTAACCCCTTTCCAAAATCATTCCAATCCATCCATAGTTATCAATAACCTTTACTTTTCAATAATATCCTTACAAAATTTTCCAAAAACCATCAATTCGAACCAAATTAGAAAGCCCAAATATCTATCCACCTTTATATTACCCCAAAACGCCCTTATTCGAACCAAAAATAGAAACCCAAAATATCAAACCACCTTCTATCATACATTTTTTTGTATATAAATAAGTGGTAAAAGGTTAAAAGATAGAAGTAATACCCTAAATTAGGGGAAAAATTTTTTAAAAACCTTTATCTCTTTTTTATAGGTTAAATATAAGACTCCCTTAATTTTTAAAACTTATCGCGGCCTTAAAAAAAGCTTCGTTTTTTTTTATCGCTTACTTACTAAAAAAAAAAAAAGTAAGAGAGGGGGAATTTTTAAATCATTAACCTTTTTCGAGCGTCAGCGGTTAATTTAACTTTATAATTTTTCAATCATAACATTTTTGTTTGAAAACAGGACTGCATTAATGCAAAATTTTGCTCTATCTTGGTTAAATTAAACACGTTGGGGGGGGGGGTAAAGTACTTAAATTTAAGTGCTACTGCAACTGTAACTTCTACGTAGATAAGTTTAAAAACTAATAAGGAGCAATATCAAAAGTAATTAAAATACTTGGTACTAATATAATAAATGCTACTGCAACAGGTAAAAGATTTAACCAGCACAAACTGATAAGTTGGTCGTATCTTAATCTAGGTAAAGTTGCTCTAAACCATACAAAAAAGAATGTAAAAATACAAGTTTTAAGTCCTAAAATTATAGCTTGAATATTTATTATTGAATCATTAATAAATATTTCAGGTAAATTATATCCCCCTAAAAAGAAAATAGCAGTAATTGAACTAAATAAAACTATTGAAGAATATTCACCTAAGAAGAAAAATACAAATGGAACTGAAGAATGTTCTGTGAAGAAACCAGCAACTAATTCTGATTCAGCCTCTTGTAAATCAAAAGGAGTTCTAGAAGTTTCTGCTAAAACAGCTATAAAATAGAAAATAAAAACAGGTAGTAAAGGAACAATGAACCAAATAGATTGTTGTATTTCTATTATTTTTATATAATTTAAAGTACCAGTTAATAAAATTATTATTAATATAGCTGAACTTAGTATTAATTCATAGGAAATCATTGCTGCAGTTGATCTTAAAGAACCTAAAAAGGCATACTTAGAATTAGCAGACCATCCTGCTAATAATACACCATAAACACCTAAAGAAGATAAAGCTAAAGTATACAAGATACCTAAACTTAAATCGGATAAAACTAGTCCAGAACCAAAAGGTATTACGGCCCAACCTAATAAACTAAAAACTAAAGTAGATACAGGAGCTAAATAAAATATAACTTTATTTGATTGACTAGGTATAACTGTTTCCTTTAAAATTAATTTTAGAGCATCAGCAAAGGGTTGTAATATACCATAATAACCTACAGTATTAGGACCTACCCTTCTTTGGTGAGCAGCTAATTGTTTTCTTTCAATAATTGTCATAAAAGCTACACTTAGTAAAACTGGTAGTAATATACTTAAAACATCACTTAAATTAAACAAGAGGCTTATAATAATATCTTTTAATCGCGGCAGCGATGCTAAGCTTGATAATAAATTAATATTTTCCATTTTTGTTACTTATTTTATACTTTTTTTCTTAAAAAAATATTACCTCCTTTTACCTTTGTATTATTACAATATTTAAAAGCAAAGGGCTAAGCGATATGTTTTTTTTCATTAGCTGAAAACTTTGTTTCTATTAAGCGATTAAATTATTTATCTCTAACCTTAAGGTAAAATAATTTAGGCTAATTTTATTTCTTTTTAATTATATATCGCCGCTGCTTTTTTAAATTAATTTCATTCCGCTAAGAGTAAAAATAGGCAGCGAAAAAAAAAAAGAGAAAATATTAAAAATGCGAAAGCTTCAAAAATTTAAAAAGAGTCGCTAAGTGGTAATCTTTTTTTTTCTTTTTTTTTATATTGAAAATTAAGTAAAGTCTCGCTTACTTAATTTTTTTTTCTTAAAAAAAAAAAATAACTAAGGTAAGACAGCAGCGGTAAATTTAATTAAGAAACGCTTGTATTTATAGATTAAACACACACTATTTTCTAGCTTACCACTTATTTTTGTTGTTTTGCAGACATCTAAGTGTATTCAATATATAATTATATGCTTTACATAAAAATTAGTTAAGTAAGTGAATAATATTTTCGCTATCTTTTTTTATTTTTTTCTTTCTTGTTCTTTAAATAAAAAAATTCTTTTCACCTTTGGAGAGCAATAAAAAATTTACTTATTCTTTTAAAGAAAAATTTTGCCACCGTGAGCTATTTAATTTTTTACTTTTTTTTTTCCTTTTTATATAGCTTTGTATTATAACAATAGTTTCGCTTAAGCGAGCAAAGGGCTAAGCGAAAAAATTAAACTATGCCTTCTTATGGAGGCCAATTATTAAAGGTTTTTTTTATTTCCCTCATCAGAGGTGATAGTTTATTTATATAAAATTACCGCCGCTTCCGCTCGCTTAGTTATTTTTTTTTCCTAAAATAACTAAGCGGGGGCAGCGAAGTTAATAAAGGCAAAAGTAAACTTTGAGTAAAAAAAAGTAAAATAAATGAAAATCATTTAAATTATAAATAGGGGGGGGGGAAATAAGCAATATGTTCTTAAAACCTAAGTGTCGCGGCCTAAAAAAAAAATAAAAAAAAACGAAGTTTTTTTTTTTAGGGAAAAATTAGTTCTTTTTAGATAAAGCGATATCCATTAAAGTGTTTTCTGCTATAGCAATTGCAGGTACAATTATTAAGAACCATGCAAAATAGAAAGCAGTAGAGCATTGACCAATAGTAACGTAAGGTTCATTAGGGTGTTGAGAACCAATCCACATTAAAATAAAGAAATCAACTACAAAAAACCAGAAGGCTAATTTCATAGCTGGTCTAAATTGGTTACCTCTAATTCTAGAAACATCTGTTAAAGGTAACACTAATAAAATTAATAAAGAACCAAACATAGCTAATACTCCTAATAATTTATTAGGAATAGATCTTAAAATAGCATAATAAGGTAATAAATCTAAAATATAATTTACTTAAACTTCGTTTTTTTAGCCTTTTCCCTTAGATAAAGGAAAGATAGTAAAAAATTTTAATGTAAATATATAACCCTTATTATTTCTAATAAAGATGGACTATATCTTCACCCTACCTTTAAAAAGAAGGGGCTTTACGTGTAGTCTCTGAGGAACCTACTAACTTACTCTAGCTTTTTTTTTCTTAATGTTATCCCTCCATCAGAGTCTGAAGCCTCCATCTTGAGGCTAAGCTAGCTATTTATTTTCTCGCGGTTAAAAAAAAACTTCGTTTTTTTTTTAAGACTCTTTCTTTTTTTTTAGGTAAAAAAAACTAAAGGAACGGTATCGACTCCTCTTTAACTAAGTTATTTAATCAAGAGCAAAGGTCAAATAAAAATAAAAACGAGTGTAAAAACTCTTACCTTTATATAAGGGGAAAGGCTGACGCTAAACGATAAAATAAAGCAAAAAGTATGTGTTGGTTTCCTGCTGATTTTCCATTCTGATGTAAACTTAAAAATAAAAAATTACTTATAAGAAATTAATCAGTCCGTATCTTTAAAATTTTCACTTACTTAAATAATACTCTTTTTATGTTTCCCTAAAAGCACCGACCTTTTCGCGTTAGCGAAAAACAATGCTTTTTTTTTTTAAGTCAGCGATAAAAATAAAAGTTATTTAAATAATTTAAGATAAGTACTTAAAGCTTTAGGAGTTTCGAGCGTATAGTAAAGTTTATTTTTCTTAAGATTACTCTTAAGCATGGCATTTATTAACTTTATACCATTCAGGAACAATTGAAGCGGGAGTTACCATAGGATCTGCTGGTATATAATTATCTGAATGTCCTAATAAATTAGGATAAAAGAAAACAATTATAGATAATACTAAAAAGAAAGCAAATATAGTAACTAAATCTTTAAAAATGAAATAAGGATGCATTGCATATCTATCTCCATTTGAATTTACTCCATTAGGGTTACCTGAACCATGTACATGTAGAGCTATTAAGTGTCCAGCTGCTAAAGCAGCTAAAACAAAAGGTAATAAATAATGAAGAGAGAAGAATCTATTTAAAGTAGCATTAGAAACACTGAAACCTCCCCAAATTACAAAATATTAATGACATAATTTTTAATTACATCTTTCATTGCCTCACGGCAAAGTTTAGACTATTTCTTCAACCAAACGCCTGCTTTGTCTTAATTATTTTTCTCTAACCTTAAGGTAAATTAAATTAAGGCTTAAAAAAGAGAGGTAGCGAAAAAATTAAAAAAAGCTTAAGCTTTTTTTTTAAGTCTCAGACTTAAAAAAAACTTATCGCTCCTTTCCTTTATTTACTTAAAACAATAGTAAAAAGAAGGTTTTTTTAGTCGCTCTTACCTTTGTTTTACTAAATAAAAATAAAAGAAATAAGTAAGCGAGCGGGGGATTTTTATATAAAAAGGCGAAAAGATTTATTTAATCTTTTTTTTACTTGGTTGCAGGGCTGTCGTGTCGAGCTTATTGTTGGTATAACTCACCCATTAGTCGTTGAACGTTCTTGATACATAATCTATGCAAAATTATTTACCTTATTTTTTTTTTCTAGCTAACGCTAACGCGCGAAAAAAAATAGGCTGCGATAAAAAATACCGAATCAAGCTTCGCTGCAAATTGTCTTAAATTAGTCGCTCTTACCTTTCTTTTTTTTACCTTAAAAAAAAAATAAAAATAAAAGAAAAAAGTAAGCGAGCGGGAGGTTTAATTTAAGATATCCTTGCATTTTTCCCTGTTTAACTTTAAAACATTACTGTTTTAAGGAGCCAAAAATCACAGATTTATAATATAAAATTCTAGTATGATTATACCAAATTTGAAAATATTTTTTTCGCTTACTTTTTTGTTACTTATTTTATAACACGTTAGCGTTAAAAAAATTTAGGAATTAGTTAATAAATTAAACCACCGCAGGTTCAATAATCGCTGGAAGTAACGCTTTAAAAAGGAGGGTTTTAGCTAATATAGAGAAATTAAGTTTTTATCGCTAACGCTCGCTCTTTTTTTTTAAGACAGCGACTAATTTTATTACCCTTTTTTAATGCGTGTGGACTAACAATACCAATAGTAGGCAAAAATAAGTAGTAAAGCATAGAATGTTGTTTACTATCTCTTACTTTTTTTTTAAGTAAGTAAGCGACTCTTACCTAAGGTAACCAAAGGAAAGTAAGTGAAAAAAAAAAAGATTTTCTGTGATAAAATTTAACTCAACAATATCTTGACCAAATACTGGTATAGCAGATAATAAATTAGTAATAACGGTTGCCAAGTTTTAAATATATGTACTGTAGTTTGTAGAACTAAGATATTTTTAAAAAACTTCTTTGTTTTCAATACATATACCACGTATTTTACTTATAATTTTAACCCTCCTCCGCTATTCGCTTCCTCTGGTTTATTTTATATGCTACCTAATTTAATTTTTTTTTTAATAAGCAAAGGCAATAAGTAAAAAAAATAAAGACAGCAAAGGCAAAAGTATATAAAACAACAAAAAAGGAGGGCAGGCGGATAAAATTAAAAAAGGGTGGTGCTTTGCACACTATCTTTATAAACATTACTGTAAAACCATATGACATAACAAAGTATGCTAAAACTCCGACTGTACATTAAGCATTAATAGTACAAACACTTTTAATACCCACCGGTGTTCCAGTCTGTAGCGACAGCTTTTTTTCCTGTTTTTTTAGTGACTGCTTTGCAGCTGATTTTTCTATCTCCCCCTCGCGAAAGCGAGCTAAGCGAAAAAAAAAACTTATTTTTTTTTTTTAATTTTGCATCTTTTTATATAGCTTTGTATTATAACAATAGTTAAAAGCAAAAGGCATAAGCGATACCTTAAATTTAATACCTTATTTTTTTTCTCTTACTAAAAAAAAAAAAAGGAAAAAAAGAGAAAAAAACTTTTTTTTTTATTTAAGGAAAAAGGCTAACGCGACTTAAAAAGTAAGTGAGAAAAAGAACGTAGTTTATTAAGCGGTTAAAAATAAAGTCTACCTTTGCCACCTTTGAGGCTTAAGGCTACGTTGGGGAGATAATAATTTTAAGAAAAACAGCAAAGGCAAAGTATAAAAACTAGAAAAAAGATACCGACGGTCTAGATATAAAACAAAATATTTTTGACCAGTTTTCACCAGTATTGCCTATTTAACTTTTTAGTTTAAGTAAATTAAGGTAATGCTACCTAAACTTAATAAATGTTAAATGACTATGCTTATTCTTTACCTAATTTATATTTCATAGAAGAATGTACGTAATGTTCAACTATATCACAAAGTAATGGCATAGATTCTTTCCATATATAAATATGATATTGGGGCTTAAGTTCTCTGGCTCCGGCGGATTGTATTGTAGCCTTTAGATTAAAATTATCATGTAGTACTTTTACAAGTAATAAACAATCTGAATAATTAAAGGCATTGGTAGAAAGTTTCAAGCCTTTTCCTACTTTAGAACCATCATCCATAATCCAAATAGCTAAAGCTAAAGGATCTAGGAATTCACCTATATTAGAAGGAACTTTTTTAACTCCATCTACATACCATAATTCTTGGATCCAATTAAAACTAGTATAAGTCCATGTATTAAATCTTATAATTTTTCTAATAACACCTTTTTTACCTAACCGTGTTTCTTGTTTAGGTATTGTTGGATTACAGTAACCTAACTCAGTTAACTTTTTTTGTAAATAAAGTAAATAGGTCAAGTGACTGCCTTCTTGGTAAAAGCTTATTCTAGTACCTTTACCTTTACTTCTAAATTCAGCAAAGCCGTTACCTAATAAGCTACCAAAAATAATAGAAAGTATTGTTTTATTATGTGGTCCTATTCTGGATTCAGCTCTAACCCTTTTTAAGATAAGGCTATCTTTAAAGTGGTTATTATTTGCAAACATATTAGAACTATAAAAAAAAATCTCTCACATAAAAAGCTTAAGCTTTTTTTTTTTTAAGCCGCGATAAGTTAAATATATAAATGAAGGAGTAAAGTATAAGCCAGTTAAAAAACTTAAAGAAAGACTCGCAAATATCTCGTTAATAGTTGAAAATAGGCAAACTTCTCTTAAGAAGAAAAAGATTTGAAATATATTGTCGCTGACGCGAGAAAAATAAATATAAACATTTGAGGCTATTATAAGGCTACCCCATAAAGACATTTGACCATAAGGTAAAACATACTAAACTTTCAAATTATAATAAGACAAATAAAATCAAATTTCGCTGCCTTATATTTTTTTCTTAGTTAATTTTTTTTTTAAGAAAAAAAAAAAATTAAGGCAGAAAAAAATAGAGCGGTCGCTGCCTTCTCTTTACTTTTTTTTTATAAAAAAAAAGTAAGTAAGCGAGCTAAGCGAGAAGGTAAATATAAAGTGTTCTTTTCTTAAATTATGAAAGAATACCTTAGATTTTTAATATTAAATTCTCTTAAAAAAGGGTAAAAAGTTTCGACTGTGCATTAAGCATCATTTCAGACACCCATAAGTGACCCAGTCTGTCGCGATCATCTAGATAACCGACGATCTCTTATTTTTGTTATTTAGTGGTTTAGATTTAATTAAACTACTTTTTATAAATTCGTAGGACCTTAAATTTTTGTCTCCCTTTGCTTTTGACTATTGTTTTTTTTTTTAAGAAAAAAAAAATAAAATTAAAGACAAAGGCAAAAGGAAAAAAAAAAAAACAAAAAAAAAAATATTTTGATCTTTTTCACTAATATTG
>Ga0247779_1000588_pt1 | contig 21596 bp, 23 predicted proteins | sample UWRJL221509R5_FD_179925 | JGI IMG/M metagenome (GOLD analysis project Ga0247779, IMG submission 179925) | Plant litter microbial communities from Arlington Agricultural Research Station in Wisconsin, United States - UWRJ-L221-509R-5 | ecosystem: Environmental > Terrestrial > Plant litter >... | reverse complement strand
TGGCCCCCTCAATCAGCTGACCTAAATCCAATTGAACACCTTTGGCATCACCTCAAAACCAGACTTGGAGACTATGAAAGGCCACCTTCTGGAATTGCAGAGCTATGGGAGAGGGCACAAAAGGAATAGAATGATATTCCAGCTTCTGTTTGTCAAAATCTAGTGGAGAGTATGCCTAGAAGAATTCAGGCTGTATTACAGGCAAAGGGAGGTTATACCAAGTACTAAAAACCTAGAATACTATATTATAATATGGAAGGGACAAAACCATTCAAATGTACTTGTACTAGTAGAATATTAATAGTGTGGGAATAAAATAATATTATATAACAAAATAAATTGTAACTTGTTACTAACATCCTAATCTACCTTGGTTAAAAATTTCAACCAGTTTGGATCAGCCAGTCCAGAGTTATTCAAGTAACCGTCCAAATTCAAAAAACATTTGAACAGTTTTGTCCCTCACTATATGACTTACCTTCTTCTGTGCTCTGTGCAGATGGTAATAGACGGTGTTCCCCTTAAACCCACAAACACCATACCTCTTTCAATTTTGCAAGCCTCTTTAAACAAATGGTTTTGGTAGCAAGCTACTCTTATAGACTACAAGATCCAAAAGAAATCAGATTAATTGAGGTGAGTTAACAGATAAGGATAATTATCCTATACAATGATTGCTCAATCCATGTTTGGCAGTGGCAGAGCATCAAAAAGCACAAACACACTAGCATTGCTGGTGGGCCTTTTGCTATACACTGTCTGTGCTATGCTCTTTAAATTCACTATTTTTCTAGGTTTAACAGTGTACATTTACATTTATGATTTGTATGCCCATATACATATGTGACACATGGAAAGACTCTTGAAAGCATCAAAGAAAGCCCAAATAAAAGAAATTTGAGCAAAGACAATCTAAGCAAAAGAGACATGAAGGAGGCTGGAAGCCTTATCACAAAAATTAGACTGAGGCATACATGGAAGAAAATAGTTTGAAAACTTATAATGTAATGTACTATGTATGTATACAAGATACAAGATACTTATTGTTGATGGAAGAATCAACTGGCAAACACTAATAGCTGGCAGACATAAAAGAATACCAGAAAACCAATTTTGCTCTACAATCGTGAATGCTTTTGCTGTATTATATACAAGCAAAACAAGCAAAAGAGCAAAAAATAAGATGAACTAGGGGCTATTGAGAACAATTTGCTGCATTTTAATTGGTGCTTTTTGCTGTATTATATACGAACAAAACAAACTGAAGGTATAGGTGCCATGGTAAGACAGAGATAAAGAGATAAAAGCTTTTTGCTGTATTAGAGTCTGTTTGGTTTGCATAATACCAAATAATATGATTCTCAAATTGATGGATGATGGCTCCCACTGGCCAAAAATAGTATAATGTCGTCAGCCGAATTTCAGCAACTGATTTGATCTAAGATAAGCGATAAACATCAGAGACTGGCCTCAACACCACCACATTCCGTGCACACTGTACGTGCATGGCCATGGCTTTATTAGATGAGGCCCTGCAATTCGTTCTCTTTCACCCCTCTCTTAAGAACTGCCATGCCCGCTGCATCTACCTCTGCCTCTTGGACCCCTGCAGAAGAGACTGCCTTTGTCAATTATCTATATGATCATGAGGCAGAAGCTGGGGATGGTGGTAACTTCAAGAGTGTTACCTTCCAAAATGCTCTTCCTACTATATCTCCTCTTTGGGTAAAAGGTGCAAAGAAGACTGTGAAAAGGTTACAAAACAAATATTCTACGGTATGTCCTTGTAAAATCATTCAAGATATATTGATCTTATATCATTCCTCTCAGTTCTGACGAATCTATCGTGTCATCAGGGCTATCCAGGAGGTCTCAGGCTGGGTCTGGGCCAATGAGACTGGTGCTAGCATTACGCCAGCATCTGCGTCTGCGTGGGATGATTATGTCAAGAAACATCACGATGGCCGGCCCTTTCGCAATAAGGGATGGCCACACTTCAATAAAATCTCGGCTCTCATGCCTACTGCTGATACGGGCGCCAATGTATATCACCCAACCGCTAGTCAAAACATCGAGTCCGATGAGGAACCGTCAAGCCCTCTACATTCAGATGTCCCTTTGCTTCCATCTGACGATGGCATTTCTTTCACTGAAAACAAGGTAATTAATTTGTATATGACCACTATAATTTTTTAAATAAGTCCTAATTATGGCCTCCAGGAAACGACAGACCCCATTGCTCCCCGTAAACGGGCCCGTGAGCCAGCAATACCTACATGTCCAGCAACCAAGCGTCAGTGGGCCTCTCAAGGGGCAGCTGCTCTCCTAGACATGTCAGCGTCATTGACACAGATTGGCAATGCTCTTGCCGTTGCGCTTGCACCCCCTACCACCATGGATCCAACCCCTCGCTGTCGTGCAAACACTGTCAGCCTCCTTTTGCGCCAAGAAAGTGATTGGTTTGACAACAGCCAACTTGTTGAAATTATCGACCTCATGCGTAAAGATCAGTCCGCAGCAGATACTTATCTAGCACTTTCAGAGGCCAGTGTTCACCGAGACTGGATCCGTGCTCAACTCCCATCTTAAAAGTTTTACATTACTGTCCTTCAAATCCATATCTATGATACTAGTACATTCATTTTAGTCACAGTCGTTTACCATTTACAATATCATTCTTTAACTAATTTCTGATTCCCTTTCTTGTTGGACCCGCTGATAGTCCTCCCATATCCCACCAGCAATCTCGTCTCTATTCTGTGTTGCATGCATCTTTTCAGCGACGGTAACTGCACCATTGGATAAAACTGATAAAACTCCGAACTCGTTATTCTGGACTGTCCCTGGTGTAGGATCAAAGTCACTGTCACTGCTGTTAAGATAAGCATCTATGTCAGTGGGATCATATTTGAGAATGAAGTTGTGTATTGCTGCGAGGCCAGGAGGAACGTGAGCTTGAATTTCCATTGAAAATTGTGGTGGTCTGTTTAGAATACCCCATCGTTTCTTCATCACACCAAAGACTCGTTCAACAACATTGCGTGCAGAAGCGTGTCGCAGGTTAAATAACTCTTCTTTGGTTTATGGTCTTGTATTTGCACGCCCCCATTCAGCAAGGTGGTAGCGTACTCCACGATAAGGCACTAGCAATGCGTCACAAATACCAAAGCCAGCATCAGCCAGATAGAATTTTCCGTCAGGAATTGTGAGATCAGTGAGGCGTGAGTAGGAGTACATTGCTGCATCGGCAGTTGATCCTTCCCAGCCGCTAAGGAAATACAGAAATTGCATCGAGAAGGAGACACAAGCGAGGCAGTTCTGTGACACACCACCTTTGCGATTGCGAGCTGCATGTCGATCGGATGCTGATGGGCAGCAGTTTATATGTGTTCCATCCATTGCTCCTATTGCATTAATAAACCAAGGTGTAAATTTCTTCTGGCTTGAGATATATTTGGAGACTGGCTCGTCAACACGAGGCAGAGATACATATTTTTTGTAAAAAGGACCAGACGATACTGCTTGAAGAATTCGCCGGACGTACCTGATGATGGGGCACACAATAGGTTATCCTGATTAGCAGTGTTTGATAGGATACAAAAATACATTAATCACTTTGAAACTGTCTCATTTGACCTTTGAAATTGTTCTCCAATGTGTCTAATAGATAGGCCTGTGATGCACATATACAGGAAAATAGTGGCCTGTTCATTTAGTGTCACAATCTTGGCATCTTTTAATCCACAGACACTGTGTAGCTCATGCACAAAGGTGAGGAAGATATTAACCCTCATTCCAAGCTCTGTCCAGATGCGATCATGGTGTCCATGAATTAATTCATCCACCCAAGCTTGTCCTGTTAATTTTGAGGTGTGGTACTCTTGCTTCCAGTACAGTGGGGATGCATACAGCTGTGCAACAACCCCTATCACATTCACAAAGTATACTGCTGCAACAAGCAGCTGCCTTCGTTTGCCTGCCAGATGGGGAGTAGGCATGGTAAGAGGTGGGAAGATTATTATCTATTGTAATCTTAGGTCGCGTTGATATCGCTTATCTTAGATCAAATCAGTTACCAAGATTCGGCTGACGACATTATACTATTTTCGGCCAGTGGGAGCCATCATCCATCAATTTGAGAATCATATTATTTGGTATTATGCGAACCGAACAGACTCTTATATACAAGTGAGGCATACCAGGAGGCAATGATAAGGCGTTAGTGTCAGTGAGAGTCATTGAGAAAGATATTTTGTTGTATCATATACAAACAAAATAGTAAATAGATCAAGATTCAAACAAGTGAAAATGCTTATGTAAATTCTTGAGAAGTTCGCTGAAGGATAAATAAACAGACTAAGATTGTATAATATTAGTTTAGCTGATAATTTCAAACTCAATTACTGTAATCATTTTGTTGCCCACTGTTTATAATTAAGTTGCTTCCTGCACCTCTCTTGGAGCCTTGTTCAGCTTCAGCCTCAAGTGCTTGATATTTCGTTTCTTGACTTATGTGCCTCTGTCTTGCCCATATGCAATACAGCAGACATACAGGTTGTTTGCTAAACATTGTTTGTATGTAATACAGCAATTTTAGAGGCAACTTTGAAACCTCCTTTAACTTTGACAATCTTATATTATGAATACTAGCAGCATTTGGGACGAGCCTAAACCTCTGCCATGAAAATTGTTTGGTTAATTTTGCTTATATTGATACAAAGTGTCTTATTACTGGATTTTTGGAGGTAGAACAACTCCAGAACATAATAGAGCTTATCAAAAATATGTTTGACGCACTCGGCGTATCATTCTAAAGGTGATCTGAATCATTTAACTCAAAAATGGATAGACCTCTACAATATGTCTTCCTTGTTTTCCATCTATATTACTCAGAGAAACAGAACATGTTAAATTTTTAATCTAATTTATTTGACAGCTAATTTATGATTATTTGGTACACCACTTTGCCATACACTAACAACACATATAATTGTGTTCTTTCTGTTTCTATTTTTTTCTTCAAGCCTGAGTGTGTATGTATTGTGTATATTGTATATGCTCATGAACTGATATACAGAACTCAGTAATCCTACCAATGGCCATTCTTTTCCTGGCCTGCCTCATTCTCATCTATATCAAATGTAAGCTCATAAACTCACATAAGGCCCAGAGCCTAATAATATTCTTGATTTTTTGGAATATTTTTGTTAACAAGCTCATAAAACAACATTTTTGTCCAGAGTGCTTTATATATACCTGTACAATGATCTGTTGCCAGATACGTAAATAGCCACAAATATTACCAAATTTGCCTAGATAGACTGTTTCAATTTAGTCTAACACAGACACATAACTTTTTGTTTGCTAAGAACTTATAGATGAGGACTTGGTTGAAGAAACTATGATACATGCTGAGAAGCTTATCAGCAAACCTTTAATGAGGCATCAGCAATGCCAACAATTGTATATCAGTTAATTGTAGAATTTTTTATATTTTTAGCTAATATGTCTCTTCATGCCGCAGTCATGAGAGATTCAGAAGTAGACCCACAAGAGCAGGAGAAAGTTATTCCTGACAAAAGAACAAAACCTGACATTAATAAGGTTGAATCTTCATCTCCGTCAGGTTTGTTTTTTTCTTTGGTTATAACTCTATTTGATGAAGCTCTTAGTAAAAAGACTGAACAGAAAGGAGCGCAGAATCTTCAGTTGTTGAAATTATTGGAAGAAGTGGTAACCACTCCAGTCCTGGAGATGGCCAATATATAGTATAGAGCCTACACAAAGGCCATGATCTGCTAAGAGTGTAATATCACACTCATTTTTTTGTAAAGTGGTGTTAAAAACTATTTCTTTGATCTTAAACTCAACCATTCTAATTTCAAGCCGAAGGCCAGCAAGCTCAACCTGTTTTTGGCATCCAAATTAACAAGAGTTGAACCTGCAGAAGTCAGGGATGCAACAGAGGTAATCTTGCAAAGATTTATCACAATTGCACAACTGGAGTAAAGAGTAAGGATCCTGTAAAAGAATGCTATATCCAAACACTTTTTTCATTTGCTATCCAAGACTTGCAGGTCAAACCCAGTAAGAAGCACGAGCATTTTTCTTCAATGACACTGCACAGTTAATAGAGTCAAAGCCTGTTGGAATATTGTACAGTTCATCTCAAGTAGAGAGCCAGGCCTCTTTTCTCTGCTCCCTCCATGGACTTCTGGATCTGGAGATGGATTGCATTATAAAGCAAAATCAAACTACTCTCAATTTAGTTTTTGAGGAAAGAGGTGTTGAGGCATTAATGTTGTGCTTTGAAGACAGAAGCCAAATAGCATCTCTTATGCTATCTATTCTTTGTATTATATATTTTTTAACAGACAAGCACTACAAAATCTTAAGAGAAGTTGTACTGTTGATGTTTGCAAGGGACATAGGGATATTAGAGGCAGATAAGTCCCACTCAGAAATGAGATAAGTCTCGACAAATAGAAGAAGGTAGGAGAATAACATTCATTGACACTTTGTCTCAACTAATTTTCTAATTTTCTGGTTAACCAGTTCCCTTGAAACAAGAAAGGAACTCAGGCAAGTCATGGACAAGGCAACTACATTGACATACACAGCTGTAGAGAGGAACATGATATGGACCATTCTTGCCCATCTCACTAGTACTGAGGCACTATCTGCACCAGTACTCCTAAAATCCTCTCTGCACAGCTTTGCAAAGCATTGGGTTGACAAATATCTTTCTGAAACTTGTTTTGCCCCATTCAATATTCTGAAGAGGATGATACATGGTTTTGGTCGTTTATTTAGAGTAACTCCAAGACCAGAAGTTGTTAGATGGGACTCTACCAATGAAATACTCAACTTATTTAGTTATGAAATCAACTTAGGATTAGAACATCCCTCTGAATGTTTACGCAAGTATCAAAGACTTGGAAGAGAAGTATCAGATTCAAGGAATTAAAAATAATGGAGATGAAACTACTCCAGTGTTTGTTTATTTTGCTGGGGAGCCAACAAAAGCCTACCCCATTGTCTGCGCAGAAATCCCAAACTCATGGAATCTTCCCCCATTAAGAAATGCATGTATCAAAATTTGGTTGTTGTTTTCCAAATCACATTCAAAAACTTTAATATCTTTGGCTTATTCCAAAAGGCAGTAGTAAAAGACATTGCTTCCTTTGGCTATACAACAACCATTGGACTTTCCCAGTTCTATAAGCTCTTGCTCAATTATGTCCTGCACCTGGCTGTAGATCCCAAAGGTGGTTGTCTAAGTAAAGTTGCTACCTGTTTCCTGCTCATAAAAATCAAATATCTCTATATCTTAGCTCATAATCTCTGTTACAGATATTGAAAGAAGGTGCTGGACAGCTCCAAAAAACAAAGCTAACAAACAAGATCTTACAGAATTCATCTGCTTAGATTCCCATGGCTCAATCTCCATCACATAAAACTCTCACCAATTATATTATGTTGTCTCTCATCAAGGAACTTCCTAATAAGACCAGATCAGAGACTCAAGAGAGCTATTCCACTCTTCAAGGCAATGGCTAGACGGGGATCAATCACTGTGATGTGATTTTCTTTATGATTACTGCAAATAAGAAGGTGAGTAGCATAGATTATAATGCAATCAGCAGCTAAATATATTATATACATCAAGGTTTATACTATTGAAGTCCATGATGTGTTGATGGAGCAAAAGAATAGAAAGAATCTTCAAGCACTCCTGGAAGAAGCAATCACCAAGGTCGAGAGCAAGTGGGGATCCCAGATTGTTGCCGTTGCTACTGATGCATTGAGTGAATGTCGTCGAGCACATAAAGATCTAAAGGTTAAATTTCCTAGGCTCATCATCTTGGACTGTTATTTTCATCAAATGAGTACTGACTTATAAATACTATACACATATTTATTTACGGTCTCTTATGACTTTATCAAGATAAACTTAGTCATTGCTGACTACTTCAAGGCAGACTCCAAAATTTCAAACATATAGATAAAGCTGGTGACCTAATTACCTGGCTTTGCAACAATGTTATGGTACTCGCTCTTCTGCGCAAAAATCAGCTAAAAACAAGCAGAAAAACCTTGGCCATATTATGTGCTACTCTAACACAGTGGATGAGGTGGATGGCTCACTTATGCATATATGAGTGCCTCTAACACTTTCTTTGGATTGGATAAATTTGGCACTCTTGAGCAACTCCAAGCAGAGGAAAATGTGAGTAGTATTATTAGTATGTCTATTCCTGATTGATTTACTGGTGCTTATCAAAAACAGCCATGCTTGAAGCATCCAACCATCCTACTGCATCTGATTTGACATTGACAATCGCTACAGAACTACGTCTACAGAACTATGTGGACCACCAACTTTTACCACTAGGAGCACATTATCAAGCTCCATGAGTGCCAAGACATTAGCACCAGAAAGGAATGTCATGGAAGGTATGTAAAGAAAATACAGATTGCATAGCATCTGTGAATTAATATACTACTTATACCTAAATAGATCATACCCCCTAAGTGGAGCATATTGCAACCCTCCATAGTATCCTTGCTATTGAGATGCAGTGACTGGATCTGGACAATGATATACCATAATAAACTCCATCTGACAGAAACATCCGTCTGTAAGTTCATTTGCAGTCAAATTGGGTGCCTATGTCTCTTACAGGTATTTTTGACTTTGATAAGGCTGCATTCGGACTCAGAAATCCATTTTCTGATGGTGCATTTTTGTACTGTATATAGTAATCAATTTTTTTGTCATGTACAAGTACAGTCTCGTGAGCTGTGATGCTTTTGTAACCCAGATGCGGAGCAACTATTTGTTTGTTAATTATTTAATGAACACAATGAGAAAAGCTGCACTTAGCTTTCCCGTCTTTCTTCTGACTAATCTACTATCTAATAATGTCAAGAGCTTGCCAAACATGTACTAGCACATCCCTGCCATCAAACTCCCATGCCAACAGTCTCTCTTTGGAGGTGGTGTTGTAAATAGATGATTTGTTGTAGTAGCGGACTATAAGAAAGTCCTCGACAAGACACTAGTAAGTAATTACTAGGTCTCGGGTTTGTAGTATATAGTTCGTAATAAGTAGGTTCAATTGTATTATCTGTATGTTAGATAATACAATTGATATTCAAGAGGTAACAAGCTGAGGGCAACTGTAATGAACGAACTTCAACTAGGTTCGTTGAGACTAGAACTTAACCTTTGCAATAAGGTTAAGTTAACAACTTTATGCTTTGTAGCCAATAACTCTTGATTTAACTGGGGAGCCTCCCCATCGTTGTACATGGGTTTATATACCTATAATACCTCGCACAGACCACTAAGTAAATATTTACTACTTATACTATAGAAGGAAGAAAGTGAAGAAAGATAGAGTGTGTCACTCAATACTTGCAGCGAATGCTGTGTTTTTGAGTTGGCATGGTCGGCACGGTAGTATTGGTAGTCCGAAATTACTATTCTTAGTAATTTCGGTTCTTCTTTGGATAAGGTTTCTCCCGAATTAGTTGAGTCTGCTGCTTGCCATAATTAGAGTCGGTGAGACGTCTTTGAGCTCAGGACATCACCACTCCTCACACCTCCTAGACACCTTTAAATGCAAACTCTGGTTCGTCATTTGTCGCAAAGTTATTTCAGTTCCCGATTATCATCATGTCTGCACAATTTCGAGTTAACGAGGAGCAGACTAGGGCCATCGTCGACACCTTACTTAATCAATAGGCAAAGTCACCATGATGTCGGATCAAGAGATATCTCATGGAGCCTGGCAGAACTGGTTTAGGACGAATGACCTGCGCTTTTTCGAGATCATGGAGCAAGCTTCTGTTTTTGCGCATCACGGACTTGGAGGGGATGACGACGAGAATGATGATGATCATAAAGAGGGAACATCGTCCGTGGTCAACAATCCCAGTGTGGAGGCAGACAAACTTGCAGAGGAGTAATGTAATATCGGTTTATTAATTTGGTCTTGACTCGTGCTTGTTTATTTCCATCTTTCCGCACTTAGCATAACAATTAAATTTTTTTGGAACCTTTTCTTTTTCATGTTGCAACGACAAGTATGAGGCATTTATTTGTTTTGGTTTCTTATTTATTTAAGTTTCAGGCGTCAGACTCATCGTCCGACATCCCTGACTCGTCATCTGAGTCAGCTATTTCATATATTTTTGGAGCAATTTCATCGTCTTCTAATTGCATGAGAGGGACTGCAGTAATGTCTCGCGGTCTATAGGGAATGAGACGGAATGCAGCAAAGCACAGCTTTGATACAGAGCCATCCATTTCACAACGGTAGTACGAGCCACCTTTAGTGTGTCTTAAGACAATCATTGGGCCAATATAATGCAGTTTAGTCTTGCTTCCTATGGCTTTGTCATATTTTGAATTCTGTACCAGAACCAAGGATCCTGGTTTAAAGTCATAATTTTTGAAGGAGGAAGCAAATTCCTTCTTATATTGTTCCACAGATAATAGTCTTGATTTCATAACCATCTCTTTTACTCTCTGTAGGTCTTGTGGCCGTTTCTGGAACATTTTTGCACGAAGAGCAATTAATTCTTCTGTTGTAATAAGATGGTCCAGTCTGGGAGCGAGATAGGTTGCTTCACTAAGGTCAAACTGCATTAATGGCTCGACACCGTGCGCTATATAATATGGCGAGTAGCCAGTCAACTTCTGCACGGTTATCCGTTCAGCCCAGAAGACTGATGGAGCAGCGATAGGCCATTGTGACTCATCACCGTCGGCTGCTTTCATAATTGCTTCCCGGACATTGAAATCTCATCGTTCAATTACTCCTTGTGCTCTGGAATTATACGGTCAAATCCTTATATGCCGGATATAGTATTTCCTCGCTATGTAGGCCACAGCCTCCACATAGGGCAGTCCGTTGTCCATCCCTTTTTTATCAATCATACCCCATCTGCATATGATTTCTTTGAAGAAAAAATCTCCTATGGTCTCTGCTGTCTCACGCTGCAATTTTCTCCATTCTGGGTACAAGCCAAGCGAGCAGTGCACATGAATAATATAACAAAAACCGTTAACCTTCAGCATGAACATTGTATCAACATATACTTTTTGGAACAACCCAGCCGGCACAGCAACAGTCGAGGGAATTTTCATTTTGGTAAGCTGGCGTGTTTGACAGACATGGCAGGTCTGAACAAACCACTTTACATCATGGTCTAAACAGGGCCACCAGAAGCGGTTTAACAGGCGCGTTCTGATCAAGAAAATTCCTTTGTGTCCAACATCATCATGAGCTTGTTTGATCAGGGAAAGACACTTTTTCTGTTCAACAATGAGCTTATGCTTGAAAGCAGGGTCCCGCTTCTAAAGTCTACCATCCTTCAAAAAGAACTGGGACGCCCGTTTGACAAATAACTTATAATCCTTCTCGGATAACCCGTCTGGTCGTTCAAGGTTATCTAAAAATATACGAATAGCCTCCAGGCGCTGGTCCTGAATCTGCACATTAGGAGATTGTGGAATGACAATTTCCTGAGCACAAGCCACCAGGTTGACTTGATACGAGTTTGCTAGCTCCACAGTGAAGCAATTAGCTTTATCAATCCAGTCTTCAGGGTTGTCGTCGTCCTGCACATCCTCTGGCGCTTGTGGACGACGAGACAATCCGTTCGGCGCAGCATGGTCTTTGGCAGGCACATGGCGCAATTTGAAATCAAAAAGCAGAATTCCAGCAATCCACCGATTCATTGCCACGTTGGGTTGGATGTCTGGATTATTAATCATCCCTTGTATATATTTTGTATCCACCTCTACGACAAGGTTTTTGACACCAACTATCCAGACTTTTACGTGCCGGAGTGCCCTGAACAGGCCATAAAGCTCGAGTCTAGCCTGCAAATACCTTTTTTCATGGTCATTCCATGTGACAGAGCCATAACGAGAGGGATAGCACCTTCCATTGTCACCGATTTGCGAAAGGACGTACCCTACGGCTATCCATGATGAATCAACAGCAAGAATGACTTCGTTATCACTCTTGTAATCAATGGCTCTAGTAGCTTTACAGTTACGAGCAAGATTTTTAAGTGTGTTCATTGCCTGTAATTCTTTTTCTCCAAAATGGAATTCAACATCCTTTCGTATCAAGTCGATTAAGGGTCAAGCATGCACCGCAAAATGGTCGATAAAAATATGAATAGTTCCCATGATACCCAGGAATCCTTGAATACCAGAGGTATCCACCGGCACAGGCCAGTCCAGGATCTTTTGGACCCGCGATGAATCAGGAATGCGACCTTTGTATGTGCATCTATGGCCCACAACAATAGCCTCTGGAACGCAAATATGTGATTTCAATCTGGAGAATGTTCCTCCCACATGTTCTATGCACTGAACAATCCTGTTTACGTCGAACAGATGCTCCCACACGAATCTCCTTATTCCTGGATTCTCAGGAATGGTCTTGTAGCCTCCATTAGGTAGCTCGTAGCGTGATTTGGGGCCCTTGATTGGAACATCGTCAATGAATGGTATGGTAACATCCAGAATTTCATCTTGCAGAAGAAAGGTAATGTCTCCCTGCTGAATCTGCATAGAATTTGTATATCCCATTGGAATTGAAATTAAACAAAATGTTCCCAGGGGAGTATGAAACGTGGTAAGGTCCCTTGACTCTACTGCTAGCTTCCTTTGGTCAAAGGCAATGAGAAGGTCACACATGCTAAGGCATGCTCTCCCTCCAAAAGCTTCAGCAAACAACTCCACCATGGGCGGCAAACCTCCATCCTTAATAACATGAGAGTTAAGACGCTGCAAATTATGCACCATTCGCAAGGTAACTCCATCCTTCTTTGGTACAACAAACACAGGTGAACGATACGAGGAGCTGGAAGGCTCATAAAACTTTTCCTTCTATTTTTGACCGCACAACATCACATACTCTGTCAAACATTCTGGGTGGTATAGAAATATTTTTCAAGGCCCAGGGTATGTGTTTTCGGGCAGTGTGGTAGCTACAGGTTTGACACGCTGTGCTACTTTCTTGTAGGTGTTTACATTGATTGTCTCCACATTCTGACAGACACCATTTGCAACCTCTTCCACGTATACACTGAATAACTGTGCTGCGCTGTTGCCAGTGCTTCTTACGGAGCTTTCCGAGCGCCTGTCACTGCTATCACTGACGTAGCCATGTGTTATACCAGCCATCAGTGATTTGCAGGTGGGCCGCACATGGCACACGCCACCAGCGCTATTATTGTCTTTATTGTGAGAATCGTGGCATCTGTCATTATTGTCTAACTGGCCAACATCTGAATTATTCAGCAGGCCAGACTCTCCTTCTTTTGTGCAGCACAGAACAAATTGGTGGAGATAGGCATCCTTGGTGTTTTCAAGGTCATGCTCATTCTGAAATGCTTGATATATGTGACCAGGAACTATTTTGCTAATGTCATCAATAACCAAGGTATTGACCGTGACAGCTGTTCATTCCCGCTGTCTTGCGAACGTCGGAACTTTGATAGTCGCTTGGGTGTTCGGGTCTTCCAGGACTAATGATGTGTCACCATTCTTCCAATGCTTAATAGCAGCTTGGGTCAGGGTAAAGAAAGGCAATCCCAACAGCATCTGGTACGATGCTTTTTTTAGGACCTGCGCTTGCACATAAAACGTGTATCCTCCAATGACGACTTTTAAGTCCTGAAGCAGTCCCAAGGTCATACTTTTGGACTTGTTAACGGCTTCCATGTTCACCAAATGGTTGCATCGCAACGGTAAGCCAGTCTTTTCCCATAGGTCTTTTCTGATTCCTATACTCTGAGACCCGTCATCCAATATAGCTTCCGCAGGTATGCTTCCGTTAATCATAACACTAATACATCTAAGATCCTCAAAGTGATTTGCCACAATAATGTCTTCGAGAGATGAAGGAAGCATGTGCAGCATAGAGGAAGCTTCTGTAATGATGACGGAGTCTTGCAGCACGGCTGCATCCTTGGGTGAGTCGCTATTAGGAACTTGTCTTGTCAGGACTAAGTCTTTTATTTGATGACAAATATCAGGAGATATGGCGAGTAGCTCCTTTAAGGTGAGCCCAATGGTGGCATCAAGGCCTTTATTCAACACATCCGTGAGTAGTTTACTATTCTCCGCCGCGGAAATGTATCTGTATTGAGGTCGTTCCGCACTGTTATTGACACTTTCAGCTGGGCCAGCGTCTTCGGTTTGAGTTCTAGGCTTTTCCTTAGCCATGCTTCTCATCTGGACCCTGTTTTTTGGCGAAGATGCACCAGTACGATTTTTCCTTTTCTCTTCAATCTTCTTTTCAGTTTGGATGGCTAATGATTCCAATATTTCCAGGTCTTTGATTTTGCCGAACGACAATTCTGTTGGTTCATCGATCATCTCTTCAATTTTGGACGTGGACGGACCCGTTTCATATCCCTCTGGCGTTTCACTGCACACGACGACACCTCAACAATGTTGGAGGATTTAGACGGGGCATTCGCTTTGTGCCAGTTATCTATCTTCTCCATGAGGTTCTTTCCTTGTGTGAATCGAGGTACACGTTGTCCATCTGGCAATACAATTTGATTGGTATCATTCCTTTTGCAAAGACCCTTTTTGATATATTCAGCAACCTTTGGGCATTCATGATAGAAATGGTTGGGGTCAGAGCAAAAGATACAGTCTGTATTTCGTGGTCGAGGTGAGCCTGATTTTTCCTTCCTGGCTGAATCTTTGTTAACGACTTTATTCAGCAGGGAGATCATGTTCGAAGGGTCGCCTTGTGATATCACTTCTAATAGTTTGGATACATCAAAGGTATCCTTGACTGGCGACAAATCATTGTTCAAACTCGCAGGCTTAACACCCGGATCTTCCCTTAGCAATATATCATTTTCAATGGTAAACATTGTGGCATCAAATATGTTGTCAAACTCCCAAGGTGTCTTTGAATTATGGTGCGGGTCTAACTGCAAAAGTTGCTCGGTCACAAACTTCTTGAATAGAGGGTCGAACCCTTGCAGGAACTTATCACCATTCCTGTCAGTCGACGCTCTCTTGTTCTTTTCCAGTTCTTGGGTTATTCTGACAAATTTTCAATAGTATATTCCTAATTCTCTCTTGTCCAGCATCCGTTTTCGAGCCTGGGATTTAACCAAGTTATCCAGGTCTGCTACTGAGAACAAAAGACCATCTTCTGATCCTGGGTACAGTCGGTAAATATATTTCTTGAATAATTCCAAGTCTCCGGATTCGGCTGACTTTCGCCCTTCCCATAGCACTCGTTCTTCAAACGAAATATATTGGATTGAGTACTTGATGATTTCGTCATCTTTTAGCGAACAGGTGCGTCCCCAAGTCTCTACTTCTTCAAAAAACTCACATAGAGATCTCGCTTCTCCATCAAACTTAGGTGCATTATTGTCCGATTGAGTGGGCATGCGAGGTGTTTGTAATGTCGACAGACTGGGAGCGCTCGAGGGTGAAGGGGTACTCGATGTTGGATGGTTCGATGTCATTTCGAGTAGTGAGCGTGTCAATGTTTCTTCGTCTTCTATATCTTCTGACTCTTCTTGTCATTGCAATCCAATAGCCGACCAATCTACTGGTCTTAGGCAAAATGATGGCGATAACTGGGGTGAGTACTCTGATGATGTAATCTCGTTACTAGGGTCCGATTATTCTTCAGCGGACAGGAATGCAGATTCTTTGAAGCGACTTTCGTCGGCTGTGATGACTCAACACACTGAGTCAAACAACTATGCAATTTTTATACGAACAAAACACTAGAACCCCCTCGCGGTGGGCTCCAGTTGTAAATAGATAGTTTGTTGTAGTAGCGGACTATAAGAAAGTCCTCGACAAGACACTAGTAAGTAATTACTAGGTCTCGGGTTTGTAGTATATAGTTCGTAATAAGTAGGTTCAATTGTATTATCTGTATGTTAGATAATACAATTGATATTCAAGAGGTAACAAGCTGAGGGCAACTGTAATGAACGAACTTCAACTAGGTTCGTTGAGACTAGAACTTAACCTTTGCAATAAGGTTAAGTTAACAACTTTATGCTTTGTAGCCAATAACTCTTGATTTAACTGGGGAGCCTCCCCATCGTTGTACATGGGTTTATATACCTATAATACCTCGCACAGACCACTAAGTAAATATTTACTACTTATACTATAGAAGGAAGAAAGTGAAGAAAGATAGAGTGTGTCACTCAATACTTGCAGCGAATGCTGTGTTTTTGAGTTGGCATGGTCGGCACGGTAGTATTGGTAGTCCGAAATTACTATTCTTAGTAATTTCGGTTCTTCTTTGGATAAGGTTTCTCCCGAATTAGTTGAGTCTGCTGCTTGCCATAATTAGAGTCGGTGAGACGTCTTTGAGCTCAGGACATCACCACTCCTCACAATATACACACTGATGCGCATCATGCTTCTATACCTTCAAAAATTCTATTTCGACACACCCTACAGCTTCAAAACGTGATCGTTCTGACTTTGACGTGACTTTGACGTGACTCCGATGTAACTTTGATGTAACTTAGACGTGACCTCGATGTGACCTCGACGCCCTAGGACCTCAAAAAAGGTCTGATCTGAGGACTTCAAATTGCTTCGACGAACCTCGAAACACCCTATTTGGACTCCAAAAAGTACTTCGACACTACTTCGATGCGCTTTTCGACTTCCACACATGGTCGTTCCAACTTCGATATGACTTCGACACATTTCAAGCTCAAGGACACGTTCCAGAACACTCCAGAAACATTCTAAAGTTCGTTCCGAACGTCCCCGAAGCGCAGATATTCTTATCCAGCTTGCTCCACATCGCCAAAGGATGCTCCATACTCGCTCACACACTCGCCGAACCTCAATATGTCGATTAGGCAACGTCTAAGTCCATTATCCGGGTCGTTTCAACATGCTGCATGATCCGAAGACTGTCAGATCAGGTACAGGCGCTTTGGGTAACTTTAACTCATGTTTTTCTTCATTCTTTCGAGTCTTGGCTTCGGTTAGAATCTTTCCTTTAACATTTTACGAACCTCCTAGACTTCATTCTTTTGGTTTAGAATTTTCATTTTCTCCATTTATCATTTTCTTTCACCTTTCGATTTTTATGTTTCTTTGTAGCTAGGAGTATAAAATCGAACCTCTGTACCTACATACTAAATAAGAACGAATTCCCCCTCTTTCTTCACAGTTTAGCTCTCGTCTCACTGCGTCTCACTTCGTACTGCACTTCGTCTTACCTCAAACCTTGTTATTGCGTCTCACTTCGACTTCAAACCTCGTTTACTGCATATATCTTGTCTTCAATGCTCCGTGCAGTGTCCCGAACCTCTATATTATCTTTGAATCACCTTCGACCTCATTCAGAACTTCGTACTCAGCCTCAATTCGACTTCGAACATCATACATCTACCTTCGACCTACCTACAAACCTTGCACATAGCTTCGAACCTACTTCGAAGTTGTTTCCTCTTGCTGGGACGTGCCCGAAACCCTGTCTAGCACCTCAGACGCATCTCTCGACTTCCTCTGGGTGTCTTCTGGTGTTGGGTTAGCTCGCGCCATCCTTTTGCTTTCGTTCACCACTCAGAAGGTCGACCACACATCAACACATATAATTACCCTGTTTCTCCATGCGATACTCTAAAATAATTATAAAGACCATAAAAAAGTACGTGTGGGAAAAAATGAGTCACACATGAATGACTTCACTTGGGTGGGCCACACGTGAAAAACGTGAAAAAAAAAAGTGACTTTATATACTATCTCTGCATGCACATCACTGGATAAGTTTCCTTCAATCAGACATACTCCACGCAGAATCACTTGATCCAATCCAAATCTATTTATTTATACCTAGAGAGTATTGCACGACAATCTGCTCTGCTTCTTCTAGTCTCTTTCCCCTCTTTCTATGTACCTGTGTATTGTCAGCTTTATCCTGAACACTGCCTAATTACCTTATCCTCTGCTCAAAGAGCTTCAAATCCCTTTTCATCTCCATAATATACCGTGCCTTACTCCAACCTGTCACCATTCTTTCGAGCTCTGTTAATCAATTCACTCTTCACCCCACCCCTCTTCCTCTGGGTATTCACTTCAGGGTTTAGAAAAAGTTTTAATACTTGCATCCTTTCATGGTTTAAAGCTGGAAGAAGCTGAGAATATAGACAGTCGACTTTATTTAAGTATGTGAAGGTTGAAGGTTGAAGGTTGAACTATCAGGTGAATAACATGTATTTTCTTGCTACATTACGTCAACATAAACACAACGAGAGGAAAGGAACATGTCACCTGGTTAACAAAAATTAATGGAGAGCTTTGCAGTTAGAAAATAAATAATGCGGGTATATGATAAAATCACACACTACTTTCTCTTCCTCCCTGGAGCTCAAGGTTTGACGTTGCAATGGTGATCTTCATATCTTTCTTTTCCCATCTTTACTCTGAGGAGTCGCTCAAAACACATTTATTCTCCCTAAACTTGCGAGATCAGTTGATATTAGCATCCAGCGTTTATGTACTTGCACATTATTTCTTGATCCCCTCCCACCATCCTGTTCCTTTCAGTACACTTTTTTTATTTTTTCCTCTTCCCTTCATTAGATGAAGCCAGGTTCTGTGGGTATACTCGAGTTTAAACTAGTTTAGAATTATAGATATATCAAATATAGTTTAAATGGTCTAGCCTACGTAGGTGATACTCGACTGGTTTAATTCGGACATGGAATCTCAAGTGGTTGAAAAATGAAGTAAAGCATTAAACAGGTTGAGATGGTGGCTATCTATTTCTTCTAAGCTACTAAATTGGCTGGATAGCGTACTCACCCAATCATCTGTATACCCAAGGCATGGAAGCAACAAAGACTTGGATTACAGATCAGAGGACAGTTGACAACGGCCGAGATTTCGTGATATCCTTGGCCTGAGTTGATCTGTCCGATATGCAAACTTGTCATGATAACCAAAAAGATAGAGAGGAGAGATAACCCTTTCAAGATCAAATACCTCTGTGCCGAGACAGTTTTCCTTTCTGTCTTTGGGGGAACATATCCATGAATGCAAGGGATGCGATAATCATCGATACAAGAAGTGACAGTCAGTCAAAGACGACGAAGCTTGCCCGGTGCGTGTTCGTCTTTGTCAGATTTCTATGCAGAACTTGATGGTCATCTGTCAGAATTCTTTGATCAGCTCTCGCGCAAGAAGAAAGGCATCGCAGTAGGGATTTTGTCGAATATTATGGTTCGGGTAATGATAGGCGGTAAAGAGCCTTCCGCGTCGTGGTTATCTATTACAGAGAGAGCTAGAACTCCAATAGCCACAAAATGGTATGTAATCGAGTAAATTCGCAAATTTTCATATCCCCTCGTCCCCTCGGCATTCCTACCATCCTTCCCTCGCTTTGAATAGCTCCACCTTCCTGCTCTATTTGGCAACCCTGCCACTTGTTTCTCCTATCACCTCATCCCCTCGGCACTGTGTCCGTCCTTTCCTCGCCTCGCATAACTCCCCATTACCACTCTGTTCAATGTCGGCTCGCTGCTCTGTCCTGGTACCCTTCCACTTGTAAGCTCCACTGATCCCTCCCTCACATGTATCCTCAAGCAAACATCAACGTTCAATTTCAATACCCCCTGCATGGTGTCTCCTCTCCTGTCCACCCCAGCTCCTGTCCATTTCAATTTTCCTGCATTGCACATGTTCTCCCCGACCTTTATCTATGCAGTAGTGCCAAATGCATCCAATAAAGTGTGTGTTCATATATCATATTCAATTGGCAAGTATTTCGGGGGAAGTTTGTCGTAATGTATGGATATGATTGAATTATCAATTGATCTCTCCTGTCATTTCCATACCATAATAATTCCGTGCCGTACTCTGACCCTCTGCCATCCCCACCCACTTGTAAATTCCAACGATCACTCCCTCATTTTGATTCGAATATTCCCAAAAGACGTCATTCCCATACCTGAACGTGCGAAACATTGGACAAGGAGAGTTGAAAAATATCATCGTGCTGTTGGGCACTGACGTGGAAAAGGAGAGCTAGTAAAAGTGAGGAACCTACCAAAACGTTATGAGTGATAATACTTCTCCATCTTGTCCCTTTCGAGTTCTTGCACTAGGAATCAAGGAGGACTTCACAGGCCATCATTCAAGCTGAGAGGCATAACCTGCCCGATCCTCAGTTTCGTGTTCAAGAAAGTGCATCAAGTGCTCGATGGACCAGAGCTTAGAAATAATTAGGGCTGCCAACCGTGCCGTGCACGGTGGACGGCCGTGAATCTCTTGAGCAAAGACGGCTCACGGCCCGTCCAAAAACGGCCGTGTAGTCACATAAAATGTAGGTCAGACGGCACGGGTACCTGTTAATACGGCCGTGCACGGCCGTGAGGTGCCTATAGCACATGATGATAATAAAACTGAACAGAAAATGCAGTAAATCACAAATAAGTATATATTAGACCTTTATTCCACAAAATAAAATATAAAGAACCAACTTTTAAAGACATTTGCCACCTAATTCTTGCATTCTCGATGAGACGAACTCATGTGACATACCTGTGACATTTGTTTCAATCTCCGATTACTGACAGTTACGGTCAAATTGAGCTCGAAACATGGCAATAGAATTTTTATTAAGAGAAACATGATACTACACGACAATTGAAAGGTAATACAAGTATATATTTAAGGAAATAAGTCGTATATCTATAGGACGATAACATTCAACCGTCTCACGGCCGTGACGGCCGTCTTTGCACGGGGTTGGACGAGTTACATTTTGACGCGAGACGGGACGGGTGCCGTCTCTTGCTCCTTTCTTTACGGGACGGCACCGTATGCCGTGAAACGGCACCCGTGACCCGTCTATCACGGGGCCAGTTGGCAGCCCTAGAAATAATTCAAAGATGGTACATAAACCACTGTGAACCACATTCTTTCTCGTTGTCTTAACTGTGTGTTTTCAGATTGAAGCCCACCTCGAAACGTGAACATGGTTTGCTGGTGGCGACCATCCCACATCGGCGGATTTCCTGATGGGATTTACATCAGGAAGAAGACACACGACTCGGGGAGGTCGTATGAGCTCCCCAAGCTCCCCAAGCTACCGATTTCGTGAAATCGTACCAGACATGTCTGTTTCTACGATTTCTCCCGATTTCGCCCCCGAGTAGGTACCGACCTTCCCAAGTTCACCCAAGTCGCCCCGAGTTTGATGGCAAGTACACGCCAAGATAGCTCAAACAGAGCATTACCTTTTCTGCTTTTGGAAATGATAGCGCCCCTTTCTTGTATGACGTTTCTTTCAAAAATTAAAAAAATTAAAAAAGTCATTTTTTGTATATTCGTATTAATCAGGCATTCAGTGTATCTACTAGTACTACTTTCTCTACGAAAGAGCACTGAACCAGAGCACTTTGAATTCGACACGAAGTTCTAATGGAGTACACGGAAAATGTCAGTAATGGAGGATGAGAGATGACACAGACACAGCACCACATACTCATATATCCAGCATCCTACGTGGATCAGAGGTGTCTCCAATAGACTCCTCTGA
>Ga0247779_1000587_pt1 | contig 21687 bp, 18 predicted proteins | sample UWRJL221509R5_FD_179925 | JGI IMG/M metagenome (GOLD analysis project Ga0247779, IMG submission 179925) | Plant litter microbial communities from Arlington Agricultural Research Station in Wisconsin, United States - UWRJ-L221-509R-5 | ecosystem: Environmental > Terrestrial > Plant litter >... | reverse complement strand
AACGAGCAGGGGATCAGGCGGGGTTTGGCCGCGCACTGCTTCGAGGTCATCTCGCCGTTCATGGCGATGAAGACGGCCTCGCCCGGCTCGAGGTCGCGCACCATCTCGTAGCCGCCGTGCTCGAGGACGAGCGATTCGGATGCCACGATCCAGTCATCCCCGACGAATCCGGTGCGCTTGCGGCCGAGCACGAGCGGACGGATGCCGAACGGGTCGCGGAAGGCGAGCAGGCCGTGCCCCGCGATCAGGGCGATCGCGGCGTATGAGCCCTCGACGCGCTCGTGGAGGCGGGAGATCGCGGTGAAGATCTGGTCCGGGTCGAGCTCGGAGCCGCTGACCTGCTCCTGCAACTCGTTCGCGAGCACGTTGACGAGCAGCTCGGTGTCGCTCGAGGTGTTGAGGTGCCTGCGGTCGACGTGGAAGAGCTCCTGCGTGAGTTCGCGTGTGTTCGTGAGGTTGCCGTTGTGCACGAGGATGATGCCGTACGGCGCGTTCACGTAGAAGGGCTGTGCCTCTTCCTCGTTGGACGCATTGCCCCGGGTCGCATAGCGAACGTGGCCGAGCCCCATGGTGCCGACAAGGGTGCGCATGTCGCGGGTGCGGTAGGCCTCCCGCACCTGGCCCTTCGCCTTGAACATGTGGAAGGTGTCGCCCTCGGCGGTCGCGATGCCGGTCGAGTCCTGTCCGCGGTGCTGCAGAAGAGACAGGCTGTCGTAGACCTGCTGGTTGACGGGTTGTGATGAGACGATGCCCACGATGCCGCACATGCTGTCGGGGGGTTCCTGACGCTTGAACCGGAAATAAGTCGACTCCAGTCTACGGTCGCGCGGGGGCGCGCGCTGCGTGAGGCAGACTTGTAGCCATGGCAACCAGCTACCGCGAGGCCGGCGTCGATACAGCGGCGGGCGACCTCGCCGTCGAACTCATGAAGTCGGCGGTGCAGAAGACCCACGGGCCTGAGGTCCTCGGCGGTGTCGGTGGCTTCGCGGGACTCTTCGACGTCTCGTTCCTGAAGACCTACCGGAAGCCGCTGCTGGCCACCTCGACGGATGGCGTCGGCACCAAGGTCGCGATCGCCCAGGCGCTCGACAAGCACGACACCATCGGCCAGGACCTCGTCGGCATGGTCGTCGACGACATCGTCGTGGTCGGCGCAAAGCCGCTCTTCATGACCGACTACATCGCCTGCGGCAAGGTCGTACCCGCGCGCATCGCCGACATCGTCGCCGGGATCGCGCGCGCGTGCGCTGAGACGCGAACGGCGCTGGTCGGCGGCGAGACGGCCGAGCACCCAGGGCTCCTCGGACCAGACGACTACGACGTCGCCGGTGCGGCGGTCGGCGCCGTGGAGGCGGACGCGCAACTGGGCCCGCATCTCGTGGCCGACGGCGACGTCGTCGTCGCGATCGGGTCATCCGGACTGCACTCGAACGGCTTCTCGCTGGTGCGCCACATCCTGGCGCAGCGCTCGATCGGCTACACCGACACCAGTGCGGAGCTCGGCGGCGTCGTCGGCGAGGTGCTGCTCGAGCCGACGCGGCTGTACACGGCGCCGCTGTTACGACTGCTGTCCGAGCCTGGGGCGGGTGCAGGCATCCATGCGCTTTCCCACATCACGGGTGGCGGCATCGCGGCCAACCTCGCCCGCGTGCTGCCGGTTGGGTCATGGGCAGAACTCGATCGCTCGACGTGGTCGCCCGCTCCGGTCTTCCGGGTGCTCGCGGAACTCGGCGACATCGACCTCGAGTCGACGGAAGGCACCTGGAACCTCGGCATCGGCATGATCGCCGTCGTGGCACCGGATGTCGTGGCCGGAGTGATCGAGAAGCTCGCGGTCGACGGCTTCCCGGCCTGGGTCGTGGGCGAGGTGCACACGGGTGAGCCCGTTGCCGGCGACGGCTGGGAGCAGGGCGCCAAGGGCGTCAACGGCGGTGCCGTGCGCCTCACGGGCCGCTACGCGTCCTGAGTTCGCGCCGCTCGGGACCGTCGTTGTGGGTTGAGCCTGCATTACTTGTCGTTGGTTGAGCTTGTTGAAACCCGCCGGCAGGGTTTCGACAAGCTCAACCAACAACAATGAGCGCGAGCTCAACCAACAACAATGAGCGCGAGCTCAACCAACAACAATGAGCGCAGGCTCAACCAACAACGCCACTTCGACAGGCTCAACCAACAACGCCATTTCGACAGGCTCAGTGCAGGCGTCGCTCCGTTCGTTCAATCAACGACGAGAGCGGGGCTTCGGCCGGTCGAAAGGAGGGCCGACTACGCGGTGCGCGACTCCTCGTCGGCATCCTCAGACTCGTCGTCGTCCACATACTCCGCCCACTTGTCCAGCTCGGACGATGCGGGTGTACTGCTGTGCAGTTCATTGGCCAATGCACTGTAGTTGGTGTCCGGGCTGTAGTACTTCAGATCCCGGGCAACCTTGGTGTGCTTTGCCTTCTGACGGCCGCGCCCCATGCGTGACCCCCTCATGTAGAAAAACGATCGACGATAGATAGAAATCCAACGGAGAGTTTATCACGCGACGGGGGTTGCTCCGCTGCATCCCGCTGGCCTCGATCGGCGACAACCTCGGCTGCACGCGCGAGCACACGAGGGTAACGTTGACGAGTGACCACCGATGGAACCGACACTTCCGTTGTCGTGATCGGTGCTGGGCAGGCTGGACTGTCGGTCGCCTTCTATTTGAAGCGACTCGGGCTCGACGCTGGCAACGAATTCGTGCTGCTCGATCGTGGCCCGGGCACGGGTGGTGCGTGGCAATTCCGCTGGGAGGGACTGCGACTCGGCTCCGCCCATCGGGTCAATGACCTGCCAGGGATGGATGACCTCGGGCTGAGTTTCGACACCGCAGATCGCACCCTTCCTGCTAAGGAGGTCGTCGCAGACTATTACCGCCAGTACGAGCAGCACTACGGCTTCCAGGTGGTGCGGCCGGCGAACGTCGTGTCTGTCGTCAACAACAACGCGGACAACCTCCTCGTCACCTTCCGGGACGACGAGGGCGAACAGGATGTCACGACAGACATCGTCGTGAACGCCACAGGCACCTGGGGAGCCCCGTTCGTACCCTGGTATCCCGGTCGCGACGGCTTCGCAGGCCGCCAGGTGCACACAACGGACTACATCGACGCCAAGCAGTTCGAGGGGCAGAGCGTCCTCGTGGTCGGCGGCGGGACCTCGGCCATCGGCTTCCTGCTCGAGCTCGAGGGAACGGCGGGCGAGCTCACCTGGGTGACCCGGCGCGAGATCGAGTTCCTCGACGAGGACGAGCTGAACATGGAGGCGGGCACGGCGGCCGTCGCCAAGCAGGATGAGGCGGCCCGCGCCGGTCGCGCCCTGCCGAGCATCGTGAGCGGAACGGGTGTGCCGCGCACGAGGCGGATCCAGGCTGGCATCGAGCGCGGCGTGCTGAAACCCCTGCCCATGTTCTCGTCAATCGAGCCGGATGGCGTGCGGTGGGCCGATGGCACCTTCCAGCACGTCGACGCGATCATCTGGGCGACCGGATTCCGCCCGGAACTTCGCCACCTCGCACCGCTCAAGCTGCGCGAGAAGGAGGGCGGAATAGCTGTGGGGGCCGGGACATCGTTCCGGGATCCGCGGATCTTCTTCGCCGGGTACGGGCCGCAGGCCTCGACCATCGGTGCCAACCGCGCCGGCAGGATGATCGCCCGCCAGGTCGTCGCCACCCTCTCCAAGCTCACCGCCGGCGGGTAATTGTCGTTGGCCCCGCCTGTCGAAACCCGGGATGTGGTGGGGGTTTCGACACGCGCGGCCTCGCTGGCGCTCGGTCGTGCTGCTCTACCAACAACAACAATTGCGGAGGTAATTGTCGTTGGTTGAGCCTGTCGAAACCCGGATACGTTAAGTTTCGACACGCGCGGCCTCGCTGGCGCTGCTCTACCAACAACCACTGCGGAGGTGATTGTCGTTGGTTGAGCCTGTCGAAACCCGGATGCGTTAAGTTTCGACACGCGCGGCCTCGCTGGCGCTCGGTCGTGCTGCTCTACCAACAACAACTGCGGAGGTGATTGTCGTTGGCCCCGCCTGTCGAAACCCGGATGCTTAAGGTTTCGACAGGCTCTACCAACAACAACTAGTACTCACACGGAGCAGCTCGCGAGGAACGAGCGCGCGGCGCCGCGCCGCGGCGCTAGGGCCGCGCAGCCCAGACCGCGACAGCGGCTGCGGCGGACCACGCCTGCGGTCGGCACGCGGCGGGATAGGGGATGGCGCGGCCGAACTCGGTCGCTGCGTCGCCCGAGTGCAGCTCAGGCATCCGGTAGTCGAACGAAACCGCCGCCGCAAGCAGCCCCTGTGTCAGCACTTCGGCCTCCTCGGCGTGACCCTCGAGCGCCAGGCCGCGGATCGCGATCGCGGTGTCGTGCGTCCACACGCTGCCGCCGTGATAACTCAGCGGCCAGAACCCTGCGGAGTCCGTTGACATCGTGCGAAGGCCGTACCCGGATGACAGCTCCGGCGTCACCAGTCGCGCCGCCACGAGGGCGGACTGCCGCTCGTCGAGCAGCCCGGTGCCGAGGAGGTGGCCGATGTTGCTCGTCACGGTATCGACCGGGCGCTTCTGCGCGTCGAGGGCGATGGCCGGGTACGCGCCGGCGGCATCCTCGATCCAGAAGCTCTCGTTGAAGCGGTCCCGCAGGACGCCCGCCCACTCGCGCCACTCGTCGCCGCTGCGGCCGAAATGCTCGAGGAGGTCAGCGCCGTGCATCGCGGCTTCGTAGGCATAACCCTGCACCTCGCAGAGTGCGATGGGCCCGTCGGCGAGGGTGCCGTCGCGCCACTGCACCGAGTCGCCGGAGTCTTTCCACCCCTGGTTGGCCAGGCCATGCCCCGTCGTGTCGATGTATTCGAGCAGCCCGTCGCCATCGGCGTCGCCGTCGCCACGCATCCACTCGAGGGCGGCAACGAGATTCGGCAGGAGAGCCTCGACCTCGGTCTCCGGCATCCCTGCGCGCCAGGCATCGTGCAGCAGGCAGACCCAGAGGGATGTCGCGTCCACCGTTCCGTAGTAGAGCGGCGGCAGCGTCACGCCCTCGGCCGGTAGCTGCAGCGTTTGGCGCCGCAGCTCGTGCATGATCTTGCCCGGCTGCTCAGCGCTCGCGCTCTCGTTCTTCACGCCCTGCATGCTCGCGAGCACCCTCAAGGTGTCGGCTGCCAGTCGCCCGCCGAGCGGCAGCATGAGGCGCGCAGCCCAGATGGAGTCCCGGCCGAACAGCGTGAAGAACCACGGCGCACCGGCGGCGAGAAACACCGAATCCGGGTCGGCGGCCGGCGACATCCTGAGTGCGTCGAGATCCCCCAGCGCCTGGGCGAGCCACCGGTCGAGCCGATCGTCTCCGCTCGGTTCGGGGGCTGTCCAGTCCGCAGGCCGCCGCGCACCGATCACGACGGCGCTCGAGTCCTCCGCCCTCACCGTCCAGCTGGCGCTTGCCGAACCCTTCGCGGGCACCGTGAGCGACCACGCGAGCGAGAGCGCCCCGCTCGCAGACATCCGGGCTCCTGGTGCCTCGGCCACAGCGGTGACCGCGTCGCGCGACCAGCGCGCAATCTCTCCATCCAGCCGGATGTCCGCCCCCGGTCCGCCCAAACCGCTCTTGACGGCGTCCATATCGGCCAGGTCACTCGAGAGGATCACCTCGACCTCGATCGTGACCGGATGCCCGAGCGCCGACGAAATCGTGATCGACTCTGTCGCGCCATCCTGCCGCACCGTGCGCTCGTGCACCGCCCTGATGCGCGGGTCGGGCGCCGGGTCGTCCTGGGTGCGCAGCACGGAGACGAAGTGGGCGACATCCGCGGACCGCGACTCTGTGGCGATGTGCTCGCCCGGGGCGCCGTCGTAGGTCACGCTGAGCGCCGAGACGATGCGCACGTCTGACACGTACAGCCCGTCGACGGCATTGCCGCCCATGGCGCCCGACGCCTCCGACCACGCCTGCGCCGGCGCGCGCAACACCACCGTCTGCTCGCTCAGCAGTGGCTGCAATGGCTTGGTGCTCTTCACTTGTTCGATCTCCCCCGACGCGGTCTCGTTCAGCACTGCGTCTCTCGTCACTCCTTGACCGCCCCGTCGCTCGTGTTCATGATCTTCCGCTGGAAGACGAAGAACAGCACGGCGACCGGCACGGTCATGATCAGTGCTGCCCCGAGCTTCAGCGGATAGCGGTTGGCGGCTCCCAGCTGCCCGGATGCCAGGGACGCGACGCCCTTGGTCAGCGTCGTCAGGTTGGGATCGTTCGTCGAGATGATGAACTGCGCCAACTCGTTCCACGACCCCTGGAACGACAGGATGAAGATGGTCACGAGCGCGGGACGCGCCATCGGAAGCACGATCGACCAGAAGGTACGGAAGGTGCCTGCACCATCGATGCGTGCCTGTTCCTCGACGCTCTTCGGGATCGACTCGAAGAAGTTCTTCATGATGAAGACTCCCGCGGCGTCGACGAGGAGGGGCAGGATCATCCCGGCGTAGGAGTTGTACAGCCCGATCGAGTTCAGCACCAGGAACTTCGGGATGAGCAGCACAACGGACGGCACGCTCATGATCGCGATGAGCCCCGCGAAGATCGTTGCCCGGCCGCGGAAGTTCAACCGTGCGAGCGCGTATCCCGCAAGCGAGTCGAAGAACACCCGCCCCGCCGTGACGACGACCGTGACGACGACCGAGTTCTTGAACCAGATCGGGAAGTCGGAATTGGCGAACAGCTGCTGGTAGGCCGCGGTAGTCCAGGTCGGCGGCACGAGCGAGATCGCATTGGCCGTCGCATCCACCTCCGTCTTGAACGACGTGAAGACCTCGATGAGGAACGGATAGATGTACAGGATTGCGATGACGATGAGCACCGCGTACACGATCGCGTTGCCCCACATCTGACGCGGGGTGAGCCGTTCGCGGAACCGGATCGGCCGCTGCTTCTTCGCGGGCGCGGTCTCGATGGCATCGGGGTCGAGACGCTGGATTGTGGCGCTCATACCGTGCCTCCTGAGCGATTCACCTGGGATGCGGTGGCGATTCCGATCGCAGCGCTCATGCCGGGGCCATCGTCATCCTCATCGCTGCTCGATCCCTCGCGCGCCGACGGCGGCAGGTTGTACAGCCGCATCCGCCGCTTCGAGACCTTGCGTTCGCGCAGGATGATGCGCTGGAGGATCGTGAAGACGACGATGATCGCGAAAACGATGAAGCCGATCGCGGCGCCCTGTCCCCACTCCTGCCCGTTTCCGAATGCGGTGGAATACGCGAGGTAGGCGGGAGAGGTGGTCGTGTTGGCCGGCCCGCCCTGGGTGCCCGTGTAGATCTGGTCGAAGATCTGCCAGCCGCCGATCAGGCCTAACGTCAGCACCGTGAACAGCGTCGGCCGCAGCTGAGGAAGGGTGACGAAGCGGAACCGCTGCCATCCGTTCGCGCCGTCGACCATGGCGGCCTCCTGGACCTCACCGCTCATGTTCTGGAGGGCGGCGATGAACAGCAGCATGAATGTTCCGCTCGTGGTGAAGATCGCCATGAAGATGAGCGCGGTCATCGCGACGGATGGCCCGCCGATCCAGTCCCACCAGGAGACGCTGAGGAACGTGTGGTCGGTGAGAAATGCGGGCCCCTGCTTGATACCGAGTCCCGCGAGGCCATCCTGGATGATTCCGGATGGCTCGTTGAACCAGTTCGGTCCGTTGATCCCGAACCAGCCGAGCACATTGTTGATTGCGCCGGACTGGCTGAAGAGGAACAGCCAGAGCACGGTGATCGCCACGGAGCTCGTGACGGACGGGAAGTAGAACGCCGTGCGGAAGATGCCGCGACCTTTAAGGATCTGGCGGTTCACCATGACGGCGAGGAAGAGCGCCACGATCGTCTGGATCGGCACGACCAGGATGACGTACCACGCGTTGTTGCGCAGGGCCTGGCCGAAGTTCTGTTCGTCGAGGCCCCCGCCCGACAGCACAGAGCTGAAGTTCGACAGGCCGACGAAGTGCACGGCACTGGTGAACGGACTGCCGTTTCCGGTCCAGTCCGAGAACGCAACCCACAGCGCCATGATGATCGGCACCACGAGGAAGAGTCCGAGCAGGATGAGGGTCGGGGCGGTGAAGAGCCACCCCGAGCCGGCCTCTCCCCGGCTGATGCCACCGCGGTGACGACGGAGAGAGGCGCGGCCCGTGAGCGTTGTCATGTTCTGTTGTTACTTGAGGGTCGCCTGAAGGTTCTTCTGGACGGCCGCCAGAATCGTCTTCGGGTCACTGGTCGCGAGGGTCTCGAGCTTCGAGTCGAAGTCGGTGACGACCGCCGCCGAGTTCTTCGACGCCGGGGTGCCCTGGGCGTATGCCGCTCCGTCGAGGAACGGCACCAGCGTCGGGTTCGCCTTCTTCCAGTCCGCCGCAGCCGACTGGATGGATGGCAGCACACCGAACGCCTGCGAGAACGCGAGCTGGTCCTTCTCGCTGGTCAGCTGCTCGACGAGCTTCAGCGCAGCAGCCTGGTTCGGGCTGTCCTTCGCGATGCCCCAGCAGTTGGTGTAGACGAGTGTTCCCTTGCCGGACGGGCCGGCGGGGAGAGGAACGACCGTGTACTTGACGCTCGGGAAGTCGGACTTCAGCTCACCGGTCACCCAGTTGCCCTCGACGGTCATCGCGGCCTTGCCCGCTCCGATCGCCTGTCCTCCGTCACTTTCGCCGACATCCTTGGCGTACTTCATGACGCCCTCGTTCAGGAGCTTCTTCACGTAGGTGAGTGCCGTGACGTTCGCTGCGCTGTCGGCGGTGGCCTTCGTGCTCGTCGCGTTCATCAGGTTGCCACCGGCTTCGACCATGAAGGCGCCGATGCGCTCGTACTGGCCGTTCATGCTGAGGCCGACGACCTTGCCGGTCGTCGCCTTCTTGGCGTCGGACTCGAGCTGGTCCCAGCTGGTCGGGTAGTCGGCCGCCGTGAGTCCGGCCTTCTGCCAGAGGGAGTTGTTGATGACCAGCTGCAGCGTCGAGAAGTCCTTCGGTGCGCAGTAGAGCTGGTTGTTGTACGTGAACGCCTTGGTGAGCGACGGGTAGAAGTCATCCTTGTTCGGCAGCTTGCTTCCGTACGAGAGCAGGTCGCCTGCCGCCGCGTATCCGGCGAGGGACGTGTTGCCGAGGTAGAAGATGTCTGCCGGCTTGCCGGAGGCGAAGCCCTGGGACAGCTGCTGGTTGAGGTCGCTGGCCGCGATGACCTTGGCAGAGGTGCCGGATGTCTTCGACCAGTCCGCGACTGCGCTCGTGACGGCCGCGGTCTCCGCCGGTCCGCTCGATCCGATCAGTACGCTGATGGGTTTCTTGGACGAGGTGAGTTTGCCACCGGACGAACCGCCCGATGAACTGCTGAATCCCGAGCCGCACGCGCTGAGCGCGACGGCCCCGATCACGGCAAGAGCGCCGGCTCCGAGCCAGCGGTTGCGTCTTTGCATTGTCTTCTCCCTTGGTGATGGTGCAGAGGAACTTGATCGTTCAAATTCGGAGGGAAACTTGTGGATTTGATCGATCAAACTAATATGACGATAGGCACGCGATAAAGCGGCTGTCAACCGGTAAGGTCTGTGAAACGGCTGGAGTGGAGGAGAAAAATGGCACGACTCCCCACAGTGCTCGACGTCGGGCGGCTGGCTGGCGTCTCGCGCCAGACCGTCTCCAATGTGCTCAACACCCCTGCCGTGGTAAAGCCGGAGACGCGGGAAAAGGTCGAGGCGGCGATCGCAGAACTCGGATACCGTCCGCACGCATCCGCCCGTCGGCTGCGCACCCGGAAGAGTTCGACCCTCGGCATCCGCCTCGACCCGATGAGCAACAACGGGATCTCCGGCTCTGTGCACGACAGGTTCCTGCATTCGCTGACGGAGCTTGCGGACGCCAGGGGTCTTCGCATCATGCTGTTCACGGCGACGGGGCCGGATGACGAGATCAGCCAGTTCCGTCGCCTGCATGACGGCGCAGACGTCGACGCCTTCGTGCTCACCTCGACCTTCTTCGACGACCCCCGCACCGAGTGGCTGATTGCGAACGGCATCCCGTTCGTCACCTTCGGGCGCCCGTGGGGCATCGACGACATGAATGACCCACGTCACCTGTGGGTCGATGTCGACGGGCGCAACGGCCTGCACCAGGCGACGACCGCGCTGATCGAGCAGGGCGAGCGCCGCATCGTCTTCCTCGGCTGGCCGAGTCCGTCGGGCACCGGCGACGATCGCAGGCTCGGCTGGTACGAGGCGATGCGGCACGGGACCGATCTCGCGGAGGCCGAGATCGACGCCCTCCAGCTCTCGGTCGAAGATGGCGTCGCCCAGGGCAGGGAAGCGGTGCGCGAGCTGCGCGAAGCGGGCATCCCGTTCGACGCGATCGTGGCCGCGAGCGATGCTCTCGCGCTTGGCGCGCTGTTGATCGCCGGGCCGGATGTCCCCGTCATCGGCTACGACAACACGCCGGTCGCCGAGGCGGTCGGCCTCTCGAGCGTCGAACAGCCGCTCGAGGAAGTGGCCGCCGGTGCGCTCGAGCTGATCCTCGGGGCGACCGGGTCATCCGTCGTCGACTGGGAAGCCGATCCGGATGCGCCGCGACACCGTCTCGTGACGCCTCGCCTCATTCTTCGCCACCGCCGCATCACCTGAGCCTCCGTCATCCGGCCCGTTATCGTCCGGTGCGGCTAACGGGCAGTCGGCGGTCGGCAGGTCAGGCGATGAGGGTCGTGATGAGGTATCCGGCGGTCGCCGCCGCGAGGCCGACGACGAGATTCAGGATGACGTTGGCACCGGCCTTGCGCCATTTGCCCTCGAGGTAGAGCTGTACGGTCTCGACGCTCCATGTGCTGAAGGTGCTGAGTCCGCCCGCTACGCCGGTGACGAGAATCAGTCGCAGGTCTGAGGACACGTGCCCCGCGACGAACAGCCCGATGATCGTGCCACCGAGGGCGGATGCGACCACGTTGACGGTGAAGACCGCCCACGGCAGGCCGCCGCGCCCGCGAAACGCGAGGGTCACGAGGTAGCGCGCGAGCGAGCCGAGCCCTCCACCCGCGACGAGCGCGATGAACGTCATTCGTCGGCCTCAACGATGGGCGCGGCATCCCTGCGCCGTCCGAGGAATAGCCCGAGGGCAGCTGCCGCGAAGCCGAACACCATGGTCATCACGATGTAGAGCAGCGCGAGAAGAACCTGGCCGCTCGCCGCCAGGGTGACCATGGATGCCATCACGGCGGAGAAGGTCGTGAAGCCGCCAAGGAGTCCGGGCCCCACTCCGGCGCGCACCCAGGCTGGCGCGATCGGCCACACCCGCGCGACGAGGAAGCCGAGCACCAGCGACCCGGCGACATTGATCAGCAGGGTGTCAAGCGGGAACCCGCCGTCGTCGTGATGGATCCAGAGGTCGAGCCCCGCACGCGCCGCCGTACCGAGGGCTCCCCCGATGAGGACTGCGACGACCGCGAACATCGCCGCCTACTTGGACTTGTCTGCGCCGGACGAACTCCCGCCCGAGGCCTTGGCGGCAACGGGCTCCTTCTCCTGCTGCTTCGTGCTCTCGGCAGCCTTGCGGTCTGCCGCCTTTTTGTCGGCAGCGAGCCGCTCGGCGTCGCGCTTTGCCGTGGCGGACTGCTTCGCGGCTGAGACACGACCCCCTGCCTTGCGGGTCGTACCGGGCTTCACGGGCGGCATCGCCCGCCTGACGATGGGCCTGATCGGCTCACCACGGCGGTCCTGGCCGGGCAGCGGCCGCGACCGACGGCCGTAGATGACCTCGGAGGAATCGAGCAGCCACGGCACGAGTGCGATCACGACACCGTGCACGAGCATCAGCTTGTGGCGAAGCCGCCGCGACTTGTGGTTGTGGAGGAGCGCCTCCCACCAGTGTCCGACGATGAACAGCGGCATGTAGAGCGTGACGACTTCTGAGCCGTGCTCCTCGCGCCTCGACTTGATGTATTTGATGAGCGGCAGGCCGATCTCGCGGTATGGCGATTCGATCACACGGAGCGGGATCTGGATGTTCTGCTCGGCCCACTGCTCCTCGAGGCGCTTCGTCTCGTCGTCGTCGATCGAGGCGTGCACCGCCTCGATGCTCTCGTGCCGTGCCGCGATCGCGTAGTCGAGCGCCTTGAGCACCGGCTTCTGCAGCTTGCCGACGAGCACGATCGCGTGGTCGCCTCGAGCGCCGAACGTCGTCGTCGGATCGGGCTCGATCTCCTTGTCGACATCCCGGTAGTAGCGGTTCACGCCCAGCATCAGGAAGAACAGGATCGGCATCATGATGAACACGAGCCACGCGCCGCTGGTGAACTTCGAGATGGTGACGATGATGAGCACGCTTGCGGTGAAGAATGCGCCGATCGAGTTGATCGTGAGGCTCACCCGTATCGACCCACGGTTCGGCGGATTCGACTTCAGCAGCCGGATCCAGTGCCTGATCATGCCGCTCTGGCCCAGCGTGAACGAGACGAAGACGCCGATGATGTACAGCTGGATCAGCGACGTGACGTTCGCCTGGTAGACCACAAGCAGCACGCCCGCCGCGAGGGCGAGCAGGATGACGCCGTTGGAGTAGATGAGGCGGTCGCCGCGAGTGGACAGCGACTTCGGCGCATACCGGTCGCGGGCGAGAACGGAGCCGAGCAGCGGGAAGCCGTTGAAGGCCGTGTTGGCAGCGAGGAGCAGCACCAGCGCCGTCGCCGCCTGGATGACGAAGAACGGCGCAGAGTTGTTGCCGAAGGTTGCCGAGGCCACCTGGGCGATGAGCGAACGCTGCGGAACGGTCGTGCAGTTCTTGAACCCGATCAGGTCGCACGCGGTTTGCGCGTAGTGCACGTGGCTGACGAGCGCGACGGTGACGAGTCCGACGAACAGCACGATGGCGATGGAGCCCATGAGCACGAGCGTCTTCTGCGCGTTTTGGATCTTGGGACGACGGAAGGCCTGCACGCCGTTCGACACGGCCTCGACACCGGTCAGCGCGCTGCATCCACTGGAGAATGCGCGCAGCAGCAGGAGTACGAACGCGACCTGCGCGACGCTCTCCGGCTTCACCTTGTATGCCATCGACTCCGCGTGGGGCGCGTTGCCGACGAGTGCCTCGACCAGCGCGGTGATGACCATCACGCCGATGCTGGCGATGAAGAGATAGGTGGGGAAGGCGAAGGCCTTGCTCGACTCTCGAACGCCTCGCAGGTTGACGGCCGCGAGCAGGACGAGGAACAGGATGGCGAGTTCGACCCGGAATCCGTTGAGACTGGGGAACGCGGAGATGATGTTGTCGACGCCGGACGCGACAGAGACCGCGACAGTCAGTACGTAGTCGACGAGCAGCGCGGATGCGACGACGAGGCCGGCAACCTCACCGATGTTCTTGCGAGCGACCTCGTAGTCGCCACCGCCGCTCGGGTATGCCTTGACGAGCTGGCGGTAGGAGAGGACGACGACGGTGAGGAGGACGACGACGGCTACGGCGACGCCCGGCGCGAAGGCCAGGAACGCTGTGCCGCCGAGCAACAGGATGAGCATCATTTCCTGGGGCGCGTACGCTACCGAGGAGAGTGCGTCGCTCGCGAAGATTGGCAGCGCGAGGTGCTTCGGGAGCAGTTGTCCCTCAAGCTTGTCTGACGGGAGCGGCTCTCCGATCAGCCACCGCTTGGGCGACCGGGCTTCATTTGTCACGAGGGGCGAGCTTACTCCCCGCAGGCGTAAAGCTCACAAACGCCGCCCACAACTGTAAGCGACTGTTATCGCTTCGTATTCCCGAGTGTCTCCATGACCGACCTGCGCACCTCGTCGAGTCCCGATTTCAGCGCAGCGATCGTCTCATCCGTCAGGTCGCCGCGGGTGAGCTCACGACGCAACTCCAGGCGCACCTCGTGGCGGAAATTGGTGAGGAGTACCTCGGCCTCCTGCATGTTCGCGCGCGAGTCCGTCACGGTCCAGCCCTGGTTCGGCCTGGCTGTGCGCCCCGCGTCCTTGGCCTCCTGCCGCGCATCGCGCGCGGCGGATGCCAGGTCCGCACGAAGACTCTTCATGGCCTGGTTGACGGAGGACCGAACCTCGTCGGCGAGACGGCGCACCGAGTCGGACACCTCATCCTCGATGCCACCGAGCTCGCTCTCGCGCTCGGAGAGCTCTGCGCGTCCGGCATCCGTGATGGAGTACACCGTCTTGCGGCCGTCCGCGGCCTTCGTGACGAGCCCCTCCTCCTCGAGCTTCGCGAGACGCGGGTAGATGGTTCCCGCGCTCGGAATGTAGGTGCCACCGAAGCGATCGCCAAGCGCCTGGATGAGTTCGTACCCGTGCTTCGGCGACTCGTCGAGCAGGCTGAGCAGGTAGAGCCTCAGGTGCCCATGGCCGAACACCGGTGTCATGAGGCTGGCGTTTCGGCCGGTGCCGCGTGGAGCACCGCGATGTTGCCACTCACCGTGTTTGCGCGGAAGTCGAGCCAGTTGCGGTCGAGCGTGCCGTATCGGCCGTTGAAGCTGCCGCGCACTCCGCTGACCTGGTTGTCGTCGAGCTGCAGGCGGCCACTCACGGTGTTCACCGTGTACTGGGCCGGGTAGCCGCTCGCGAGGCGGGTGGTGACGTTGCCGCTGACGGTGTTGACGCGGAAGTCATCCGGCTCGCCCTGCACGTCGAGGAACACGTCTCCGCTCACGCCGTCGGAGCTGTAGTTGAGGATCTCGCCGCTCGCGGTGATGTCGCCGCTGACCGTGTGGGCGTTGATCTTGCCGTAGTGGTTACGCACGGCCAGTTCGCCGCTCACTCCGTTGAGGGTGAGGTCGCCGGCGAGTCCGTCGACGACGACGTCTCCGCTGACCGTTGAGACCGTTGCATCCTCGTGCAGTCCGCTGATCAGGGCGCTCGCGCTGACGACGCCGAACTTCAGGGCCACCTCGCGCGGCACCATGATGCTCACGTCTGCGGTGGCCGAGCCGCGGAAGCTCTTGAACACCTCGATGAAGTTGTCCCAGCGCAGCTGGGGGTGGTCGACCTCGAGGGTGTCACCGTCGAAGGTGACCCGCAGGTCCTTGCCGGCCACCGAGTGCACCTCGACCCTGGTGAACGCCTCGTCGTGTCCGACGATGTCGACCTGGCCGCGAACGAGGGCGACCTTCAGCTTGCGCACCGGGCCGAGCTCGATGACCTTGGGGCCGTCAATCAGCCACTTTTCCTGTGCCATGGTTCTCGCCTTATCTATGGGGCGGATCTCGCATCCGCAATTTTCGCGATATATCGCGTCTTCGTAAACTCACGATATATCGCGTCTTGCGATTGCGCAAGCTCTTCGTCGCGAGATTTTTTCTCGACCGCTTGACCTTGACGTTGCGTCAACGTTTAGCGTGGGTTGCGAAGGGAGGGATGGCACATGGAGTGGTCCATCCAGGACATCGCCCGGCTCGCCGGGACGACGTCGAGAACGCTTCGCCACTACGGCGATGTCGGCCTGCTGCCCGCGACCCGCATCGGATCAAACGGCTATCGGTACTACGACGAGGCCGCGGCGACGAGGCTGCAGCGCATCCTGCTGCTTCGCGATCTCGGGCTCGGCATCCCGGCCATCGCGGAGGTGCTCGCCGGGCACGAGGATGACGCCGCCGCCCTCTCGACGCACCTCGCCCTGCTCGGGCAGGAGAAGACCAGGCTCGACCGGCAGATCGCCAGTGTCGAAATGACCATACGAAAACTGGAAGGAGGTGAACAACTGATGGCAGAGGAAATGTTCGACGGATTCGACCACACGCAGTATCGCGATGAGGTCGAGGAGCGTTGGGGTGCGGAGGCCTACGAGAAGAGCGACACCTGGTGGCGCGCCAAGTCGAAGGACGAACAGCGCGCGTACCAGGCGCAGCACACCACCATCGCGGCGGACTACGCGGCCGCCCGCGCGTCGGGAGAGGCAGCAGACAGCGCGGTGGTGCAGGAGATCGTCTCCAGGCACGTCGACTGGCTGAACCTGGCCGCCGAGGTGACGGGCGGCCCGATCACGGCAACGCGACTGCGGTACTACGGCGACATGTACGTCGGTGACCCGCGGTTCGCAAAGAACTACGGCGGCCAGGACGGCGCCGAGTTCGTGCGGGATGCGTTCGCGGCCTACGCGGACGAGTCGCTCTAGCGCTCGTCCTGCGCGGTCGGTGGGGCTGCAGACCCGCCGTCCGCCTGCGCGTTCGTCGCGGCAAGGTATCGGGCGACGGCATCGAGCTCGTCGAGAGTGAAGGTGTCGTTGATCGCTCGCATGTTCGCGACGATCTGCTCGTAGTGGTGCTCGAGCGACTTCAGGCGCGCATAGTTGGGGCGCACGAGCACCTTCCGTCGATCGCCGCTGTCGGCGTACCGTTCGATGAAGTCGCCCGCGGCGAGTCGGTCGAGTACGCGCGTCGTCGTGCTCGATGGCAGTTCCGTTGCCGCGCTCACGGCGCCGGGTGTGATCGGCTCCCCTGCGCGCGCGATCACTCCGAGGGTTTGCAGGTCGACGACGTTGAGCCCGACGGCGCGGGCGATGCGCTCGTTCGTCAGCACGGCATGAGCGATCACGCCCTGCACTCCGAGCGAGATCTGCTCGTCGAGTTTGTCGCGCCTCGCGCCTCCACTTGCCATGAGTCGATTCTCTCGCTATTCTCTCCGAAATGGAATAGTTCCATATCGGGAATACTCCGCACCGGAATATCTCCTATCCAGATTTTAGCGAACAAAAGGACAACTCATGGCTGCACAACCCAGAAGAGGGCTGGCAATGCTGGTGCTCATCTTTGCCTCATTCATGGACCTGCTGGATGTCACCATCGTGCAGGTCGCGCTCCCCACCATCCAGACAGACCTGAAGGCCACCCCGGCGAACCTCGAGTGGATCGTGACCGGCTACATGCTCGCCTTCGCCGTCGTGCTCATCACCGGCGGACGACTCGGCGACATCATCGGCCGGCAGCGTGTCTTCCTGGTCGGAATGGCTGGCTTCACGCTCGCGTCGATCGGCGCATGCCTCGCGCCGACGGGCGACTGGCTGGTCGTCGCCCGCGTCGTCCAGGGCGGCTTCGCTGCGCTCATGGTCCCGCAGGTCCTCTCATCCCTCCAGGCCCTGTTCACGCCGAAGGAGCGGGCGCCCCTGCTCGGTCTCATCGGAGGCGTCTCCGGTCTCGCGGCGGTCGTTGGGCCGCTGCTCGGCGGCTGGCTCGTGTCGTCGAACGCATTCGGCATCGGATGGCGCAGCATCTTCCTGATCAACGTGCCCGTGGGGATCCTGGCGATCATCGCCGCGCTCCTCTGGGTGCCGAACTCGAAATCCGTGCATCCGCTTCGCCTGGATGTCGTCGGAGTCATCGTCTCGGCCGTCGGCATCCTTGCGGTCATCTATCCGATCGTCGAAGGGCGTTCCCTCGGCTGGCCGGTGTGGGGGTGGGTGCTGCTCGTTGCGGGGGTCGTCATCCTTGCCCTCTTCGTGCTCCAGCAGCGCCGTCGCGAGCGTCGGGACGGCTCCGCGCTCCTGCCGATCAGTCTGTTCTCCGATCGCGGGTTCAGCTTCGGCCTCATCACGCAGGGCACGTTCCAGGGAGCGATGAACGCCTTCTCGCTGACGCTCCTTATCTATGTGCAGAGTGCGCTGCACTTCTCCGCGCTCGGTGCCGGACTGACCCTGATGCCGTTCAGCGTCGGCGCGTTCCTCGGCACCGGCATCTCGATTCCCCTCACGGCAAAGGTCGGCAAGCTGCTGATGTTCGTCGGTGGACTGCTGCAGGCGGGCGCACTCATCTGGATCATGCCGATCGTCTCGGCGCGCGGTGGTGCGCTCACCGGGTGGGACCTCGTCTGGCCGATGCTGCTCGCGGGCGTCGGACTCGGGCTGCTGGTGGTGCCGCTGGTGGATGTCGCGCTGGCTCGGGTGCCGATCGGCTCGGCGGGTGCTGCGACCGGCGCATACAACACCATGCAGCAGCTGGGCGCCGCCCTCGGTATCGCGGTGGTTGGCGTCGTGTTCTTCGGAGTACTCGGGACGACCTTCACGCAGGCCCGGTTCGAGCAGGCATTCCTGGCCGGCGCGTGGGTGGCGGTCGCGGGCTACGCGATCGCGGCCGTGTCGAGCCTGGCTCTGCCTGGCCGTGCCGACATTCTCGCCCACCGCGCCGCGGAGGAAAAGCTCATCGCCGAGAGCGAGCCCGCCCCGGTCTGACACTCGGCGAACACCGCGCGACCCCGCGTTATCGAGACCAGATGTACGTCGTGGGCGTGGTCTCGATAACGCCGGCTTCGCGCGGCTACTCGACCAGCGGGGTAATCGTTGTTGGTTGAGCTTGTCGAAACCGGATGTGGTGGGGGTTTCGACACGCGCGGCCTCGCAAGCTCGGTCGTGCTGCTCAACCAACAACAATGAGAGCTGCCGGGGAGCGGCTCGCGAGGCACGAGCGCGCGGCGCCCCCACCCGTCGGTCGAGTAGCGGCGGGAGCTTGCGACCCCGCGTTATCGAGACCACCCGTACGTCGTTGGTTGGTCTCGATAACGCCGGGCTCGTGCCTCGCCGCGACTACTCGACCAGCGGGGGTAATTGTTGTTGGTTGAGTGTCGAAACCGGGATGGGATGGGGTTTCGACACGCGCGGCCTCGCTGGCGCTCGGTCGTGCTGCTCAACCAACAACAATGAGAGCTGCCGGGGAGCGGCTCGCGAGGCACGAGCGCGCGGCGCCCCCACCCGTCGGTCGAGTAGCGGCGGGAGCTTGCGACCCCGCGTTATCGAGACCACACCTACGACATGGGCTTGGTCTCGATAACGCCGGCTTCGCGCGGCTACTCGACCAGCGGCGTGATTGTTGTTGGTTGAGCCTGTCGAAACCCGGATGTGCTGGGGTTTCGACACGCGCGGCCTCGCTGGCGCTCGGTCGTGCTGCTCAACCAACAACAACCACTGCGGCGGGGGGAGCAGCTCGCGAGGAACGAGCGCGCGGCGCCCCTACGCGTCGCGTCTGCGACTGAAGGGCCAGCGGTCGGGGGGAACCGCAGAGCCCCCCGCCCAGTTGGGGTTGCTCGCCAGGCGTGACGTGCGGCGGAGGCGTGGGATCCGCGGCAGGCGCGGCAGCCTGAACGGAATGCGCTCACGCTTCTGGCCCGGAGCGGGAACGATCAGGCGAGGCATCGTGATCTGTACAAGGGGTCCAATCAGGAGAGCGAACGCAATCGTACCGATGCCAAAGTCGCCCCCGAGTGCCCAGCCGATGAGCAGCACCGTGACCTCGATGCCGGTGCGCACGATCCAGATGCGCCAGCCCGTTCGACGGTGGATGCCGGTCATCAGGCCGTCGCGCGGGCCGGGGCCGAGGCGCGCGCCGATGTAGAGCCCGGTGGCGATCGCAAGCAGCACGAGGCCGCCGCCGAACAGCAGGATCTGCTCCCAGAGCACCGTGACCGCGGGGATGAAGGTGAGTCCCAGTTGCGCGCTCGGCCCAATGAGCAGCACGTTAAGGACCGTTCCGATGCCCGGCTTCTGCCTGATCGGAATCCAGAACAGCAGCACGACGAGACCGATGATGTTCGTCATCCAGCCGAAGGGGATGTGCGTGACCTTGGACAGCCCCTGGGTGAGCACATCCCATGGAGCGATTCCGATTGCGGCCTGCACCATCATCGAGATCGCGATTCCGTAGAGGAACAGCCCAACGAGGAGTTGGACGACGCGTCGGATCATGGTTGCTCGTGCGGACATGTGTATAGCCAATTCCCAAATTGGTATTGGCGCAAGAAGCCAATCTGCGTAAAGTGGCCCTATGACCCTGCTCTCCGCGCGCTCGCTTGGCCTGTTGCTCGATGCCTGGCGCAGCGATTCGGCACACGCGGCCTACCAGGCGCTGGCCGACCGCATCCGCCTGCTGGTGATCGACGGCCGCATCCCGCTCGGTACCCGCGTGCCAGCCGAGCGGGAGCTTGCCTCCCAGCTCGGCGTCAGCCGCACGACCGTCACGGCCGCCTACGCGGAGTTGCGCGAGAACGGCTACCTCGACAGTGTGCGTGGCTCCGGCAGCGTTGCGCGGCTTCCCGCCCCCGGCGCGCGCGGCATCCAGGAGGCTGCGCCCGGTCTCATCGATTTCACGAAGGCGATGTTGCCCGCCGTCGGCGGACTGGCCGAGGCGACACAGCGCGCGGCACAGCGGCTTCCCGACTACCTGGGCCTCAGCGGTTTCGATCCGTTCGGACTCCCGGTGCTGCGCGAGGCGATCGCCGCCCGCTACACCGCCCGCGGCCTGCCGACCGACGGCGAGGAGATTATGGTGACGATCGGCGCACAGCACGCGATCGCCCTGCTCTCCCGCACCCTGCTCGCTCGGGGCGATCGCGCGCTGGTCGAGTCCCCCAGTTATCCGCACGCCATGGAGGCGCTGCGCGAGGCGGGCGGACGCCTCGTCGGCGTCAACGTCTCGACCGAGAACGGCTGGGATGAGGGCGGCCTTGAGCAGGTCATGCAGCGAACCAGCCCGACACTCGCCTACCTGATGCCGGACTATCACAACCCGACGGGCGAGACGATGTCCGCCGAACTTCGGGAGAAGACCGTTGCGCTGGCCGCAACCGCAGGCACGACCCTGCTCATCGACGAGACGATGGCCGAGCTGACCATCGATGGCGAGCCGTCGCAGCCGCCGTTTGCGACGCACGCGACCGACGAGGTGCGGCCCATCATGATCGGGTCGCTCGGCAAGTCGGTGTGGGGTGGCCTTCGCATCGGCTGGATCAGGGCCGATCGCCCGGTCATCCAGCGGCTGGCCCGCGCCCGCAACTCGGGGGATCTCGGCACGCCGATGTTCGAGCAGCTCGTTGCGGCAGACCTGCTCGGTGACTTCGAGCCGATCCTGCGCGCTCGCGGTGCTCAGCTTCGTGCCGGTCGCGACCACCTGCTCGCGCTGCTGGCAGAGCGGATGCCGGAGTGGAGCCTGCCTTCCCCGGCCGGTGGGCTGACGGCCTGGGTGGGCCTCGGTGCACCCGTCAGCTCCCAGCTCACGCTTGCCGCCCGCAACGAGGGCCTGTTGATTGCCGCCGGGCCGCGATTCGGCATCGACGGCGCATTCGAGCGATTCCTGCGAATCCCGTACGCGCATCCGCACGCCGACATCGATCGTGCGGTCGATGCCCTTGCCAGCGCGTGGCAGACGGTCGGCCGCTACACGATCCCGGAGCAGAGCTACCTCGCCGCCGTGGTCTAGGGGCGTCGACCGCGGGGCCGAATGCCCCGTGGGCTCCTTGTGCCGGCTGGTGCGGTGATTGTTGGTGGTTGAGCTTGTCGAGATCATCTCATCGGGTTTCGACAAGCTCAACCGACAACATCGGGTTTCGGCAGGCTCAACCGACAACGTCGGGGTTTCGACAGGCTCAACCGACAACAGTTGTCGTGCCCGACACTCGGCGGATTCTCGGGAACGGCCTCCCCCGGGAGTACATGACGCGGCGCCGCACGCTGGGATACTCGACTAATGCACCTCCTGTCGGTCTTCAGCCTGCGCAATCGCGCCCTCATCGCCCTGATCACGATCGTGATCGGCGTCTTCGGCGCGATCGCCCTGACGACGCTGAAGCAGGAGCTGTTCCCTTCCATCACCGCGCCCCAGCTCACGATCGCGACCACGTACACCGGCGCTTCGCCGACCGTGGTGGATCACGATGTCTCGACGCCCATCGAGACCGCCATCTCGAGCGTCGACGG
>Ga0247779_1000586_pt1 | contig 21692 bp, 20 predicted proteins | sample UWRJL221509R5_FD_179925 | JGI IMG/M metagenome (GOLD analysis project Ga0247779, IMG submission 179925) | Plant litter microbial communities from Arlington Agricultural Research Station in Wisconsin, United States - UWRJ-L221-509R-5 | ecosystem: Environmental > Terrestrial > Plant litter >... | reverse complement strand
CTTCATCCTTACTTTATTCTCAAAAATTCTTCGCAAAGACGAGAACATATGGCGGATCCAAGTTCCAGTTTAGTTGAGAAATCGGATCCACCAGCGGTAGAGTCGACATCCACTCCCAGCTTCGAGGGCTTGAGCATCAGAAAGCGCGTCGATTCGACTGCAGATAAGTCTTTCGAGTCCATGATTTCGTTTACTTGCAGTCGCACTAAGCGGCTCCGCGTCTCTGCGATGGCAATTCCATCCAGCTACATTCTGCCCAATTCAGTCGGTTTTGATGTGTGTTGTACTCATTGTTTAAACGATGTATGCTGATATTACTTTCCTCCCAACAGGGGGATCATCTGCCGTGCCCTGTTTTGCTTCTGGACAACTTCGACGAATTTTCTAATAATAATGATATTTTCTACACGCCGATGAGGCCTGAGGAATGACTGTCCTCTCAGTGGGAGCTCTTCTTTTACCGCAGGATCCAGAGCTGTAGGCCCGTTCCTTAATGGAAACCGCTCTCTATCCTTGTCAATGGGATCTTCTTCTGCCCCCATGACACGTGCATTACTGGGCTTAATTCGCAGCGCTTCCCCTAGCTCGTTGACAGCATCTCCACCTCCAATCTATTAGGTCAGTTCGGGCAAATATCATATGCGTACTACTCGCATGACCCTTGATTATACGCCACCGGTCGCTACCCGACTGAGCACATTCCCAGATTGCTGGGATGTTCTGCGAACAACGTCGCGTTATTTGCACGAGGAAATTACGTCCATTACAAGAACTTGACTAACAGCAGCGATGTCGGACAGCTTTTCAAACTGAAGGTTACCCATGGCGATTTATGATGCCTGGAATTTAGTCGGAAAACCGAACTGAAAGTCATGGCCATTGGTATAACCAAATGTGTTCAGCTCTGGGACGTTCAAACGAAGAAGATGACCGTATGCTGCTCGACTACTACAATACCCGGATAGCACCCTCGAAGGGGGCCGCGCAAGTTAACCCGACATGTAGCCCGGATGACAACTCTCGAATGGAGCGTTGATAGTAAATTCCTGGCTAGTGGCGACGCCAGTGATACTGTGTACTGCTGTGCTCGCGGTTTAGAACCTCCGCTACAAGTCGGTGATGTTGCTCGACGACAAAAGAAGATCCTACGAAGCGGGAAGATAGCAGTGAGCATTTAACGTTTATGCGCTGTCGGCTCTGTCTTACGGCTAATTGTTTCTGCTATCTAGGCAGTTTCTTAGTGCCCATGGCAGCCCCAAGGTTCTAGCTACTGGAGATGCTCATGACATCCTTTGCCTATGGAACGTCAACGAACATCAGTCCAGTTCTAACGCTCTCAGCAAACTAGACATCGGTTCCATCATTACTGGTGTACACTGCTCTCCTCATTGCAGAGAAATCCTCACTAGACACGGACCCAAACTGGGCATACACCCTCCCATCGACTTGTCGAATCCGAGACCTTGCGTGGAGAATGCTTTGGCAGTCCACTCCTTCCCAAACATGGGACACGTGTTTTCGTTCAAGCTACCTATTGACAAGTTTATTGGGGACAGTGTACTCGACGGTAGTAGGACAAAGATTGTATATACGTCACCCTTCACGACCAAGATTAGCGTGTGCAATGTATGGGCGAAACGCAAGGAAATCAAGCCAAGGGAGATCAAGAAGTCAACCAACATGCTGAGCATTGGAAGCGCCGGATAGTTATACTCGATGATTCGGTGAAATGGACTGGCTCGAGGGCTCTTTCATGCTTTCTTGGGTGTTCATGATATACTATTTATTTATCACAGCAGCGATGTGTTTCAATAACGACATGTCTAGATTTGCACCTCATATGAAAATTTATTTCCTTTGATTAAGTTCTTGTTATAACACATTGCGGTGCGGGAAATGTTTCTAAAAATAGCATTACAAATGGCGTTTATCAGCTCGGTTAGTAGTCTTTCGGGCAACTTTCGGGCCGAAAATTTGAAAGTCACAGGGTTTATTTTTTGCGAGAATGTCGTAGAACAAGTTTTTGCTAGGTTATTTGGACATCCGTAGGCGCTGATTTTTGAACTTTTATCACTAATGTCTACTGATATGTTCATTCGATACATTTTCAATCCTTGCAGTTTTTGTTTTGATTTTGCAAGTGCCGACGTCATTCTCCCACGTTGGTCTTTCGAAACTCCGAGTCATTCACCAATTAACTATATCAAGTAACTCATGGGGAATTGAATATCGGTGCTTAGAATCGAATGTTGAGCTATAGACGTAAAGCTTCACACATACCAGGAAAGTAAATACCGCCCGCTAGAGTGCCAAGCCAAGGGAACAAAAAAAAGTTTTTGCATGACTTCCTGTCTTCCATTTTTCGGAGCAGTTTATGCTCGTCATTACGTTTAACTTCATCTGTATGTGTCCTTTGTATACTTATAGTTGCACTCATTAACTTGGATTTTTTTGCCGATAAGCAAATTGGATAGACATAGCGCCCCTCTTTTTATCTATACATTTTCCACACGCCTCAGACAGGCATAACCATGAGGAACACTACGTTAGTGCACTCAGAAAGAATGCACAAAAATGACGCATGAGCCCAATGGTTTTCCAAGATGTCAACAAGCATATTGCCGACACTCTGGATATGGCATGTTAAACTTAAATTTAAAGGTGGAAATGATATACCCCACCCCCCACCCGTCTTTGACCTAGCTTTACTCAATTGTGAGCCAAAAGCATAATGAAGTTAATTCTAATCACGGAAGCTACATATGATTCATAACACGTATGGGCATAGAAGGGGACCAGAGAGTATAGCTCAAGGGTTGATACAAAATACTACAGGATAACAGGTCTTTGAAATAGGAATCGCAAGGAATGTAAACAATCAGTGGGTTGGTCGACCATTACGGTCATTACCCCGCTTATAACTTCCAATCATGGTCGGTTTCCGGGACATAAAAATACCAAACCGTTGTGTTCTTGGAGCTTGACGGAACAGTACGGGCTCCGGGGCAACATTTTCCTGATCTGGTGTGGCATCGTCGTTGCTTCGGGACGACGACGATGGTCGGCGTGGGTTGCGGGTTCTGGCAGCATATTTTCTCGAGCCAGATGAGTATGATAACTCGCTCACATGCCAAAGTTGTCGAGCTCTTGGTCTGCGATAAGGTATCTCCTGAATGTAATTTGATGACCGTGTAGAACCATCCGGTGCTGGTAAAAAACGCAATCAATGTTGAGTAAGCATGAGATATGGAAGGTTCTCGTCAGAGGGCTGTGTCATATGTGGATGACTCACGGAGCATAGTGGACGACGAAGCCTCATGTTCTTGGGAGGCAGAGGAGCTTTCATCTGTAGGAACATACCGAGTGGATGGCCTTGTTGATAACGAAAACAGAGCTAATTGATCTTCAGAGTCCCCGCTTTTCGAAATGCGAAAGTACGAGGTCAGTGGCATGAGGAGCACCCTCAAGCGCCCTAAAATGAAGGCGCGGAAAGAAAGACAATGAGAACAGATACTCGTCAGTATTGACCCATGCGTCACTTACTTTGATATTTAGTATCTACGTATGATTGGTTATTCTGGAGAACCTTTAGAAGATCGATGTATATCATCTTATGTACTAAAACTTCCTTCGGACAAGATGCCCAAAGGTAAAGTACAATTCTGCAGGACTGCAACGTTTGACGAGCAAGCTAAAGGGGTGTTAGTATGAAGTACTTACACAGAATAGAATGTTATGTCGATTTACCTCAGCTAGTGTGATGATCTGGAATACAAGGCGTCAAAGGGGGTGCAAATCAACAAAGAGAAAAGACAAACATGTTTATGATACAAGGAGAAATCAAAATTGGGAAGCGATACCAGGAATAAAATCTCTTCAACAGCTGGATATAATGTTGAAAGAGACCCAAGGTTAAAGGCAAGGCTTGAGATTTTCTCCTGACACCTCAGTGGATGAATTAAGAATGGATAGACAGGCATAGAATTTTTGAGGGATGAAGAAGTATAACTTGGGTTGGAACGGGACATAATGTGTCGTGTGATGTGGCCTTCCTGATTATCGCTTGTGGCTAGATGAAGGTTAGTGGCAAGATGGTGAGTGAAGATTCCAAATCAGTTGTTGGCAATAGCAAATTCACGGCACTCTCCGAAGCCTCAATTTTAGCCAGACTCGGGATGCGTTCAAACAACGGACAAATTAGTCATGTTTCCCTTCCATTTCTTTATTTTTTGCATTATTCTCTCACATAACAAATCTTTGATATCTAAGATGGCTTTCATATGGATGCTTTTAGACAAACGCTGATGCTTCAAGCTTCAAAAACGTTATCCCGGGGTTCGAAACCATGGTGATACTTGGTCCATGTTGGTTTGGAACAAATAAATCATAGCCTCAGGACAGGCATCGTCCACAAAAAGAACGGCCGTAAGTACACCTATATAGCGCCTATATCTATACTCGTACGGCGGTCTGTCATCCGCATGTATCTTCTGGTGTAGCGTTGAACTTCAAAATTTCTTGTGCTAGCAGTTTTAGGCGACGTGTAACATGATAATCTCGCAAATCAAGCCGAGTGTGGCCCAGAAAGTAGTGTACTGTAAATTCATTTTATCGAATGTATATCCTTACATCGGTAAATGCTATTTGCATTGAGGCTCAAGCTGAGGAACCCCCGTGATATTAATCTTACGTTTATCTACACTCAAGTCGTTGCTTCCAACTGTTTCTTTTGGACGACAGCCATGCTGGTAACTACAATCTAGCCCCGTGCAGCTACTCAGTCAAAAGCCTGGTTTATAAAATATCATCTCCAGTCGCGACATAGAAGGTATATTTGAAAAAGTCAAGACGTGGAATTCCGGATCCGTGGAAGTGAACTGGGTCGACATATACTTAGGGAAGTAGCTTCGGTCAAAATGAGGCCTCAGTAATAATTAATCAATGATCATAATTGGACCTTGCTAGCATCATTTCTCTTAGTTTCCTCGTCCTTACTTACACACTAGAATTCCATCGTCCCAAATGCTTAAACGGAAAATTATGTTCAATTATATACATGGCTATCTGTCTAATATTCGTTGACTAGTCGTTGAAATTATTTTAGAAATATATCTGCTAGTTTATGACTGCATTCACCGTCTTCGAAGCATGATAAGTGTAACTTCATATTTGAGGCGCTAGTGCACAATCTAAACTTTTATTATTTACTGACGGTTGAACTTAAAGCTTCCCGACATTAGGTGCATGGAAAGGTGCTAAATAATGTCATAGAGCAAGTAAGAAGATTATGTGTTTGATAGACACTATATACGATGAATTTTTTCTTTCTATCCTCCCGGCGCTCGCTTAGCCGTTCCCATGCCGCGGCATCGCAATTGGGTCCTCTAACTGCCTTTTGCGGAAAACAATGCCAACGAGGCGCGCATCACATGCTGTGACAAGCGTGTCTGTTAAACTTTAAACTCCGACCACGCGTCGTGTATTCATTTATCGACGCGCTGTATAAAGGTCATCTCACTATCCACCCTAACATCATGAATTCTTCTACCAGCAGGACAACGACCAAAAAACAGAGCCAAGAAGAGATTAAAAGACAAATAGCACTCCTACAAGCATGTCTTGAACCAGAAGAATCAGAAGTTGTTGCTCCCGGACCAAAATCACTGAAACGAAAGGCTTCTGAACCAGTCACATTGGCACCTGCTACTCCATCGCCTAGTGAGTTGCGCTTTAACCACTGAAATATTTACTAAATATGTCATTGGATTAGAAAAGAAAAGTAGACTAGATCAACCGCTGTCAGGAAAGCCATTAGGTCGACCTCTCTTTCACACTGCTGCACACAACTCGCTCGGTACGAGAACGAGTAACAACAAGCAAAAGCCTGAGGAACAGTTCAAGAAACCTGCACCTTCGACTTTTATCAAGAAGATAGCTACTCGAAGACACCATAACGACGACGACGAACCAATACAGGTTGCACGCTCAACAGGGTTCAAGGATAGACCGACGAACCTCCAGCCAGAACCTACACATGAAGATGTCCCTAATCGTCGTAACGAACAGCTGGAAATTATAGAGGAGCTCCAACCTGGACCATATGATCACAAGCCTCCTCATGACGACCTTAATTTCGAGAGATTGGAACCTCACTCAGGGATACACATGGTGTTAGTAGTCTCATCGGTTACACGTTTCTCTCAATAAACCTCTGGTTTTTAGCTCCCGTGTAGTGCCACATGAAGAACTCAACGACCATCTACTTGGTCGCTACTATCTCTCTCCGTCAAGGCTGTACTCTGCGGTCAGATTGCTTCCCGACAAGCAAGCGTACGACGTTCCCGTGCCAGGCGACTGGGTAACCATTGCTGTGGTGGCAGAGAGGGGTCCAATCAAGTTTACTCGCGCTCCTGTTGCTGTAGAAAAGGAGGAGGGTGATGCCGATAGAAAGAAGAAATGGAAAGGAAAGGAGAAGGACAACAGCGGATTAGAAAGACCAATAGGGGGGAAGAAATACGTTAATCTCAAACTTATTGATTTTGGTGCACGGTCTGTGTCTTCGTCAGCTGGTCGGGTGTCGACGATTAGAGGTGATGCGTTTTTGACACTACTACTATTTGAATCGGACGGGTTTGATCTCATCCCGCGAGAGGATGGAGGCAAGCCGAATAAAGTTTACAAGGGGGGTAGCAGAGGAGCATTTGAACATCTGACGAATGTCAAAGAAGGGGACGTTATAGCGTTGTTGAATCCTAAAATTCTCAAACCTTTCCAGGTAAGTATTCGCCCTTCAATATGCGAATTCAAAGGGGAATAACTAAGTTATAATCACAGAGATCTAATGATACCCCGCATCCCGTCAATAACACACTTGCACTGACACCAGAATCTGCCTCTTCGATTATCGTCCTTGGGAAATCGCGCGACCTTGGGATGTGCACTGTGCGTAAGCAGGATGGCAAGGTCTGTGGCAGCTGGTGCGACAAGAGGGTCAGTGATGTTTGCGACTACCATGTTCAAAACGCTGTTCAGCGTCAGCGTGCAGCCCGCCCAGAGTTTTCTATCGGGTGTGTATAAAACTCATTTCGTATACAAGATATAGCTACCTGACCGCCATCTCTTTTTTTATTACATGTAGGACGTCGGGCATGTCTACATTATCCACCCACAAGAGTAAGAACAAGTACGACCCTTTACGGAAATGGGGCCTTGCACCGGCTGAGGAAAGCGGTATAGGATCTACATATGTGGTATCCGGCCACGTCGTTTCTGGATCGTCTGCCGACCCTCGGACGATGTACATGTCTGAAATGATTGGCAGGGAAGGGCAGGCAAAGGCAAAGCGGATTTTGAATGGGAAAGATTCGGACAAGGAGCTGAAAGCGTTACTTCAGCGTGATAAAGAGGGTATGAAAGCGGTCATGAAGGCTAGGCAGGCAGTTCGTACAGCGCAGGTTCCAAAGAATGAGAAGGCCTCAAAGTCGTCGTCATCGTCTTCATCAGCGAAGAATCCCACAGCGCAAAATAGAAAGGGGAAGAAAGAGGAAGACTTCGAAGATTTGGATGATAGTAATAATTCTGGAGACGAGAAGGCTGTTAAAAAGTCGGCATATTCTGCGACGGTCATCAAATCGTTGGGCTTTGATCCCTCGACGAAGCCAGGTCAAAAAAGAGCGGAGAACAAGGGCGTTCAGGACAAAGTATGATATCTTGATTATCTGAATTGTTGCTTACTGACAATATATCGGCCCTTGTAGCTGGCAGCTTTAGATGCGTTGCAGAAAGCAAGGAAGGATATTGATTTAGGTCCTAAACCTGGCCTAAGGATCCGTTCGGGAGTCATAGCACCAAAGCAAGAAAAGATGCCAAAGAGGGAAACAGAGCAACATGATGACGGCAATTCTGACGAGGAGTTCCCGGAGGACATTTCTCTCCGTAACGAGTCGCGAACCGAAGGTGGAGGTGATGACAAGATGATCGATTTAGATGATTCCTAGATTCGGTGTTTTTGCGAGCCTGTTAGGAAGGGAAAGGGGAAGCACATCAGATGCAATGGTATATTCTCAAGAAAGTTAGGAGTTGAAATTGCTGTCAGATACAATGAACTACAAAAATAAAATAGATAAAAAAATAAAGACAAGAACTGAGGCCGTTGGGATTGGATCGTAGTTGGTCAGTTATGATCTATCCTTCATTTCTACATCTTGGTCGTCGTCGTTACTAATGTCGTCTGCAGAAGGCACTGGTGCTGAGGTTGCTGCGCCTAAGGCTGTTGTCTGTGTTGCTTGCGGTGGAGTAACGTCCCTAAATACGAAGAACATCAGACTACACACCCTGATTCTCTCTTTTACAAAATCGGCGTACCACTTAATATGAAAGCTTGTCACTCGAGGCTTTGTACTGATGTCGCGGACGAGACGGTTGAACACGATTTTTGGAGGGGGTGTTTCATTCATTTCTGGGTTGTCGTATTCTGTGTTTTGGTAATATCCCACTCTCACAAACTCCTGATCTCTGTACGACCCCGTCAAAATGAGAGCTGCCACTCCGAGTACGTCCTCTTCTGGTATCCGTGACGGGTCAGGGGCAGCGCCTTCAAATTCAAAGGAATTGATGCCTTGTGGGACAGGACCGACAAGGCAGTCATCCAGTTCTTGATCCAACGCTTCGTCTCCAGGACAAGAAACAAATATGAGTCTCCATTCAAGGTCTGGAAATGACAAATCAACTGATGAAGGTGTGATTACAGGTGACGAGATTTACCATCTTCTAAGGGGGCAATGCATTCAAAAGTCACTCTAAACCGGTACACATCGGAAAATCGAGCTGGGTTGTTGATAAATTCCACGTTCTGCAAGGGCGGTTCGTGACTCTCATTTCAGTTGCGTCTTGAGCGGTGAACGTACTCTGATTGAAATAACAGCCATTGTGCGTAAGCTTATTCAGAGAGATGTGGAAGAGATCGATAATTTTAGTTCTGTTTGTTTAGAGGGTGTCGCGATACTTAAAGTAGTGGAGGGACTTTTTGAGAGCTGTCGACGCGTCCGTGACAACTTTGTTGTAAACTGTCACGAGGTCATGCAAGAACGTGATTGTTGTCGCAAGGCGTGAATATTTGAATCATGAAGGAATATTTTGATCCGAAATGTTGACAAAAGGAGAGAAAATATCAGACAGAAAATTCACTCGAGAACAAGAGCTTAAGCGCTTAAGAGTTAAACGATCCATCTGGCTCGAAGAGTCCATTTCTTTATACGATGTATCCTTTATAGAATTCCTTGTTTTATAAAAGTATTCTGAGATTCCACGTGAGAAACATGGTTATCACTGGCATGTGTGACTTGCCATTTGTGTGATGCGTAAGGGATTTAGTCCGATTTTTGCGAAATCATGATGGCTCCCCAGGCTTTCTCTGAGTCTCTGTTGGCGGTGCACCATTGACGACAACGGCGACGACTCACTTCTTGTACTAGTAATTTTACCTCCTCTTTGTCGCCCAGATACCGTTGCTGATATACTCTTTGTTTACAGTATTCAATCATCCATCCAGGCCGTCGATATCACAACTCGTACCCTACGACCTCCACATTCTGAGCATGTTATTCTGATCTTGGACGTCTTGATCGTCGTTTTATATTCTTTCTTTACCAATGGCCGACCTCACTTCTGCGATTTCTTCCTATTCTGATGAGCATTTACGTCCCGAAACTCATGCAAACCCCCCGCTGGTTCAAATACCCACAATCGAAGCTCCGGATTCCATACTGGCTGTAGATCAGCTGGACGGGCCTTCTTTAGCGTCTACCCTTAAACTGCCAGAGAGTTCTGGCCATTTTCTTTCGCCAACGCCCGTGAGCAAACCACAGCATATCTTTTCCTTGTCCGACTTGCTTGAAGAAGGGGGGAATCTGGAGACATTGGGTCCGGAAATAGCTTCCGCTGAGATCACTGTTGCTCGTATGTCCTTAGCTGGCGTCTCTTTTTGTTGCATCTGACGGTTTCATCAGCCGATGGTAACTTCATCGAAACGTCATCGGGTCCTGCTGCCCGTGAGCTGAAGAGGCGATACGACCAACTCGCTGGAGTAGGGCCTTCCGTTCGCTCCCCATATGCCATTACTGCTTTCGTCAGTCAACATGGCAAGTCCATGTATCGCATAGGGTTCGTTTGCATCAATTTCTGTCTATTTCTTTGTTGTTTTTACATCTTCACCATTTACAGACATAGAGACGAGCATTCCGCCCCTGGTGCATCCGCCGCTGAGTTGGAGGAAAGAATCACTCTCTCTAAATCTACTACAAGTGAATCATCTCACAGCCCCCGTGGTAAACGTAACTCTCGATTGAGCATGCATTTCCTTCCTCCGATGTTCGCTAAAAGTAACGTCCCCCCTCCACGACCACAAGCTACGTCCTCGAATTCTTCAGTCTCCAAGAAATTGCGAAAGACACGGTCTTCCGAATGGCAAAGCACGGACAATATTATTACCTCAGGACCCACATTTACCGTTACGGGGCGTGGTCATTCTCAATCTGTCACTGCGATGGATAATACTCGTCCCAGCATGACTTTTAGCACTTATCCTGCTCCAAAACCGATTGATGCATTTGCAGAATTGCTGAACTGGTTTGCTTCCAACAACAACAGCTCTAGTAATTTCTCAACCAATGCTCTCTTCAATCCCGGGAAGGTTTCTGCCGACCACAATCGACCGCGAGCAACGATATCGCTACCATTCGGCCGAAATGTTTCCTTCGACCCACCTGCGTACAAACCCCCAGTGGCTAAACTGGTAACTCCCAGACATTTACGTGAAATGCAATCATTTGAATCAGGCCTGACTGTGACCATACGCCCTGATGGCATCCCTGAAAATCTATCAGACAGGGATTCGCCCGTTCCTGGTCAAGGCTCCGATAATAGCAGGCCGTCATCAGCCATTCGACTCAGCATGCTATCTTCAGCCCCCTCGATTTCGGAAATGTCTTCAGATGATTTGCCATCAGAGCCTCCCGAAACTGATATGTCGCCATCAGCGGAAGCCCTCCGACTTTCGTCACATTATTCCACCGAAGTGTTTAACGTGCTTCAAACATATCGTGGTCTTCCTCTTTTCGAGAAGATCGTTCCGGAATCTGAAACCACGGCGGTGATCAAACTTTCGCTGTCCGGAAATCAGGATGCGGCGCCGCGAGATGATCCTCGGTTTGTCATCTGGGGTACGGTTTTACCAGAGAATAACAATAATTATTCCACGTCGAGGGATAGTTTGACGGACCTTTCGAACCCCTCCACGTCTAGCATCTCGAAAAGACGGGGTAGTAAAGTTTCGAAAGTCCGGTCCCCTGAAGTTTCCAATGTCGAACTTCCTGCCTCGGCAGAGGAACGCAGAGTGATTCTGGCTGCCACCATCGAACGCTGGATCGCCCAATTGACTAGCGGTCTCAATTATGATGAATTGCTGAACTTCTTTTTGACATATAGAACCTATGTTAGTGGGGTTGATCTATGCCATTTGCTTATTTGTCGGTTCCATTGGGCTCTTCAGCAGGCGTCTTCAGCGGAGGATGAAGTCGTCCGTCGGATAGTGCGCGTGCGGACATTTGTCGCCATTCGCTATTGGATGTTGACATTTTTCACTGTCGATTTTATCCCTAATCGTGAGCTTAGGCTTCTTATCGCAGATTGGCTAAATACCTTGCTGCATGATCCCATTATGAAGAAACGTGTCGATGCTGCAGTATGTTTTTTTAGAGATTCATTCTTAATGTTGTTGCTTATTTATTCAATCGTCTTCAAGGGCATTGTACGACGATTGATCAGGGTAGCAAAAGATTGCAAACGCATTCATATTCGTGCAACAGAAGAACCAGAGTTGAGAGTGACCACAAATCCTGCGGCAGAAGCTGAAGCACAACGAGCTGGTAATTTACTCGGGAAAAGTTTTGGAGAGGCGGTTCGAAAAGCGCCTACTATGATGGTTTCAGACACCGAATCCGAACTCGACCTTGATTTCCTTCCAGATGAAGCCAAACTTGAGGAAACGGCGCCGGGCTTCCCAAGCGATCCTGCTAACGCTCATCTGTCGGCAGGCCATGCTAAAGACGGGACGCTCCTTTCCTCTAGCAGACCAGTCTCTGCATTACCTATTTCCTCTTACAATATACTACACCGCACAGAACATGCACCGCCTCCCAACGGGGATGATCTGCCGTTCGTCCATAATTATGCTGACTTGCCTTTAGCCAATCGTCACAGTGCTCTGTCCCGCGCCTTCGTTCGCACCATCGGCCGCCTGGGACGCTGGAAACGTGCGCTCAATGCAAAGCCCGTCATCCGTCCCGCGCCATTACTTCCCTCTGGTCCTGTTTCGGTATTCAATTTGGATGTCAGCCCACTGAAAGAGACACAAAAAACCATTAATGGGGAGCACTACATGTTAGCCCCAAAGCCTATCTCGCCACCAGCAAATATGACGCATATGCAAGGCAAAGTACCTCACTCCCCTGCTGCTTCGCTCCCATCAACTTTGCCACCTGTGTTAATGAACCAGTCGATACCTCCTATATCACATATTGATACCCATTCCACGGCGTTGTCAGGCTTTGTCCCAGACCACTCTGAGTCATTTATTGATGCTCCCGTCTCAATTCGCCCTGAATTACCGCCTTTGCCGCCTCTGCCAACTCCAGTCGAGAATGACAATAACATTGTCCATGAAGAAACCGACATGCCCCCTATACCTGTTTTTGCTATAAATGATAACGATTCTTACGAAGATCTTTACATTGAACCTACACCACAACCTCGGCCTGAAAGTCAGACGACATTTAATGAATATGAGTATAGCGATCGACTGGCAGAGCCTGATCGTCCGCAATCATTCCTGTCTACTTCGACGGATTCTTTTGGTGCCATACTTACTTCTGATGGTCCACTTCAACCAACCTTCCCAGGAGAACACAGACAATGGCAATTCGATGTGGTTTCGATTGATGAATTAGGCTCTGATGCCCACCACTCTTTAATCCACGATGATGGTCCTATGCACCCTCCTGGCCTACGGAAGCCAGCAAAGAAACTTCCGACGCGCCATGACTTCGAGTTCGTTCGCCGCTCCGAAGTATCTTCGATGGGTATCATTTCGCATGAGTCTATGAGGGACTCCATGAACGGCTCGACTCATTCGTCTCCATCTTCATCCGGGATGCCTGGACCTATAAACAGGTTCCAAATGAAATCTCTACGACAGGCATTTGAGTCTGATAGTAATGATGGGGAGGAAGGTGATGTGGAAGCTGCTCTGCGCAAGCTAGAAGGACAAATAAATCCCAAAGTCATGCAAGAGAACGCTGAGAAAGTGGACGTGTGGGTTCGGTCGCTGCAGGAGAGGATGGCGAATGGTGACTACGGTTATGAGAGCTCTATCTACTCCGAGGACGAAGTTGAAGGCTTCATCGACGAAGCGGGACCACTGACTGACGACACGGACGTTGAGACACCTCCCGAATTGGTTGTCTCCACTTTGGAGACAACAGATGATGAGAATAGTCCTGACGATTTTGACGGAATGCCACACACCCCCATTCCTTCCCAGAATGCTTATATCGCTTTACCACCTGGACTTGAGCGGCCGGCGCGTATCGAGGCACAGAAACCTCCTCCGGAAGATGTTGTTCCTCTGGAAATCCTACAGAGCAGATTGGATCCGTCAGAACCGGTAACTAATATCAGCGACGACACACCTCGTTTTCAGCAACCCTTCATCCTCACGCAAAGCGGTAAAGCGTTCGCAGAACATTTCGCTATGATTGACCGCGAACTGTTCATGGGCGTTAAGTTCGAAGAGCTCGTGTCTGAGGATTGGTCGGAGTGCAAAGAAATCAATGTTTTGGACTGGGCACAGTATCTGAAAGACAGGGCGCGATGGAAGGCTGAAGGATTGCACCCGGAGAAAACCACTGCACTCGCAGCAGTCAGAGCTCGATTCAATCTTATGGTTAACTTCGTCGTTTCTGAAGTCGTGATGTCCCAGCCTAGTCAGCGACACTTGGTTGTCGGTAAATTAATCAAGGTTGCCTGGGTACGTGCCTCCTATTCTCCCAGAACACATTGAAGGTTTACTGATATATCTCCCAGAATTCTTATACCCTTAGTAACTTCAACACAATGACTGCAATCATCTTTGGTCTTCAGAGCGAATGGGTGAATAAAGCCATGCGCAGGCTATGGAATCGCCTTACCATGTTCGAACGTCGAGTGTTCAATGACCTCAAACAATTTATCTCTCCCGACAATGATTTTAAGATTATGAGGGTTGTAGTTGACTCGATCATTGATCACAAACCTCTTGAAGGCACTTGTCATTCCCATACAGCCTCGGTAGCTAGTGGTGGAGATTCACAAAGTGGGAAGAACAAAACAAGCTCCATACCTACTTCTTGCATCCCATTCATTGGTAAGTTGACAATCCCCCGCTTATTTTTACCTACAATTTCTCACTTTATTGTCCTGCTAGGCATCTATTTATCACAGCTCCACCGTCTTAACAAACTTCCCGCCCTCATCGACCCAACTGCGCCTAATAGTGTCATTGGTATCGACCCCGAGACTGCTATTTTCGACCCTCCAGCTCACCCCGAAGTGTTTTCTTTACTCGCGCCGTTACCGCCTTCCATGCATCTGGAACCATTGATCAATGTCCATAAACAACGCTGCATAGCGGATGTCATCAAATCGCTCGTGGCCGGGCAACACCTTGCCAGCAGGGTGCGATTTGAAGTTGACAAGAAGTTTTTCACGAAATGCCTCCGCCTTCGAGGGATGGATGTGCCATATCTCCAGCGCGCCCTTGAGATGCATACGTATTGATTCTAACAGTCAGTATTGCCCATTCACATTCCAGACACTGGTTATCTTTGCCACGTTTGATGTGGTCAGTTTCCTTCTCATGCTTCAAGGGTTTTCGCCTTTATGCGGTTCTATATCTTTAATTTCGTCCGGTTACAGATGGATTGCTTTGTAATTTATGTATTTTCTATATCGTTGAATGTTGAATGCAGGTCTCAACCGTAAAGCACGTCAATCCTGCGTCCTTCACTTGCACTCTTGTCGATCGCCTGGATTAATGTGCGGATTCTGACTGCATCGTCAATGGTCGCATAGGTCGTTGTCCCTTCGGCAAATGCTTTCCAGCCATGTGCCAAGATGTCCACCATATTCTCCAACTTATTGACCTCTATCTTTTTTCCGTTCAAGAATACATCCGGCTCGCACCCACTAGGGAACCATCCTAGCATTTCATTGGACTCCAGTCGTATTGTGCCTTCTTCTCCGTCGATCTCCCACACAAATTGGCGTCGCCCAGTTTCAGCACCTGCATTATAACCCGAGCGCCAGAAAAGGTTAGCTAGAACGCCACTCTTAAGAAAACCTGTGATGGAGAAATGATCAGCAGTGTCAGAATTAATGGTTTCCCCGGTGGGCTTTCCATCGTCATCGCTGATGATGGTAGCTTCAGCATAAAAATTGGCCTCGGTGGCTGAGACGTTTGTGAAATCACCCAGGACATAGGTGAAAAGGTCCAGGAAATGTCCAATAGGTATGTCTAACTCTGCGGCCCCTATGAACGTCAATTAATATATTATAATAAGTACGCTTGAAAAGATCTACATACCGTTTTGCTTCGAGTGAGTATAAGCGTTAGTTTGTGATGTGATAGGAGACCAAGCCGCAAAGTCCCTTCCGTTGTGCGCAACCTATCGTGAAATATAAATTGGAAGAAGGATCTGACTACAAAAAACGGATGATACGTACGACGTTTGTTGACCTGATGGTTCCAATAATACCCGAGGCAAGTAATTCTTTGACCTATAAAATAGCGCTGCGTAAATAACGTCATAACAAATTTCATACTCCGGGAAAAACTCGTACCTTAGTGATCGTGCGCGTTTGCCGTCCTTGTAAGCCGATGATAGTTTTGACGCCCTGTTTATGAACTGCATCCGCAATACTCTTAGTGTCTTCTAATGATGACCCTGCAGGCCACTCTAGGAAGAGGTCTTTCTTGGCTTCGACTGCCGGTAATGCAGCTTCTTTGTGATACATCGCCTTCACAGCAACTGCAACCAAATCTACTTCAGGATCACGGGCAATTTTGGATGTGTGGCCGTGATACGCCTTGACAGGGTGGCCAACGTCTTTACCATACTTTTCAGCTGAAGCATGAGCGGATGCCTCTGAACTTGTGGACACTGCCACAAGGTCGTATGAATCTCGAAGAGAGGGTTGAATTAGAGCAGGTCCCAGGGTAGTAGCAGCCCATCCTTTCGAAGAAAGGCCAACGAATCCGACTTTGATTGGGGCAGAGGGTGGCATATTCAATAGTTGTTTGGAGGTTTGGGATGGGATCCACCTGGACCAAATATTTTATAGCTTTCCTAGAGCCTGTTTGTTGGCTTGAGTTGAATTTGTCAGACTTTTATCCGCGAATTAGTAAGACCACCAAACTTCGTTTGTAATAATTGCTTTCAGGGTTCAACAGGTGGAGGTCCATCTTGATGAGGTATTTTCTGGCTTCACAGAGTCAGACGAGCTTCCGCGACATCGTGGAAGAATTTAAAATAAGTCGATACTCTCGCAATTTCAAACGATCGATTCCTCTTGCACACAGCTTCTCGTGGAGCGGCACTCTAATCAGCGCGCGCGGTCTGCTACTCTCACTGCTGCCCAGACTTTTTCTATCTCCTACAAGCTACCAAAGAGCTATTGCGTCAACCACATTTCTCACTCATGGAGGGAGAAGTTGTTCCCTTGTTAAGATTGCCGCCAATTTCGACTTCAACGTCGATTCAGGTGGTTTCTCCAGAAATCGCAAACAATCTGTCTAATACTTATGCCAAAACCATCGTGTTGCGCATTTTTATCAATGAATGGTCCAAACCGGTATGGCCGACAAATGGGCGTATGCGTGACTCGTGGTGGCCAACGTTAATCTGTTAACTTGAATTCATCGTTCGTCAGATGATATTCATCCGCGCATTACTAAAACCACCAATTCGTTTGTAATCTCTTTGTAGAGGTGTCCCGCAACAATTTGTCATTTGTGAGCGGAATCACCTGGGTCTCATGTTTCGTTCCTGTAAGTTTGCTGGAACGATTAATGTGGAGCCTTTGAAATGCTGCTGACGAAAGCACCAGTTTTAGAAAAAGGAAATCATAATTAGGTTCGAACTTTGGAAGGTAAAGTAGTAACTGCGATATGTGGGTTAGACACGAGAAAACGTGCATCAGAGATGAATTCGGCGTCCCTCCTTTGCGCTGAGCTCGATGGCGTCAAGCAACTCGTGATGTTTGACCGCATCGTGAATGGTCGCGTAATCTCCCTTCTCCCCTTTTGCGAACTCCTTCCATGCCAAGGTCACACTCTGGAACACATTTCCTGCTTCAAATTCAACCTTTTTCCCGTTCAAAAACAATTCGGGTTCTTGCATGCCAGGGAAAGCACCATGGAGGCCACTCCCCTCCATTCGGATACTGCCTTCTTCTCCATCGATTTCCCAGACAAATTGGCGTCTTCCGGTTTCGGGGCCAGAAGAATAACCGTCACGCCAGAAAAGATTGACCAAAATACCGGTCTTGAGGAGGCCTGTTATAGCAAAATGATCTGGGGTTTCGGATTGCATAGTTTTGCCTGTGGGCTGCCCATCGGCATTGACGAAAGTGCCAGTTGGATACATTGTAAAATCAGTTGCGCTGACGCTGGCAAAATCACCAAGAACGTAGGTAAACATGTCAAGGTGATGCCCAATTGGCACATGAAGACGAGTTAAACCATTTTCCCTTGATAATGGGAGTGTTCCGTATGGATTGCCTTCCAAAATTACCGGTGGCCATAATAACAAGTCCCTGCCAATGTGGGCCACCTATAAACCATTATTCATCACCTGAACACAATGAAGAAAATTTAACTGTACGTACAACGTAGCTGGATCGAACAGTGCCTATAGCACCAGAAGCAAGCAATTCTTTTACCTTTTAGAAAATAGGAGTGGTCATTATTTTAGTTGTTCGAGAAGTATAAAAAGCAATGGTTATGAATGAGGACACCCACCTTGCGAAGTGTAGCAGTGTATCGACCTTGAAATCCAATAATCGAATTGACGCCGTTCTTACGGGCAGCTTCCGCCATCTCCTTCGTCTCTGCTGTGTTCCTTCCAGCAGGCCATTCCAACCAGAAATTCTTTTTAGCCGCAATGACAGGCAAGACCACATCTCTATGGCTAGTAACCCTCACTGCTACCCCGACCACGTCGACATCTGGGTCAGAAGCGATCTTGGAGCTGTCGCCATAATAAGCTTTGATAGGGTGGCCGACTATCTTGCTGTAATTGTCGGCGGAAATTTGAGAGGAAGCTTGCGTGGTGGTGGACACGGCAACGAGGTCATACGTTCCGCGGAGAGAGGGCTGGGTAAGAGCGGGTGCAAGAACGTCGGACGCCCATCCCTTAGATGAAAGGCCAATGAAGCCGACTTTGAGTGGAGATTCTGAGGGCATTTATGGTTGTTCTGTTTGATCGATGTGAAGAAAAATCCTGGCGTCTCTGTATTTTATATACCTCAGAAGAAATCCACACTCTGTCTGATATGAGGAATCAAGGCATCCATCATTCACCTCCATTCCATCAGGACTCGGCAGGAAGACGCGTCTTCGCGGAAGGGATTTGGACCGATTTGTAAAGGTAAAAAATCTTCCCGAAGATTCGCGTTGCGGCGGCAAGTGCAGGCGCATTTGCCGCCGCTGGTACTTTCGAGTTGTTGTGCCAGGCCACACTGACATCGCCGACGAGTTGCGTGGTCTATCGACGAATTTGCTTCGTAAGATTTGATATTTCAGGTGATCAAAGAAAGGTGGCTAACTTGGTCTTGCATTGTCCTGTGCCACGTTCTCGGATTTCTCCCCCATATATTCTGCCGAAACGGATAAAACGGATAGGTCTTCTTTCGTTACCGTTTTTCGGACCCCCGACTCTAGCCATGATGAAGAAGGTTTAATCTGAGCAGGGTTGCATTTCTTCAAAAAATGGATTTCAGCTTCCGTCATATCTTGCGATATCGCTCAAGCTTGAATAATATGTATGGCCTAGATGTGACATGAGGCCTTTATTTCGTGGAACTGATTAACTATTGCATTGATTCTCAGAATATATGCTTGAATTTAGAGTTTTGACGCCGCTGATGTCGAAGATGAATTAGAAAAAAGGGTTTGAGGACTTGCAATTGTTTATAATAGTAGGGGAAGTATGGTGGATAGTGTATCGATTTGGTGCATGATGGATTTAAAGCATAACGCGTCGCCCCTCCTTTGCGCTTAGTTCAATGGCGTCCAACAATTCATGATTTTTGACTGCATCGTCAATGGTCGCGTAGGACCCTTTACCTTCGGCAAACTCCTTCCAGGCAGTTGTTACGCTATCGATCAAGGTGCCAGGACTTCCTGGTAGACTTTCCAATGCGATTTTCTTTCCGTTCAGGTACAATTCAGGTTCAAAAGCGCTAGGGAATGCACCATTGGCCTTGTTGGATTCCAAACGTATCGTACCCTCTTCACCATCAATTTCCCATACGAATTGGCGCCTTCCAGTGCCATCTCCAGTTGCATAACCAGCTCGCCAGAAAATATTGACAAGAATGCCCTTTTGGAGGAAGCCGGTGATACTGAAGTGGTCCGAAATTTCAGATTGGATTGTTTGGCCTGTAGGTCTTCCTTCTGCATTTACGAAGGTACCGATTGGATACAGAATCGCATCAGTCGCGGAAACAGAGACAAAATGTCCAAGAACATGAGTCAGTTGGTCCAGATGGTGTGCTATAGGAACGCTCAGGCGAGTAGCCCCTTTAGGTATCAGGGTTTAGTAAAATTAGAATCCGCCGTTGGACAATTGAACGGACCGTTTTTCTTCTCGGAGACGTAAACCGCGCTTTCACTCAGAGTCGGCGCCCAACATGGGAATTCTCTTCCTACATGGGCCAGCTAAAATAAATTTAGAACAAGTAATGTTTCAGTGAGATGTCGAACCTACAACGTTGGTCGACTTGACGGTGCCAATTATGCCAGACGCAAGCAATTCTTTAACCTGCGATAAAAAAAACGGTTAGGAATCCATGTATACAGTATATTCAAACTTACTTTTCGCAAGGCAGTAGAATGCCTGCCTTGTAGGCCTATAATAGATCTGACGCCTTGCCTATGAGCAGCCTCAGCAATGGCCTTGGTCTCTTCCAACGACGCGCCAGCAGGCCATTCTAGGAAGAAATCTTTTTTTGCCTCAATAACAGGCATCACAAGCTGCTTATGATATGGTGTTTTCACCGCAATCGCGACCAAGTCCACATCAGGGTCTGATGCGATCTTGGATGTATCTCCATGGTATGCTTTGATTGGGTGTCCAATATCTTTACTGTATTTGTTGGCTGACTTCTGGGCAGATTCCTCTGAGCTAGTGGATACTGCCACAATGTCGTATGTTTCTCTGAGAGAAGATTGCATTAGAGATGGTGCTAGAGTTTTGGCTGCCCATCCGGTAGTTGAGAGTCCAACGAAACCGACTTTGATTGGCGACATCCTCAGAGAAAGTGGGTTTGACCTGAATGACTTTTCCCCAGCATAAGATTATATACACGGTGGGTCATGGATATCGGTGGCCATTCTAGATAGCGAAAGATTATCGTGGAATAATCACGGTGAAAGTAGATTGTGGAAGATTGTAAAACTGTGACAGATCGTCAAATGAGCAAGAAAATGACGACCTGAAGTGAACCGGGTATTTCCGCGCGCAGTGTGGTTCGAGCTTTAAAGTCCGCTAACTTTCAATGAAATCTTAACCAGGTGTTTAGAGCGTGTCACGCTGAAATTGCAGTCTGAAATTTAAGACGACAAACTCCCCGTTCCGGAATCTGACTCGAGAGAGATATATTAGCAAGGGGAAGCAGCTCCTTTAGAAGAGCACTGCAGAATTACAGAACAACGCGTCGCCCATCCTGGGCGCTGTGTTTTATAACGTCGAGTGACTCATGGTGTTGACAACATCTTCAATTGTCGGATAACTACCTCTGCCTTCTACACATGTCTCTCACGAAGTAGCCGTAGTTCTGATCACATTTCCTGATATCTATTCGATTTTTTGTCATTCAAATACAAATCGGACTCCGTTATTCCTGTTATTGCCGCTATGAGTGCCTTGGATTCGAGCTTAATATTGCGGTTCTCTCCATCAACTTCCCAAATGTACTGACGTCTACCTGTTTTTCACCAGAGTTGTAGCCTCCCCACCAAAAATATTGACAATGGACGTTTGTCTTCAGTAGGTCCGTGATACCGAAATGGTCCGGACTTCGGGATTTATGACTTCGCTGGCTGATTTTCATCTGCTCCCAACAACCGTACCAACTGGGTAAAACGTCGCATCCGTAGCGGTGAATGAGGCAAAATCTCCGAGAATATGGGTGACTTCGTCAAGTCGATGCATAATTGGGATTCACAAGCGAGTAGCACTTTCAAGCAAACAGTCAGAACATAACTATGATGAGAAATATCCAACTTGCCATTTCTCTTTTCGATATGATAACTGGTGCTGTGAGATACAACCGGTGCCCGTGTAGGGAATTCTCTGCTAACATGTAAAACTTGAGTT
>Ga0247779_1000585_pt1 | contig 21728 bp, 23 predicted proteins | sample UWRJL221509R5_FD_179925 | JGI IMG/M metagenome (GOLD analysis project Ga0247779, IMG submission 179925) | Plant litter microbial communities from Arlington Agricultural Research Station in Wisconsin, United States - UWRJ-L221-509R-5 | ecosystem: Environmental > Terrestrial > Plant litter >... | reverse complement strand
CTGATCTTGCGATAGGGATCGCCGGGCTCCAGCCAGCCTACGGAGATGAACGCGGGGATCAGCGCCGTGAAGACGAGACTGCCTGCCAAGGCGGGCAGTCCGATCCGCGAGCCGACGACCATGCCGGCGCCGAACGTCGACATCGACAGGTCGAGCACACCTAGCATCGGCACGGAGTTTCCCGCGACGCTACCGGAAAATCCCAGTCCGATGCCGCTGGCCAGACGCACCACGGCTCTTTTCAGGAGGACGCGATCCGTCAGCGTGCGCAATATGTTGGCGACCGCCAGACCGCTCGGAAAGATCAACTTCATCCGGTCGACCAGAAGCGGGGTGTACAGCATGCCGACACCCGCGCCGAACATCCCGATGCAGAGGACGTACAGCATCAATGGGACAAGCGGCGGATTCGGCAATCCCAGCCACACGAGCGCCTGAATCATGCCGGACATGGCACTCATGCCCGCGACCGACGCCGCCGTCGTCTGGATGAGGTTCGCCCCGTGCTTGCCCTCCGCCCCGTAGCCGAAGGTCACCAGAGAACCCAGGATCCCAGCAAGCACCTGGCCACCCACGAAGAAGCCAAGGGAGAAGTTCATGTAGGCGGCCGTCAGTCCACCAATCGGCCCCAGCACGAGCGTGCCCATCGCCAGGAGCAACGCATGGTATCTGCGGCTGCCGATCGGCGGCAGCCACGCCCAACGGATGGCGGGACTCGCCGCGGCCGCTTCGGAGCCCGTGACATCCGTCATACGGACTCCAATGCAGTCAGAAAAGGATATGCGACAGATCGATTGAGACTGAGCATGAATCCGCCATCGGTCGAAGACCTTTGACCCTTGAAGTGAAACGGCCCACGAGGCCGCGTGAACAAGTCGATCGCCATTCGAGCTTCGACGGCCTGTGATGTCAGACGTGACCGGGGTACGTCGCCAATTTGCCTCCGCCCTTGAGGCGCCGGATGCGAAAGAGGTACTTCGAAAGCGTGGCTACCGAAATCTCGATGCCGAGCTCGCGTAGCCCGAGAACGATCTGGTGGCGTGTGAACCCACGACTCATCGCCTCCTCGATCTCGGGAGAGAGTTCCGCAATCCTCGGAAAGAGCGGCCGGCGTTCGGCGACCTCCTTTCGATGCAGCCTTGCAAGCAGGTCACCCATTTCCCGTCATCCAGATACGTGGCGCCAAGTGTTCTCGTCGATAGGACTGAACGAAGAGTGGATAGATGGACGCAATGTCATCGCTTATACATCATGGAAATTTACGACAGATGTGAGGAGATGGCCTTGCGATGATTGCAACGTCGGCGAGCGAACTATGCAATGGACACCCCATGCGCGGCGATGCATATTGCCGCCGCGCCTGGGGAGCAGCGGGCCGATCCGCGGATGGAGCGGCCATCCGTCCTCGATGGTTCAGGGACTGGACACCGGCTTCAATGCGCTCGCATTCGTGGGGTGCCACTCCGCCGGCGGCCACGGCGGCAATCCGCTCCCACACACGATGTCGGGCGCCACGTTCGCGCGTGTCGAGCTCAATGGTGCTGTCGCATCGGAGTCTCTGCTCTTCTACGAGAGTCGTTCTACCCGGTGTGAAGACGGGCAGCGACACCGAGCTGACGTTGGAGTCATCGCGCTACTTCGACATCCTGACGTTTCTCATGGTCGCCTCCAACTGACGCCGGTTGGGATGCCACCTTGAACAGTGAAGGCGGCGTGCAAGGTTTGCATGGATCGCAGGCGAACAATGCGATGGACGGACGGTTCGAGTCCTTCGACAGTGCTGTCTTCTTGCACAGGCAGATGAGCCGATGACGAATCCGTCCCGAATGGAAACGACGCTGGAGGACAAGTACACCCGCCCGGAAGGTTGGGTGTACATGACCGGAATCCAGGCGCTCGTCAGGCTCCCGATCCAGCAACGCCTGCGCGATGCGGCCGCCGGCTTGAACACGGGCGGCTACATCTCCGGCTATCGCGGGTCGCCGATGGGCCGCTACGACATGGAGCTGTGGGCTGCGGAAGACGCCTTGAAGCGCCACAACATCCAGTTCCGCGCGGGATTGAACGAGGACCTGGCGGCGACCGCCATCTGGGGGTCGCAATACGTCGGCTCGTTCCCGGGCGCCAAAGTAGAGGGCGTCTTCGGGATTTGGTACGGCAAGGGGCCTGGCGTGGACCGATCCGGTGACGCCCTGCGCCACGCCAATCTCGCCGGCACCTCACGCCACGGCGGCGTCGTGGCCATTGCGGGCGACGATCATGGTGCGAAGTCGTCAACCGTCGCCAACTTCTCCGACCAGATCTTCGTCGCCGTCGGCATGCCCGTGCTGTATCCCTCCAACACGCAGGAATTGCTGGATTTCGGGTTGCACGCGATCGCCATGTCGCGATTCTCCGGCTGCTGGGTGGGCATGAAGGTGGTCACGGACGTCGTCGAGGGCGGCGGCTCCGTCTACGTGGGCCTCGACCGGCCGGCCATCCACCCGGCGGAGCTTGGCCCGGCGCCGGCGGGCGGGCTCAATATCCGGAGCATGGATGGTGCGCTGATGCAGGAAGACCGCCTGTATCACCACAAGCTCCATGCGGCGCTGGCCTATGCGCGCGCCAATGCGTTGAACGAGATCACCGTGGCGCCGCCGCAGGCGCGGATCGGCATCGTGGCGGCCGGCAAGGCATGGCAGGACCTCCAGCAGGCGCTCGCCCTCATGCACCTGAGCGAGCAGCGCCTACACGAGCTCGGAATCCGTCTCTTGAAGGTCGGCATGACCTGGCCGCTCGACCCGATCATCGTGCAGCGGTTCGCGCAGGGACTGGCGACGCTGGTCGTGGTCGAGGAAAAGCGGCCAGTCCTGGAAGAGCAGGTGCGTTCGCTGCTCTACGGCGGAACGGACGTGCCGCGTATCGTCGGCAAGCGCCTGGAGGGCACGGTCTTCGATCCGGCGTCCGCGGCGGCGGCGTTCCCCAATGCCGGCGAGCTGACGCCGGTGATGATCGCCAGAGTCCTCTCCAGCGTGATCGGCGCGCAACTGCCGTCGTGCGGCCTGATCGACATGCAGCCCTCCACCCCGGCGCCCGCCGGGCAAGCGCCGATGCGCATGCCCGGGTTCTGCTCGGGCTGTCCGCACAACCGGTCCACCAAGGTCATCGAAGGAAGCCGCGCGCTCGCCGGCATCGGTTGCCACACGATGGCGATGCTGATCAATCCGCAGCAGACCACCACCGTCTCGCACATGGGCGCGGAAGGCATGATGTGGCTGGGCCAGCAGGCCTTCACGACCGAGAAGCACGTATTCGCGAACCTGGGCGACGGCACGTTCGCGCACTCCGGCTTCCTGGCCGTGCGCCAGGCGATCGCGGCGCATGTTCCCATGACGTACAAGATCCTCTACAACGGCTTCGTCGCGATGACCGGCGGCCAGGCGGTGGAGACCGGCCTGACGCCCGCGCAGATCCTGCACGGGCTGGCAGCCGAGGGCGTGAAGCTGATGGCCGTCGTCACGGACGATCTCTCGCGCTATGCCGGCGTCGCCCTGCCCAGCGGCGTGAAGGTGCATGACCGCAGGGAAATGGAGAGCGTCCAGAAGGCGTTCCGGGAATACGAGGACGTCTCGGTCATCCTCTACGACCAGCCTTGCGCGACCGAGCGGCGCAGGCTTCGCAAGCGCGGCAAGTGGGCCGATCCGCCCAAGCGCACCTTCATCAACGCGGCGGTCTGCGAGGGCTGTGGCGATTGCGGCAAGGTGTCCAACTGCATGTCGATCGAGCCGCTCGAGACGGAACTCGGGCGGAAGCGGCGCATCAACCAGGAAAGCTGCAACAAGGACTACACCTGCGTCGAGGGATTCTGTCCGAGCTTCGTGACCGTGCATGGCGGCAGCCCTCGGCGCAGGAAGGCCGCGCCGGCGGCAGCGACGCCTTCCTGGACGCAGGCGCTTCCCGAGCCGCGCATCGAGCCGCTGACCGCGCCTTTCAACATTCTCGTGGGCGGCATTGGCGGCACGGGCGTGGTCACCATCGGCCAGACCCTGGCGGTGGCAGCGCATCTGCATGGCCTGTTCAGCTCCAACCTGGACGTGACGGGCCTCTCGCAGAAATATGGTTCGGTGAATTCGCATGTGCGGATCGCCCCGGAACCCGGCATGCTGCACTCGACGCGCATCGGCGCAGGCGAAACCCACACGCTGATCGGCTGCGATCTGGTCGTCGCCGCGGGCAACGAAACGCTCAACACGCTCGATTCCCACGTCAGCCGAGCCACCGTCTGCGCGGACATCGTCCCGACATCGGATTTCGCGCGCAACCCCGACTGGAACCTGGACGCCGCCGGCCTGACCGCGCGGCTCGCAACCCTGCTGGGCGACAAGGTCCAGTTGATCGACGGCCTGCGGCTGTCGCGCGCACTGCTTGGCGACCCCATCGCCTCCAACATGATGATGATGGGCGCCGCCTGGCAGCGCGGCCAGATCCCGTTGCCGCTGGAGGTCATCGAACGCGCCATCGAGCTGAACGGCACGGCGGTGAAGATGAACCGGGATGCGTTCACGTGGGGACGCCGCATCGCGGTCGATGCACAGGCCGTCGAACGCATCGTCTCCGCCATCGATGTTCGAAGCAGCCAACCAATTTTCTTCATTCCGCGCCAAGCCAAGGCGACGCAGGCGATCGTCGAACATCGAAGCCGACATCTCGTCGACTACGGCGGCCCGTCGCTTGCGGTGCGCTACCAGCGACTGGTCGACAGGGTACGCACCGCCGAAACGAGCCTGGGTCTCGACGAATCTTTGAGCCGAGCGGTCGCCCACAACTACCATCGACTGCTCGCCGTCAAAGACGAATGGGAAGTCGCCCGCCTTTATTCGCATCCCGACTTCCTCGACTCGCTGAACCGTGAATTCGAGGGCAACTTCAAGCTTCACTTCCACATCGGTGCATGGCCATTCGCTCGCGGAGACACTGCGTCAGGCCAATTGAACAAGGCCGAACTGGGGCCATGGCTGATGCGCGCTTTCAGGCTGATGTCTGCACTGCGCGGCCTGCGCGGAACGTGGCTCGATCCGTTCAGGAACAATCGGGAGCGACAGCTCGACCAGACGCTGGTCGAGGAATACGAACGCGACATCGAATCCCTGACACGTGAGCTCAGCAAGGATACCTTCGCGCTTGCCGTTCGCATCGCCTCGCTGCCGGAAAAGATCCGTGGCTACGGGCACGTCAGGGGGAAATCTGCCGACGCGACGCAACTCGAGCGCGTGAAGCTGCTGCAGGAGTGGGAGCAGGCAGTCAAATCGGCGATGCAAGCCCTCGTCGCGTAAGGGCGTCGATGCCCGATCACGCCACTGCAGCCGCCTTGCCCGCTGAGCGCCTTGGTACGCCAGAGCCGGCGCGGCACCGAGCCGGCACACGACGAGGCCGACTTTTCGACGAGGATGTCCCCGGTGACATCCTGTGCCGCGCGGATCCTGTGAGGCAACTCCGGAGCTTCAGCGTCGTCGATGCCGTCATTCCCGGGCTGGCGCTCGGTGGCTGCACTCAGATCGCGGCTATTTTGCGCCTGCATTGCTTAGCGTGCTTTGAGCAGGCTTTCCTGCTGAACTTGTCGTGACCTCATCTGCAAGGGCAGGTTGACGCAGCGACCTCGCCTTGCGCAGCAGATCGAGTTCCATCGTCAGTTGCCCAACCTTTCGTTCGAGCGCGGCGATATGCACCTCGTAGTCGTTGATCAGTGGGGCCTCGTCTTCGGCAACTTCCAGTAGTCCGCTGTCGAATTTGGTCATCCACTGCTGGATCAGCGCGCTCGACAGCCTGAATTCCTTGATCGAATCGCTGCGGGAGCGTACGCCCTCGCGGATGTCCTGGCAGACCTGCAGCTTGAACCTCGCAGTGTGATGTCGGTAAGCATTTCTCGTGGGCATGGAGCAGTTCGTCTGGCGGTGCAAAGGATTGGTCGGCTTCGGGCTCCGCGCACCTACCGGGACGACATATCGATCTCCGGCGGCGCCATGGCCGCCATCGCCGCTGTCGCCCGGACGCTCAGGCGCCGGAGCAGGAACAGCTGGCGTAGGGACCAAGGTGCTGTCTCGCCAACCTGCGTGCAGACGAATTCCCCGACAAGCCTGCCGTTCAGGTAGGAGGGCGTGGCTATCAATGAACGAACAGTGATCTGTGTGGCGACATCATGGGTGAACACCCGTGTCGCAGGATGATCCTGCACGTCATCAGCGACAACTTTGCCCACTTCGTTCAACGAGCGGAAGAAGCAATCCACCTCAAGGCAATCTTGACCCTGGGCGTCTACCAAGCAGCGGCGAATGCGATCGTAGACGGCGACGCAGCGCATCACGCGGCCTGCCGCTGCGTCGGTGAACATCCACAGCGCCGACCTTGAACATTCGAGGGTGAGGCCGGCTAAGACGACGCAATGCTCGATGAACGATGTCCTCGAAACTTGGTCGGATAGCAGGCGAAAACAGAGCCTTTCGATCTCTTCGTCAAGATCACTCATGGCCATCGATTGCACACCGATCCGGTCGAGTTGAGGAAGGGAATTATACTTTATTTTTCCATTTCTCTCTTTTTTGTATAGTTTTCCCCGTCGTGAGGTATGCTGGTACCGAACGCTGCATTTGCAGACCAACGATGCGTCTGCCGTAAGGATCGACATGCCCGAGCCACTGAAGCTGCGCCGACTGGAACACCTGCTCTTGCTGGCGGACGAGCGCAACTTTGCACGTGCGGCCGAGGTGGCCTGCCTCTCGCAATCGGCATTCAGCCGCAGCATCCAGGCGCTCGAGGATTCGCTGGGCCTGCGCCTTGTCGATCGCGGGCAGCGTCAGGTCGAGCTGACTTCTGCGGGCCGACGCCTGACCGCGCGCGCTCGACGGTTGTTGGCGAGCACGAACGACATGCAGCGCGAGCTGGAGATGCTGCGTCGGGGCGATCTTGGAGACATCACTGTTGGGGCCGGACCGTTCACTGCCGTCGCAATCTTCCCCAAGGCACTTGCCGATCTGCGCGCACATCATCCGGCCATCAACGTGAGGCTGGACGTCGACAACTGGAGCTCGCTTCTGCGTCGGCTGCGCTCAGAGCAGCTGGACTTCTTCGTCAGCGACATTCGCGAGATCGCGCAGTCCGGCGACATCGCGATTCAACCGCTCTGCACCCTGACAGGGTCATTGTTTTGCCGACCCGGCCACCCGCTCCTGGCAAAGCAGTCGCTCGAGTTCTCCGACCTCGCGAACGCGCGATTTGCCTCGGTCAACATGCCGGCTTTGGTACGCAGCGAACTCTTCATGCATATGGCGCCGTATTCCGGAGGCGGCTTTCCCGTCGTCCTGGAATGCGAGAGCGCGGCCGTCACGCGAGAGTTCGCGTTGCAGACGGACGTCGTCGTGATTTCCTGTCGAGAAGTGCTGCGACTCGAACTGGAATGTGGGGCGCTGCAAGAGCTCGTCGTACGACCTCTGGTCGAGCTCGGCAGCCGCACCCCCTTGCGCACGGAAACCGGCGTCGTACGCCTGAGCGGACGATCGCGATCGCCCGCCAGCGAATTGCTTCTCGAGTTTCTTCGCACTCAAGCCGAACAATCGCGCGTTGACCAGGGCCTCTCGCCGACGCGACCCCGAAGGGCCACGGAAGCATCAAGCTAGTCAGCACGCTCTCCCGCTGCCGCGGCGTCTGAAGGTATGGCAATGGCCGGCCAGTAACCTACCCGCAGTCTGTTCGACGCGCGCCGAGCGGCCTCCATTGTGGCGGTCGCCTCTTTTCTTCGCTTTCGTTCCAGAGCTCAGGCGGGTGCGACCGCGCTCTCTGGCTGGTACCCTTCAAGCCAATGGGCGTATGGCGCCGGCAGAGTCGCCCAGGCAGGATTGTCTACGCCAAGCTTCGTTGCCGCGACGTAGGGCCAATGGGGATTGGCCAGCAGGGCGCGGCCGACCTTCACCAGGTCAGCCTGTCCGCTCCGAACGGCGTTGTCCGCAAGTTCGGGCGTGCCAAGCCCCCAAGCGATCGCGACGGGCACCTCAGCTTCGCGCCGGATGCGCTCTGCGACAGGCGCCATGAATGCGGGCCCCCAGGGAATCTCGGCATCAACCGTGCTGAAGCCTATGCTGACGCTGATGAGGTCCACGCCCGCTTGTTTGAAGAGTTTGATGAGCCTGATCGACTCGGCCAGCGTCTCTTCATCGCAGCCGTCGTATTCGATGACACCAAATCTGACCGCCAGCGGATATTTGTCCGGCCAGACCTCACGGACGGCAGCGACAGTCTCCAGGAGGAAGCGGGCACGATTTTGGAAAGCACCCCCGTATTCATCCTGGCGATGATTGGAATGTGAGGAGAAGAAGCTCTGCGCCAACATGCCATGCGCGAAATGGAGCTCAAGGTATTCGAATCCAGCGTCGAGAGCTCGGCGCGTCGCCGCCACGAAGTCTCCTTGAACACGCGCAATGTCAGCGACGCTCATCTCTACCGGAACCTTCCATAGTTTCGGGCTGCCGAAAGCCTCCGGCGAGGGTGCGATGATTGGCCAACCATGCGATGCTCCGTCAGCAATTTGATCGTCGGCTTCCCATGGGCGGTTCGCGCTCCCTTTACGGCCGGCGTGGCCGATCTGGATGCCGGCGACGGCGCCTGCAGCCTTGATGGCCGCGGCAGCCGGTTTGAGCGCCGCCAACTGCTCATCGTTCCACAGGCCGCTGTCGCCCCAGGTGAGCCGCCCCTCCGGCGATACTGCGGTCATCTCGACGGTGACGAGTCCGGCGCCGCCAGCAGCCAGCTGCGCCAGGTGCGCGTAGTGCCAGTCGCCGACGACGCCTTCGGTGGCCGAATAGGTACACATCGGGGGTGCAATGATGCGATTTCGCAGCGTGACGCCCTTCAGCGAAAGCGGCTCGAACAGATGGGGCATGGGATTCTTCCAGTGGGACGAGGGTGAGTGGGTAGAGTCGCACCGCTGGAAACAACGTTGCTTCTCGAGAGTGCTGAGCCACGAAGGCTTGATGCGAGAGTGACTCGTCTTCTACTGCCATGCATCTCCGTCGTGATGAACCAATTCTGAGGTCTCGTGACCCTGAGAAAAAGTAGCTCGGATGAAGCACACTGATAGCTACGGAGATGCAATCGGAGGGCATGGATGAGCATGAACGAGGCGTTTAATTTCGACCTTGCCGCGATTCGAGCATTCGTGGCGGTCGGTGACGTGGGAGGCTTCCGTGCTGCAGCCACAGCGTTGGGCATGACATCCGCCGCTGTCAGCAAGGCAGTCTCTCGACTGGAGCAAGAGATCGGCGTAGCGCTCTTTGCGCGCACGACCCGCTCGGTGCGCCTGACGTCAGCGGGCGAGTCGTTCCATGCGCGCTGCAAGGCAATCCTTGCCGATCTCGATCAAGCCGGGCATGAGGCGGCGCAGGCATCGGCATCGCCGCATGGCAGGCTCGTCATCAGCGCTTCGCGCGTGTTCGGTCGCATGCGCGTCCTTCCGGTGGTCGCCAACTATCTGAAGCAATACCAGCAGGTTGATGTCGAGGTTCGTCTTAGCGATCGGCTGGTCGATCTCGTCACGGAGCGTGTGGACTTGGCAATCCGGATCGGTCATCTTCCCGACTCCAGCATGATCGCAACGCGGATCAGTCAGACAGGTTTCGTGCTTTGCGGTTCGCCGGAGTACCTGGCGGCGAACGGCACGCCGCGGCACCCCGACGATCTTGTTGGTCACAGCGTTGTCGGATATGTTGCGCCAGATACGGCGACGCGTTTCGCTTACGGCTTCCTGGTGGATGGAGAAGCAAAACTCATGAGCTTGGCGTGCCGACTTACTGTGGACGACGGCGAGGCTGCAGTCAGCGCCGCGGCTCGGTCGGTCGGTCTGGTAATGGTCAACGACTACCTGGTAGACGAGCACATCTTGAATGGAAGTCTCGTCCGTGTGCTGCGGGAGTTCGAGATGCCACCTCTTCCAATCAGTCTCGTCTATCTGCCGACACGCAACCCATCGCCAGCCGCGCAGGCCTTCGCAGGCATGCTTCGCCGCAGGATGGCGAGTGGCCTTTAGCGTTGTTTGAGTGCGTTACGTGTGACAGCTCCGCTGGCACTGCGGCCGTCACCTCGACGCTGGTGATCGGCGCCCACGCCGCGATCCTGATCGACGCGCAGTTTGGTGGTTCGCAAGCACAAGAGGTCGTCGATGAAATCCGCAAGTGCGGCAAGACGTTGACGCAGATCTACATCAGTGCGGGCGATCCGGACTACTACTTCGGAGTCGATCGCATCACAGGTCGCAAATCGTCGACCGTGAAGTCGTTCCGCCTTCACCGCGCTGTGGCGCGGCCGCCGCGTGCTTGCTTCGACCGACGATGCGTGCGGAAGCAGATCCGCTGACTAAACCTGCGGAAGGGCACTCGACGGCGAAAAGCTATACCGCGCGATGCGCCAGGAGGTATCGCCCTCTTTTCGAAGGAGGAAGAGTTCGTGGAACGCAGCTGGGCTGCCCTTTCCAGAGTTCATTGGCGTGAAGATCCCACTGGTATTCGTGCGAACGTAGGCCCATTCGGGCGACATCTCGACAAGCTCCTCGATCTCGGTTTTCATCTGGAAGCGGATGAGCTGGAAAGTATTCTCATAATTTGCTCGCGCGGCTTCGAGCCCCACGACCGCAGGTTGGAGAAACGGCAGCATCACCGGGTCCGAGGCATAGAGCTGAAGGACAGCGTCGATGTTGGCTTCGTTCAGCGCCTGGAAATAGGCGAGAACCGTTGCCTCGATGGCCGCATGCGCGGAAGATTCGATTGTCATTTCAAGGTCTTTCCATATTCGTGAAATCGGTTCGGGCTCCCTCGACGAGCTACTCGATTGAGCGACCCAAGGGCGAGGCGATCGCAAGTCGAAAGGACCGGTGCCAAACGGTGCGCCATATCCGCATCCGAAGGAGCCAGCAGCAAGCTCACGCTATCTTGGCCGCCTGGTTGAAACTCAGACGCGGACCGCGAGGGAAGAGCTTTGCATGGTCTCCGTACCCGACGTTGCAGATAAAGTTGGACCTCCACGACGTGCCACCGAAAAAGGTCTCATCGACCTTGGCGTTGTCGAAGCCGGACATCGGCCCCACGTCCAGACCCAACGCGCGAGCCGCCAGCATGAAATAGGCACCTTGCAAGGCGCTATTGCGTAGCGCTGTCTGCGCGCTGAGCGTTGGATTGCCTAGGAACAGCGCCTTCGCATCGAAGGCCGTGAACAGCGCTGGAAGCTCGTTGTAGAACGTCTCGTCGAACGCGATGACTGCCGTAACAGGCGCTGCCTGCACCTGTTGAACGTTCGACGCGCTCAACGCGGGCAGCAGATCGGCCTTCGCGGCCGACGATTTCAGGAAGAGAAACCTCGCAGGCAGCGAGTTGACGCTGGTGGGCCCCCATTTCGCCACATCGAAGATCTTGCACAACATGTCGTCGCTGACCTCCCTGTCCAACCACGCGTGATGGGTGCGAGCGTCGCTGAAGATCTGCTTGATCGCCTCGGTGGAAACGGGAATGGCCATATGAGAACTCGATTGAAGGTTGCGGATGGCCAGATTATGTTGTCAGCGATACCGATGATAAAGTCTCGTTCAAAGGCACCAGTGTTCCTCAAATGGTGACAATCACCCATTGGCTTGAAAGAGGAGCGTCATGGACTACTACACCGCCGTTCGCGCCTTCATCCGTGTCGTGGAAGCAGGCAGCTTCATCAAGGCGGCCGCCGGGCTGGATCTGCCGCGCAACACGGTGACCAAGCTTGTCCAGGCACTGGAAGTCCACCTGCAGGTCAAGCTTCTCAATCGCACGACGCGCCGCGTATCGTTGACAAACGATGGCGCGGCCTATTACGAGCGCATGGCTCGAATCATGGACGAGTGGAAGGAGGCGGAGTCCGACCTGGCCATGTCTCAGGGACGCCCGCGCGGCAAGATTCGCGTGGACATGGCAACCCTGCTCGCTACTCAGCTGATCATTCCCGCGCTTCCCAAGTTCTACGAGAGATATCCTGACATTCAGCTGGACCTTGGGGTCAGTGACAGGCCTAGTGATCTGGTGGGGGACGGGATCGATTGCGTGCTGCGAGCCGGGAAGGTCACCGACCCATCGTTGATTGCACGTCACATCGGCGACCTGCAATTCGTGCTTTGCGCGACGCATGGTTATCTCGCGCGACAAGGAACGCCATCACATCCCGCGGAAATCGAACGAGGGCATGAACTGGTTCAATACTTCTTTGCGGGATCCGGAAAGAGGCTGGACACCCTTCTCAAGCGCGGTGCTGAGCAATGTACCGTTCGGGGCCGGTACCGGGTCTCGTGCAACGATGCAAATGCACAGCTCGCGAGCGGGCTAGCGGGCTTGGGGATCCTGAACACGCTGGCCGTCGTTGCTCAACCTCATATCGATGACGGCAGACTCGTGCGGATACTGGATGAGTGGTCGGTGGAGTCGGTTCCAGCGTCCGTCGTCTATGCACCCAATCGACATCGCAGCGCGCGAGTTCGGGTGTTCGTGGAGTGGCTGATGCAGATCTTCGATGCGCATCCACAAACTCGTCGAGCGGCGAACGCGTCCGCGGCACCCAGCGTGGCTGTCACGGCGCGAGACCCAAAGGCCCGTTCGGCGGCGGCCAGAACGGAGAAATAGCCCGCGCCGGCTCTCGACCAGACCAACTGGATGCGGCATCGCAGCCGCCGAACCACTGCTGCATGTCGTGAATTCGCAGCATCGTCTGAATCGGGAACGGTGCCGGTCAGTCTTCGAATTCGGGGAGCGCGGTTCAGAAAATCGCGTTTGCGCGTCTTCTTGGTCGACCGGTTGAGGCCCAGGCCGATCTGCTTCATGGCCTCGATCATTGCCGGTCGCGGCGGCTCAGACAACAAGGGTCCGCCCTGGGTCATGCAGACCCGCCCCCGTGTTCGGACATCCCGACAGCATCCTGCAACCGCCACTTGGAAGCCTGCTCAGAACAACCAGTCGACAAGCAGCTCACCGCCCGAAACCTCGAGAACCGTTCCAGTGACATACGGATTGGTCATCAGGAATACCGCTGCGTGGCCGACATCGGCGATCGTGCCGACCCGTCGCGCAGGAAATTGTGCGCGGACTTTCGCGCGGATGTTCTCCACTTGCTCCGCCGGGAGCACATCCCAAAACTCGGTGTCGATGAATCCGGGGCGGATCGTGTTGACTCTGATCGGCGCGAGCTCCAAAGCAAGAGACTGCGACAGCGAATCAACGGCTGCGAACGTCGCTGTGACAGCAGCCAAGCCAAACTTCGCGCGGGCGCCGATGCCGCCCGTGAGGAAAGTCATCGAGCCGCCTGCGGCCAAGTGCGGCGCCGCATGGCGAGCGCATGCCCAGGTGCCGAGGAACTTGCCCTCGACATAGCTGCGAACGCCGCTCATGTCCGGATCCATGAACGAGCCCCAGGATCCGAGTTCGGGCCCGGCGGTGACCACGAGGTGGTCAAACTGGCCAATGGCGTCGAACGCTGCCTGAACGCTTGCCTCGCTGCGCATGTCCAGGATGACATGTTCGAATGAAGCCAGCTCCGGGCGCTGCTCGGCAGAAACATCACTGCGGCTGGCGATGGTGACTGCTGCGCCCATGGCGTGAGCAGCCTGGGCGACTCCAAGTCCGATCGCTCTCTTGCCCCCGACGACGACAACCCGTTTTCCGGTGAGGTCGAACGACAAGGCATGAGGACTCTTTTGTTCTGTAGTAGTAGCAGTACTCATCACATTTTCCTTTCTAGGTGAAGTCAAGACGCAGGCGCCGCCGCCAGCGGTTCAGCCTGCCCCCGCTTCCTTGATGCGAACCTCGCATCAAGAGAAATCGGTCCTGGCCCGAAGATGCCGAAGAGCGCCACCGCGAAGGCCCACAGTGCCGGAAATTCCCAGCCGAGGCCCGGCATGGCCCAGCTGTAGCCAAGGCTGAAGTGCCCACCGATTCCTACGGCGAACAGCAGGTAGAAGGTGCCCAGGAATGCGGCCGGGCGGGTCGCCAGGCCGAACGCGAGGCAGACGCAGACTGCGATCTCGATCAGGCCGGCCAGCACCACTGAAGCCGCGGGAAACGGCATGCCGACTTGACCGAAATAGCCGACGAACGCGCCGAACGGAATGGGGCCAGCAAGAACATGTCCCGTGAAGTGGGATATGAACATCAACCCGACGTAGGTGCGCAGTACGGCGACCAACCAATCAGAAGCGCTGAAAGAGGCCTCTCTGGGCCTTTCGGTGATGGAACGCTGCGCCTGCACCAGCATGTAGAGCGACACGGCAACCACGAAGACGAGCGAGAGCGGCTCGAAGTGGGTGACGCCCGGTCCGGTTTCGCCCAGGATCAACTCGCTCAACTTTGGCGCGGGCTGTCCTGCGGGGATGAGCCACGCCGTCGACAGGAGGCGTCCGACGATCAACCCGGGCAACAGGATGCCGAGCGGTTCGAAGAAGGGACAGTTCGGGCGACGGATGGTCATCACCATACCGCCCACCACCGCGCACAAGAGTGCGATGACGACCACGATCGTCCAGCCCGGGAAGGGATTCGTCGCGACCGCATGCAGCGAGGCGACGCAGAAGAGCGCCGCGATCGCAACCGCGGCAACGCGGAGAGCTTCGATCAATCGCGGCATATGCTCCCCTCGCCTGCGGTGCGACCGTTGCTCGATGTGAATGCCATGCAAGCCATTCCTATTCCGCGGAGCCCGGCAAACCAGTGACGGTGGGCGCACCGCGCTCGTACACCGGCGTGACGTCGCGATGAGCCAGTGCCCAGGCAGCAATCTCATCCTTGCGAGCGAACCAGACGCCAGGCTTCGAGCGTGCGTAGGTCAGAAAGCGGTCGAGCACGCGAACCCGATTGGCGTGGCCCGAGACCCGGTCGTGCAGTCCGATGACCATCATCCGTCGGCGGTGTGCCCCCTCCTCGTACAGTTGATCGAATTCATCCTTCAGCGCCTGCTCGTATGCGGCCGGGTTCCATCCCGCGAACGGATACAGCATGTCGTTCAAGTGGAACGTGTAGGGCACCGTGACGAAGTCACCCCCTTTGAGCTTGATGATGAAAGGCTGGTCGGCGCTCCACTCATCGATGTGATACTTGAAGCCGAGACTCTGCAGAATGTCGAAGGTGCGGGGGGAGTTGCGCACGTAGTACGCGTTCCAGCCGACCGGCGTCACGCCCGTGGCCTTGTGAATGCTCTCGACGCCGTCCATGATGAAGCGCCGCTCGGCATCGGGGTCGAGCAGATAGCTGTTCTGCCAGGTTCGCCCATGTGCGGCTGCCTCATGACCGCGCTTCACGATCTCGCGCGCGAGGTCCGGAGCCTTGTCGACGGCTTGGCCAATCATGAAGGACGAGACCTTCACCTGGTGTTTGTCCATCAGGTCCAGAATCCGTGGGATGCCTTCATAGACGCCGTACTGGAACGCGCCATTGGTCGCGAGGTCGGGCAGGCCCTTTTGCATGGGCTCATCAATGAAGCCAGGCGCGCCTGAGAGCGGTTGACCTCCCGCCTCGAACATGAGCGAGAAGCTGATGGCCAGGCGTGCTCCGTCGGGCCAGAACCGGGAATTCGAGGCCACGGTGTTTTCACTGGCATTGCCGGCAGATGGGACGACGCCAGCGACCTGGGTCGAAGCAAGGGCAGAAGATGACGCAGCCGCGGCCATGCTGGCCGTGAGCAACGTACGTCGCTTGATCAGGAAGTCTTGGGTGCTCATGGGCATGATTCTTCAGTAGCGCGTCAGGCGCTATGCAAATTCGATGTGTTGGTGCATGGCAGCTGCGCGAAGGTGCGCGTCCGTCACGCAGCTGCACACCTCAAATGATGGAGCGAACCACCCCGCCATCGACTCGCAGCGAAGAGCCGGTCGTGCCAGAAGACTGTTCAGAGCACACGTAGACGACCAGATTCGCCACCTCTTCGGTGGTTGCAAACCGGTTGATCAGAGTGGAAGGCCGCGTCGTGTTCAAGAAGTTCTGCTCGGCTTCGTCCTGCGTGATGTCCAGTTCTTTCGCGGTCGCCTTCATCCAGTTGTCCATGATCTCGGAGCGCGTGGGGCCAGGCAGGACGGCATTGACGGTGACGCCCGTGCCCTTGGCCACTTCGGCCAAGCCTCGTGACACTGCAAGCTGCGCCGTCTTCGTGACGCCGTAGTCGATCATCTCCTTGGGGACGGCGATGGCAGACTCGCTGCTGATGAACACCACCCGCCCCCAGCCGCGCTGCATCATGCCGGGCATGAAATCCCGCGCGGCGCGAACGCCGCTCATGACGTTGAGTTGGTAGAGGTCAAGCCAGTCGGCGTCGTTCTGCTCGAAGAAGCCCTTCGGGTGCGCCGTGCCGGCGTTGTTGACGAGGATGTCCACGTTCTTGACCTGCGCAGCCAGGAAGGCGGACCCTTCAGCCGTGGAGACGTCTGCCACGACGCCGATGAACTCGGCGTCTGGCAATCGAGCACGCAGCTCATCGACGGTGGTATCCACGCGTTCCTTGGTGCGGCCGTTGATGACGACGGAAGCGCCGGCGCGAGCCAGTCCTTCGGCGATCGCTCGGCCGATGCCGGCGGTGGATCCCGTCACGAGTGCCTTGCGGCCGTTGAGTTCTATCTTCATGCGTTTCTCATGCGAGGGATTAGGGCCGGAGTGTGCTGCCGCAGCACACCCTCTGGAAGGTAGGGCGAGCGCATATCACCTATGCTTAGTTCACCTGTAATCTGAGCTCCACCCGACAAGGGCGACCTTCCAAAGGCATGACAGTCAAGTACCCACCTGAGCGGTCTGACACCCCGGAACAAAAGGGCGATGTCGCCCGGCAAACGGGCAAGCTCCTGTGGATGCAGTGCTTCGTGCGCGCGGTGGAGACCGGCAGCTTCTCCGCAACGGCCCGCGAGCTCGGCATCGGGCAGCCCAATGTCGGTCGACATATCGATTCGCTCGAATCGCACCTCGCCCTGCGCCTCCTGCATCGGACGACGCGCAAGCTTTCGCTGACGATCGAAGGAGAGCGTTACTACATCGAGGCGCGGCGTGCGCTGGACACAATCGATGAGGCTGAATCGGTGGCGCGCGGCGAAGACGAGCCCCGCGGTCTGCTACGCGTCAGCTGCTCGGTAGTCGTTGGTCTGCTGCATGTGCAGCCCCTGATCGCGCCATTGCTCGCACGGCACCCGCAACTGGAAGTCGAATTGCATCTCTCTGACGAGTACGTGGACCTCGTCGCCGAGCGCTTCGATCTGGCTGTGCGTGTGGGCAGCTTGAAAAGCAGCTTGCTGGTGGCACGACAAGTCGGTATTTCCGAACGTGCCGTTTTCGCCAGCACCGAGTATCTCGAACGCCATGGCGAGCCGACTCTGCCGTCGGACTTGATGCGGCACGATTGCATACTGAACACCAGATTGCCCAGTGGGGGTCTCTGGCCATTCCTTGGCGGAGACGTCACGGTGCAGGGCCGCTACCGCCTGAACAATCAAGAAGCGATCGTGAGCGCCGTGCGTCAGGGTTTCGGCATCGGCCTCGCGCCGGTCTGGCCCTTCGAAGAGGATCTGCGTGCTGGTCGCGTCAAAGCATTGCTGCCTGAACATCCCCTCTCTGCTGCCGAAGTCCATCTGGTCTATCCGGACCGCAGACTTCTCGCCAAGCGGACGCGCGTGTTCATTGGTGCGATCGAGACGGCCTTCGCGAGCAAGGCCAGCTTGCAGCCGGGCTACCTCGATGGGCTCCGAAAGGCCGGGGCATCGCGCTGGGTGGGGGGTAAAGCCACTTGAGCCTTCGAGTCCATCGCGCCGGCGCACCTCGGACGAACTCCGCCATCGGGTGCAATTCGTCCGCGGTCGTAGCCTGTTGAACCACTGTGATCAAGCCCGCGGAAACGCCGCAGGTTCAAGGCTACCTGAGCTTGCTGCCTTGCCTTGTGCTGCCATGGCCTTCCTCGTTGTCGACGTTCGCCTCGAACGACAGGCCAAAGTCAACAAGAATGGGCCTGAGCAGATTCCCGACTTACCCAAGGACCTGTTCGCGGGCGTTACGGTTTGCCCACCGACGCCATTCGCGAAGCGGTTGGCACGAAGGCTTCCACCGAAGGGCTGCTTGTCGACCCCGTCTATGGTGGCAACGCTCTTGCCGGTCATTTCCAGGACATCCTCGATGGTCAATTTGCGGCAGGCGCGAACGTACTGTTCGTGATAACGGGCGGCCTGCCGGGCTTGTTCGCGTACAGGCGCGAGTTCCGACGCGTCATCCGGATCCCGGCTGGATGCCTGCCTGAGCAGCGCTTCAAACAGTGCCGATCAATCCGTCCATGCGCGGATGAGACGTGACAGACCTGGCTCGGGGCAGCCACGATCGGTTGCCCCGCTCAAAAATCACGCCGCCGAAGGCGCCGATCCCGCGTCTGCCGCCGGCGTGCTCGCTGCCTTGCCGGGCCCCCCCTTTGTTTTCGCTGCCTTCTTGGCGGCAGCTTTCGATGCAGCATCCTTGATAGAAGGCCGCTTCTTGGCGGTCGCAGGTGTCTTCGCTTTGGGCGCCGGCTTCTTGGCGCCGACCGCTGCGCTTTTCACTTGCGGCTTGGCCGCCTTCTTGGCCGGGGCCTTCTTGGCGGCCGCCCTCTTCTTCGCAGCCGGCGCCCTGGCCGCGGCCTCGGCTCCGCCGTCTCCGCTCTTTCCAAACAGGAAGGCATCGCGGTTCGCGACGCTCGCAATCCATCCTGGCGCTCGGCCCATTCCTGACCAGGTTGCACCCGTCTTGGGATCCCGGTACTTTGCAGCGCCCTTCGTGGCGCGCTTGGCAGAAGCCGGCTTCTTGCCAATCACTGCATCTTTTGCAGTCGACATCTTGCGCGACACCGTTGAAGACAGATGTTCAAGCGTCACTCCGAGCTGAGTCATCAGCGCGCGAACCTTGCCAACAGACGCCTTTGTCTCCGCCGCTGCGAGGCGAGCCGCCTTTGCCTCGAGGGCCGCGATTTGCTTCTTGATGCCAGTGACAGTGACAGTGATCTTAGCCATGTTTCGCCAATTGAAAAGAGGAGGAGCAGTAGTCTATCCGTTCGAAAACTGGTTACCGATTTGTCATTCGATCTTCGGAAAACAGTGTCTGGCCACTCCCGTTGCGACACCATTCCCTGCTGTCAGACGAACGCGTGCGCGTTTGTCGTCATTCGGCCCAATCCGAAACGAGCTGAAGATCGCGAATCGCCGACGAGAAGTTGGAGCACATCACATTGCTAGTCCAGATCACCGACGCCTTGTCAGTTCCTCCAGCAGGCGCTTGGACGCGCGCTTCAACGCGGTTTCGAATGAATCGATCGAAGCGCTCAGCCAGGTACAGCAAGATGGCGCTAGTCTCGAAAACTTTGACCGGCTCGGAACCGCTGTAGTCGATCATGGCCGAGATCTTCGAGTTGTGGTTCAACTCGAGAAGAACATCATGAACAAGCTCTCTGCGCGAGACCGGGTGCATGCCGTAATGATTGCGCTCAAGCACGGGATCACCGAAGGTTCACCTCCGTTCTTCCACCAGATTGGGGAGCACCAGGCCCGCCACGACGGGGCGGGACGGGAAAAGGCGCATCTTGGATGCGTTAGGGCAGGATCAAGCGAGTAAACACTCCCGCCCGAGACTTGCAGCGCCTAGATTTCTGAGTCTTGACGCCTTGCCGCGCAGTCCGGATTTTCGCGCACGTTCAGCAGGACGTAGGGCCTGTCGTTAACGATGCGATTCCAGCCCGTGACGACCAATTCGTCGAATACGCCCACGAATCCCTCGTAGTCCGGGTCCGTCACTGTCTTTTTGCTGGACACCAGGAACATCAGGCCTGCGAGACCACGCCCAAACGCGAGCTGGTAGCGTAGGCGCGTGCCTTGCATTCTTTCCAATCTGGCCGTGCCCTCGAGACGAAGCTGGCCACCGCCGCGGACCTCGTCCTGTGGGAAGGTGACGAACCCCTGGAGGGCTGCTGCATCCCGATCGCCGGACACGCCACTGTCGATCAGGAAGAGCGCGCCCGTCGCGCTTTTCAGGAGTAGAGAAATTGCCATGCGTATCCGCGCCGTTCACCAGCGGTGGCCCACAGTAATCACGGCCTTCCCGTCGTCAGCATCGACGACGATATAGACTCCTTCCAACCTTTCAATCGCGGCGGTACGGCCGACAGCCCGAATAAGAGTTTCGATTGCGCCGTAGGTCATCAGATAAGTCACTCCGCCGCGTCCGTCATATTGACGCTTGCCGTAAGCTCGAATCAATGGAATACACGCCTTGGATATCGCCCGCTGCTGGTCGCGGCGGTCTGCATGGCGCGTAAGACGCTCTGTGCACTTGGTGTTATTGCTACGGGGGTGGGCGCCGTAAGGCATATCACTTCTGGTTTGCATAGGCAGTATCGTGCGTCAGTATTGAAGAATCTCCAAGAGGAGTTGCAGATAAAAGACGTTCGCCAGTCACCGGATACTCTTGCCCTGGAATAAAAAGGAACCGATATCGTCCTTGATAATTTCAGCAGAAAAATTAGTAGATGTCTTGGTGAAACATCCAAGCGCATCAGCAGTCAGAAGAACCGTTCTGGCGGGCATATCACGCCACCGGTTCAACAACGGCGTCCGTGGCCATGGTTGGAGACTCGTCCGCTACTCCAGCAAGCCGGCCAGGCTCACCTTCCCGTTGCGCCACCTCGCGGTTACATTCGCCTGTCGGGGAGGCAAAAAGATGAACGAAAACGCGTTGGGCGTTGAAGCGGAGCTTGGACAGCCAGTGGCTTCAGGCGTGCGAGTCGAAATCGACACCGACGGCACTGTCGGCTACGTTTCGATCCAGAACTCGGTGCCGATCGTGCGATCGATCCGCGTCAGCAATGATTCGGTCGAAGCGCTGGAGGGCGTCCAGGTTCTCGTATCGACCACGCCCGCGTTCGCGGCCCCCCTCAAGCTCCGGTTCGATCGACTGGCGGCCGGCGAAACGCGCTGCATAGCGCCGATCGATCTTGCCCCCGATCACGGGTTCCTGGCCGCGTTGACCGAGTCGATGAACGCCGGTGTCGTGGCAACTGTCTCGGTGGCATCGGTCGACTTGGCGCAAGTGACGGCGCCCATCGAAGTCCTCGCCTACGACCAGTGGGCGGGTACGCGAGCGCTGCCTGAGTTGCTCGCTGCATTCAGCATGCCGAACAACCCGTCGGTCGATGTTCTCGTCGGCAAGGCGTCGCGCCTCCTTCGCAGCGAGCATTCCGAACTCTCGATGAGCGGCTACCAGTCCAAGAGTCGCGACCAGGTCTGGAAGCAGGTGTCGGCGATCTACAGCACGCTGGCTGCCGAGAGCCTCCAGTACGCAGAGCCTCCGGCTTCTTTCGGAACCGACGGGCAGAAGATTCGCACTCCGGATCGCATCATGGAGGGCCGCGTCGCCACTTGCCTCGACTTGGCCATGTTGTTCTCGTCCTGCGTAGAGCAGGCAGGCCTCCGTCCGGTCATCCTGACCAAAGAAGGCCACGCCTGGGTGGGCGTCTGGCTGCACCAGGCCTGCTTCGCCGATCCGCTGATCGATGACGTGCAGGCCGTGCGCAAGCGGGTGGAGAGTGGCGAGTTCCTCGTGCTCGAGACGACGGGGATCGCTCACCACCATCTGCACCGACCGTCACTGCGGCATGCCATGGAGCAAGGCGCAGCCCATCTGCGCGAGGCGGGTACGTTCAGGTATGCCGTCGACATCCATCGC
>Ga0247779_1000584_pt1 | contig 21809 bp, 20 predicted proteins | sample UWRJL221509R5_FD_179925 | JGI IMG/M metagenome (GOLD analysis project Ga0247779, IMG submission 179925) | Plant litter microbial communities from Arlington Agricultural Research Station in Wisconsin, United States - UWRJ-L221-509R-5 | ecosystem: Environmental > Terrestrial > Plant litter >... | reverse complement strand
TTGCGCAAGGTGAAAGCCGCTCAATACGTGGCCTCGCACCCGGGCGAAGTTTGCCCGGCCAAGTGGCAAGAAGGCGCGAAGACGCTCAAGCCGTCTCTCGACCTCGTCGGCAAGATCTGAGTCGACGCACTCGATTGGTTCGGGAGATCTCGTGTCGGCCGTGTCGCCGAGGTCTCTCGAACTTTGCACCGCTCCCAAGCTACGAAAGGCTCCGCTATGCTCGACGAACAACTTCGCACTCAGCTCGCTCAGTACTTGGCTCATCTCAAGGGACCGATCGAACTGCGCGCCGCCCTCGACGACTCGGACGCATCGCGTGAGGTCGCAACCTTGCTCGAGGAGATCCGCGGAGAGTCGCAACTCGTGTCCATTACGACCGAGATTCCGCCGGGCGTGCGGGTGCCGTCGTTCGCGGTCGCTCGCCCAGGCCATCCGTCACGGGTGCGCTTTGCGGGCCTGCCGCTCGGGCACGAGTTCACGTCCTTGGTCTTGGCTCTACTTCACGTGAGTGGGCACCCGCCCAAGGTCAGCCCCGAAGCCCTCGATCAGGTGCGCGAGCTCAACCAGCCGCTCAAGTTCGAGACGTACTTTTCCCAGAGCTGCCAAAACTGTCCTGACGTCGTTCAAGCGCTCAACATCATGGCTGCGCTGAACCCCGACATCGAGCACGTGGCCATCGATGGCGCGCTCTTTCAGAGCGAGGTCGAGGAGCGCCAGATTCTGGCCGTGCCCACCATCTACTTGAACGGTGAACGCTTCGGGCAGGGCCGCATGGAGCTCGAAGAGGTATTGAACAAGGTCGACAAGACTGGCCAAGAGCGCAAGGCCCAAGAGCTCTCCAAGAAGGGCGTGTTCGATGTGCTGATCGTCGGCGGAGGTCCCGCAGGCGCCGCAGCGAGTATTTACGCTGCGCGCAAAGGCATCGTCACGGGCATCGTCGCCGAGCGTTTCGGGGGTCAGGTGCTCGATACCCTGGCGATCGAGAACTTCATCTCGGTCGAGCACACGGAGGGACCGCAGTTTGCCTCTGCACTCGAACAGCACGTGCTGTCGTATCCGGTCGATCTGATGAAAAACCAGCGGGTCAAGGCCGTGAAGCCCGGTCCGCTCGTCAGCGTCGAGCTCGAGAGCGGCGCGACTCTGCGCACCAAAACCTTGATTGTTGCGACGGGCGCGCGCTGGCGCGATATGAACGTGCCCGGGGAAACCGAGTATCGTACCCGCGGCGTCACCTATTGTCCCCATTGCGACGGCCCCTTGTTCAAGGGCAAGCGCGTCGCGGTGATCGGTGGCGGCAACTCGGGCGTGGAAGCCGCGCTCGACCTCGCCGGCATCGTGGCTCACGTGACTTTGCTCGAATTCGCCGATCAGTTGAAAGCCGACGCCGTACTCGAACGCAAGCTGCGGAGCCTACCGAACGTCGACATCCTGACCAACGCCCGCACCACGGAAGTCCGTGGCGACGGTCGCAAGGTCGTGGGCTTGACGTACGAAGACCGTAAGACCGGCACACTGAAGAGCGTCGATATCGAAGGTGTGTTCGTGCAGATCGGACTTTTGCCCAACACGGACTTCTTGAAGGGCGTGGTGGAGCTCAGCCGTTTCGGCGAAATCGTGGTCGATCCCAAGGGGCGAACCTCGGTAGCCAACGTCTTCGCGGCCGGAGACGCCACGACGGTGCCTTACAAGCAGATCATCATCGCCACCGGTGACGGCGCAAAGGCGGCCCTCGGTGCGTTCGAGCACCTCATGCACAGCGACCCGGTTGCGGCCGAATAGTACACGCTGTCGGTGCGCGTGACGCCGAGCCAGCGCTGACTGGCTCGGCTGGTTCCGCTCATGCACCTGCGGCGAGCGCGTCTGCGAGGCGGGGGAACTTGGGTTTGAAGCCGAGATCTTCGCGAATGCGGCGACCGTCGAGCAGCATGTCGAACGGGCGCGCACGCTCGGCGTTCGAGCCGTCAGGTGGCGGCGCCCCCACGGACGCAAACAGCGTGGCTAGATCGGGGGCTTCGTCGTCGACCAGATTGTAGATGCGGTGCTTGGGCGACGCGGAATCGAGCAGGCAAGCGACGGCTTGCGCGACGTCCACGTGGTGGGCGATCGACATCCGTTGCGCCGGCGGGAAGTCGCGCATCATCGGGATGGCCTCTTCGATGTGGGGATCACCGTCGCCGTACACGAACGGCAGCCTGAGCACACGCACGTCGAGAGCTTCGATCGCGAGCAAATAACGTTCGGCGGCAAGCTTGCTCTCCGGATACGCCGCGCTCGGCGCGCAGGGGTCGTCCTCTTGCGCGAAGCGGCCACCATTCGGACCGTAGACCAAGCCCGTGCTCGTGAAGATGAAGCGACTCACGGACGCAGCGCGAGCGGCACTCGCGAGCTGTTGCGTGCCGAGATCATTGACTGCATGCGCTTGCTCGGGAGTCGCGCCACGAAAGAAGGCCGCGCAATGGACCACGGCATCGACGCCGTCCACTGCGGCTGCAAGCGAGCCCACGTCGAGCAGATCGCCCCGCACCAGCTCGATCTTGGCTTCACGCAGGTCGGCGGCGCGCGCCTCATCGCGCACCAGAGCGCGCACTCGATCGCCGCGCTGTGCCAGTCTTTTGCTGAGTCGGCTTCCGACCTTCCCGGTCGCTCCAGTGACGAGGATTTTCATATCCGAAACGTAGCTACCGCGGTTCGCCTCGGATTGGAGAAAACGGACAAGCGTGCAGAAAGCTTGCGCGCTCGTCCGCGCGCGCTCAGAATCGCCTCATGCTGGCGGGCGCCGTTCACCAAGGCCGCATCGTGCCGAGCGCGTCGACCGCGCCGGCTCTGACAGGGCTGTTCCTGTTCGACTGCGACCAAGACGGCCCCCGTATCTCGATCCCTCGTCCGGAGATCCAGATCGTCGTTCGCTTCGGACCTTCGGCGCGTGGGGGGCTCGACGTGCACGCGTTCGGCGTACGACAGACGGTGCATCGAAAGCTCATCCGCGGCGGGCAACGGACCGTGACGGCGCGCCTTCGACTCGGCGCACCGCTAGCAGTGCTCGGCGTGCCCGCCTCCGAGCTGGCCGGGCGTATCGTCGGGCTCGAGGATCTGTGGGGCGACGCTGGGACGCAGCGCCTATGCGCCCGGCTTGCCGAAGCACGCCACACGCTCGATGCAGCCGCCATCCTCGACAGCGCGATCGCCGAACGCCTCGCGGGCACGGCTGAGCAACCCAGCCAGGCAGCACTCGCCCTCGCCGCGCTCGAAAGGTTACAGAGCGCGCACGTGAACGCCGTCGCCGTCGAGCTCGGTGTGAGCGAGCGGCACCTCCGTCGCGTGTTCCGCGACACCGTCGGCGTGAGCCCCAAGGCGTTCGCTCGGCTCGCTCGCTTCCGTCGCGCGCTACGCGCCGCGCGCGATGACGCTCCCGCGAGCTGGGCGAGCATCGCCGCGTCGGCCGGCTACTACGACCAAGCGCATCTGATCGCCGAGTTCCGCGCGATCGCGGGCGTGACGCCGCGCGCGCTCCTCGGCGAGCTGCGCACCGCCCCGTCGCTCGGCTAGCTCAGCCGACGAGAGGGCAGCGCCCTCAAAGCCCTGCGTCGGAGTAAACGGTCGCCAGCGACAGCTCGGCGCCGAGGCACGGTAACGGCACGCGCTGCTCACCCGTGATGACTTCCGTGCGGAAACCGCGCTCGCTACGCTCATGCAGCTCGACGCGCCGCGATGTCTGTGAAAAGAGCAGGACCACCTGCAGCGATTCGATCTGCTTGTATTGCTCGAGCTTCTCGCCGCGGTCGTAGGACGCGGTGCTATCGCTCAGCACCTCGATCAGGATCTTTGGATTGACGGCGATCAGGGCACTTGCCGGATACGTGAGCAGTTCCCCGCAAACGACGGTGACGTCCGGATAGGTCACGAGCCCGGTAGCGAGCACTCGCACCCGCAAATCAGAGCTGAAAACTCGGCAGGGGCCGCCTCGGAGTTGGCTGATCAGGGCTGCCCGATGGCCATCGTGAGCACTGCATGCTGCGGGGTGCCCCCGGCCATGGCGTAAATCTCGCCATTGAAGAACTCGTGCTTGACGTTGGCTGTGGCCTCGAGATCGAGGTAGTCGCGAAACGTGTAGCTATGATAGGGCGCCGGCCGCGACACAGGCTCAGCGTAGCACGAGCCGCACAGGCAAGAAGGTGAGGATGAGGAGCTACGGCTCACTGCTGCTCACAACGGTCAATCCTCAACCGAAACTCGCTGCTCTCGCTCCAGGGCAGAAATGAAGTCTGAATGACAAAAACCTGTTCGGCCCGCGCGCTCAGTGGCAAACACGGCGCCAGGCATTGAAACTCGCGGATCTAGTCGGCCGCAGCGAGTGGCGTCACCCACACGCCTACGTCCAGGCTCGATCCGGGCGGGCCAATGAAGGAGCCCTCCACGGGCGGCACGGACTCGGGGAGCCTCGCGACGGCGACGGCGATGTGGTCGGCGCCGACGACCAATCCCGTGGTGGGGTCGAAGCCTTTCCAGCCCGCCCCGGGCAGGAAGACTTCTGCCCAAGCGTGGGTTGCCCCGTAGTTGGCGGAAGAGGGCGGGGTATTCAGGTAGCCGCTGACGAAACGCGCGGCCAGTCCGAAGTGACGCGCCGCTTCCATGAACAGGAACGCCCAATCGCGGCAGGAGCCGCTACCGAGCGAGAGAGTCTGGGCGGGAGTCTGCACGCCGGGCTCTTCGCGCACGCGATAGGAGAGCGATTGGTGGATGTGCGCATTGAGGCGTTGCAGTAGCGCGAAGGTCTGGTTGGGCTCGTTCCCTTGGCGTAGCGCGCTGAGCCAGCTCGCAAGCGCAGCCTGTTCGTTCGCGTTGCGAACCTCAGCAACGATGTAAGGAGACAGCACGGCCGCGTCTTCGGGCGCGTAAGCAAACGGGTAGTCCACCGCATGGTCGGCCAGCAAAAAGTCGAAGGGCGCCTGGTTGTATTGTTGCACGATGACGTGGCTCTCGACCATGAGCTGGATAGCAGGCAGCTCGAACGTCACGACCGCGACGGAGTTGTCTTCCACGTCCCGACTCCAGCGGAGACTGGACGCCGGAGTGGTACGCACGCTGACCGACTCGACGCGAAGCTCATGCCCTTCCCTCGGGCGCAGCCGCAAGGCGTGAGGGCCGAGCTGCACGGTCGTCGTGAAGTTGTAATACGTGCGGTGGAGAATCTCGTAGCGCTGCATGTCTGTGCAGACAGCATACTCCGCGCTCAGCTCCAAGCGCCGCTGCCACGAACCGGGGCTTAGAAGCCGCCCCGGAAGGGCGAGATCTTCAATGGCAGAGCTGATCCGAGAGGAAACGATAGTGTCCGCCCGAATTGTCCGTCCAATACACGACCACATGTCCGCCTCCGCGCACGACGCGCGGCTCGGTCGGGGCACTGGAGCTCGTGCTCACGTCGGCGTCGTCCATGAGCTTACAGGCGTTGTCGAAGCGGTAGAGGTGGATGAGGTTGCTATCCGGTGAGGTCGCGACGACCACGTTGCCATTGGCCGAGTCGCTCACTGCAAGTTGCTGGTTCTGGGGACCGGTGCCGAACGGAATCACGCTCGAGGTGCATTGCGTCGCACCGTTCGCTTTCTTGATCATGAAGCGAAAGCCCACGCCTTCGATCCAGGCAAGTCCGTAGCCGGCGCTGATCGTTTCAAGATCAGCGTACAGCGCGCTGGTCGACAGCTGTTCCGTCGCGCCGGACGCGAGCGTCGCAGAAAGCAAAGCCCAGTTGAGCGTCTTGGGCGAGAACAGCTGCCAGATCACACCCGAGCTGGTGCCGTTGGAAGCGACTTGCGGATTGTACGAATCCCACGTGCCCGAGATGGGAACGTTGACCGTCAGCGGTGTGCCCGACCGAGTCTGCGTAGTGAAGCCGAGATTGCCGGAGGTGGCGCCCGCGAACAGCAAATCACCTTGGCCGCGCGCCGTGACGTCGCCTTTGCCGGGCGAAATGACGTCGACCCAGCAGCAGCTGGTAAAGGCCATCAAGCCCGCGTTGCCGTTCAGCCCGCCAATACCGTTCTTGGCGTAAGCGACGCCAAAATTGCCCAGCTCCACTCCCCAGGCCAGATGCGGGTCGAGGTAGGTCGTGGTCGCCGTCGGCGAGAAGATGGTGCCCGCGCTGACACTGCCCACGCCGGTCGTGGAGATGCTTCCGTAAATGAGACCACCCTCACTCGCCGAGGTGCCGACCACGCCAAAGGTACCGTCATTCACCGCCGCAACCGCGGCGTGGTTGAGGCGCGCCATATTTTGGGTGGCGCCGACCAAGGGCAGCCCGTCAGACATGTCGAGCTTCTTGTCGCAGTCGTTGTCGATGCCGTCGCACAGCTCGGTAGCGCCTGGGAAAATCGCGCCTTGCGTGTCGTCGCAATCGTCACCCGGAGCTGCCGCGCACGCAGTAGTGCCGTGCCCGTCACTGTCGTTGTCGAGCGCGACCTGAACGCAGTTCGTGCCCGCGCAATTCCACTTACAACCTGTGCCCGGGGCATTGCAGGTGATGCCGTCGCCAGCGAAGCCGGATTTGCAGGCGCACGTTTTGCTGCCGGTCGTGTTCGTGCACGTCGCATTGGCGCTGCAACCGCCGTTGTTGGTCGCACACTCGTTCACGTCCGTGCAGGTGACCCCATTGCCGCTAAACCCCGTATTACAGGCGCACGTTTTGCTGCCGGTCGTGTTCGTACACGACGCATTGGCGCTGCAACCGCCGTTGTTGGTCAGGCACTCGTTCACGTCCGTGCACGTCGCGCCATCGCCGCTAAAGCCTGTATTGCAGGCGCACGTTTTACTGCCGATCGTGTTCGTACACGACGCATTGGCGTTGCAACCGCCGTTGTTGGTCATGCACTCGTTCACGTCCGTGCACGTCACGCCGTCGCCGGTGTAGCCGCCTTTGCACGCGCAGCTGTAGCTACCCGCGGTGTTCGAGCAGGTCGCGTTCCCACTGCAGCCGCCATTGTTGCTGGCGCACTCGTTGACATCCACGCAGCCCGTCGAGCCGGTGCCGTTGTAGCCGAGAGGACACCCGCCGCAAGAGAATGAGCCGGGCGCATTCGTGCACTTGACGTGCGAATCGCAGCCGCCGTTGTTGGTCGCGCACTCGTCGACATCGACGCAGCCGGTCGCGCCGCCGCCGTTGTAACCCGACGGACAGTTGCCGCAGGTGTACCCGCCAGGGGTGTTTTTGCAAGTCACCGTCGTGTCGCAGCCGCCGTTGTTGGCGGCGCACTCGTCGATGTCGGCGCAACCCGACTCACCCGTGCCGTTGTAGCCGAAGGGGCAATTGCCGCACACGCGCGCGCCAGGCGTATTGGTGCACTTCACCGCCTTGTCGCAACCGCCGTTGTTGCTTGCGCACTCGTCGATGTCGACGCAGCCCGTAGCCGGAGCCCCGGTGTAGCCGGCTGGGCAACCAGCGCAGGTCGAGGAGCCCGGCGTATTGGTGCAAGCCACCAGAGCGTCGCAGCCACCGTTCAGATTCGTGCACTCATCGATGTCTTGGCAGAGGGTGCCGTCGCTCCGCGGATCCGTGTAACCCGTGGGGCACACGCAGTGCGCATCGGCGTCCGTGCCGGTACAGCTGGCTTCGGCGGCGCAAGTGAGCCCAGCACAGCCGACGATTGTGCCGGGATCACCGCCAACACCTGCCATGTCGCCCGAGCCGTCCCCGCCCATTCCGCCCTCGGCGCTCGACGGCGCACCGCCGGCTCCGGCGCGCCCAGCGCCGCCCGCCTTGCCTGATGCTCCGGCGCTCGTAGCCAGCTCGCCTGCAGCGCCGCCGTCCGAATTGAACTTCCTAGCGTGCTCCGAGCAGGCTGAGGGAGCCAGCGCAGCCACTAGGACAAATATCCAGAAAGCCCCCGAATTCAGCCACGTCTTCATCGGTCGATCCACCCTTGTGCAGGCGAGCGACCTTATATATCACCATCGCGGCGAATTGCCCGCGCGGAGAACAAATTCTTCGCGTCAAGGAGCTTTCAGAATGCCTCAGAACGCGACGGCGCTGCCACTGATGAATAGTGCGCAACTGCCGCCTCACTGCGCCCGAAGTCGCAAGTATGAATCAATCCGGCGCCTTCTCGGCCTTCGCTCATTTGCTAGCCATCCCATTTCTGCTCGCTGCCTGTTCGGGTGGCGATGACGGCACGAGCAAGTCGCTCACCGCTTCCTGCCGTGGCTCATACATTTGCGTAATCGACGGCGAGCCCGTCGATTCCGGGCTGACCAAGACCAACGCGGGTCGTTGCTACCTTGGTAGTTTGGAGCTCGGCCCCGACGGAACCTCGCCAGCCGTCGATGGACGCGCATACACCTGGTCGGGCGACGCGAGCCGAATCGATATTTGCCAAGGCCCGCATTGCTTCTCTTGCTATCCGAGCGGTCCTGCAACGGGCGGTCCTGCATCCGGCAGCGGTGCTGCGCCCGGTAGTCCTGCACCCGGCAGCGGTGCTGGACCCGGTAGTCCTACACCCGGTAGTCCTGCACCCGGCAGCGGTGCTGCACCCGGTACTCCTGCACCCGGCAGCGGTGCTGCACCCGGCAGCGGTGCTGCATCCGGCAGCGGTGCTGCATCCGGCAGCGGTGCTGCATCCGGCAGCGGTGGTGCATCGGGTAGTCCTGCACCCGGCAGTCCTGCATCCAACGGAGGTGCCTCATCGGGCAGGGCGCCGTCCGGTAGCGGGCCTCAGGCGGCAGGGGCGCCGTCCGATAGCGGACCTCAGGCGGCAGGGGCGCCATCCGAGGGCAGCCACTGAACGGGGTCCAACCCCTGCTGCAGAGCCACTAGCGACGCGCGTCTGATGGCCTCTGAAGCTGCAGCGTTAATTTTCAGATAAAAATACGACAAATGCGCCGTCACAAAGCCTGCCGGCGTCGTCGATCGGTGACAATTCAATGACAACATGAGTATCCCGAGCGGCCTCGTCCGGCAACATGCACTTACCCTTTGCTTTTGCCTGAGCGCTGCGAGTGCCTGCGGCAGCAGCGACGGCGGCTTATCGAGCACCGCAACTGCGGGCGGAAGCGCCGGAGAGTTTGGCTCGCTGACGGCGGGCGCGGGTTCGCTCGCTGGCCAGGGCGGCACGAACGCAGCCGGCACTGGCGCTGGCGGCTCGAGCGCCGGCTCGCCCGCGGGATCCGCAGGTGTGAGCAGCGGCTCGAGCGCCGGCGCGGGCAATGCCGGGTACACGAGCAGCAGCGCAGGCAACGTCGGATCAGCGGGCAGCGCAGGCAACGTCGGATCGGCGGGCAGCGCAGGCAACGTCGGATCGGCGGGCGCGGGCAGCACCACCTCGACCGCGCACTTCAGCTTTTTCGTGACTAGCTTGGAAGCAATTCGACGCGAATCGAAGAACCAAAATGGCTACGGCGGGAACCTCGGTGGTCTCGCCGGCGCAGATGCGATCTGCACGCGCATTGCCGAGGCGGCCGTGCCCGGGTCTGGTGCCAAAGGCTGGAGAGCGTTCCTGAGCACCTCCACGGTCAATGCCATCGAGCGCATCGGGACAGGCCCCTGGTACGATCGCAACGACAAGTTGGTGGCCAGCGATCGTGCGGGTCTGCTGCAAGAGCGGCCCAGCGGCAGCACGACGGTCAATGATTTGCCGAATGAGCTCGGCGTCCCCAATCGAGCGGGCAGCGGCACGGGGATGGACGACAACCACGACACCATCACCGGCTCGAACACTCAGGGCAAGTGGGACGGCGGAGGGACTTGCAGCGACTGGACGAGCGCCACGGGCAGCGACGGGCCGCGCGTCGGTCACTCTTGGCCCGCTCAAAGCGGCAAATCGTGGATCGAAGCCCACACCGCACCTGGCTGCGAGCCGAGCGTCGCCTTGGTCCAAACCGGCGGCGGCACCGGCAACGGCATTGGGAACGGCGGCGGCTACGGCGGTTTCTACTGCTTCGCGCTGAAGCCGTAGCGCAGAGCGCAACACGAACTGCGCTTGGATCGCGCAGCTGCGCTGAGTAGCCTGGCCCAGGATGGACGCTAACCTGACCGGGCGAGTGATCGCGATCGGCGATCTGAACGGCGCCTACGACGTGTTGCTCGATCTCCTACGCGGCACTGGCCTCGTGAACCGTAAGCTCGATTGGACCGGCAAGCGCGACGAGCTGGTTCAGATGGGGGATCTGTTCAACCGCGGGGGCGGTGCCGCGCAGGCGCTCCGCTTGCTGCTCGAGCTCAAAAGACAGGCCCGCAAGGCTGGCGGCAAGGTCACCATCCTGCTCGGCAATCACGAGGTGATGACCGCGCTGCGGCACGAAGGCTACTGTACGGAGGACGAATACCTCACGTTTGCCAGCGCGGCAGAGCGACGTGCTTGGCCAGCGCGGGTGCAGCGAGCGATGTGGCGACTGATTCGCCAGCGACCGAAGGGCATCTTGTTGCCGATCGAGCCACGGCTCGAAGCTTGGAAGATCGAGCACGTGCCGGGGCGTACGGAGCTTCGGCGCGCGCTCGGTCCGCGCGGCGCGCTCGGTCGCGCGCTGCGCGCCCTGCCCGTGGCCTACGTCACTTCGCAGACCTTGTTCGTACACGGGGGCCTCCTGCCCGCTTGGGCAGAGGCAGGTGTCGAAGGCTTGAATCGACAGGCGCGCGAGTGCTGGGCGGCAGCGCGCGTCAATCTTTGGTCCTTGCCTAAAAGGAGCTTGTTTCGCAGCGCTACGGGTCCCCTTTGGGATCGCAGCTTGGTGCGAGGTGGGCCCGAAGCCAACCGTCAACTTCGCGAAACCCTCGAGCTACTCGGCGCCCAGCGCATGGTCATCGGTCACACACAGACCGCCTCGCTGCCGCGCGGTCGAGCAGGGCGGATCCTGGTCACGGGCTCGGGACGCCTGGTCGCCGTCGACGTGGGTCTCAGTTCGAGCGAGCGGGCGGCAAGCGCCGCGTTGATCATCGAGGGCGAGCGCGGTCATGAATGGACTTCCGAAGGCACCCGCTTGCTGTGGGACCGGCAAAGTGCCAGCGCCCAGCGCCGATGAACGGTCACGGGCCCAGGATCCAACACGGACTTCGCCATGTACCCTGTGCCGCCGTAGCCCCCTCACCCAACACGTCGCCGACTGAAGTGTCGGAGCCGAACGTATAGAGCGGCCAGCCATTGTACGCGCTCTGCGGCGCTCCGTCGACCTCCAATCACTGTCGGGAGCCGGCCTTGTCGACTGTCGACATCCGACAGTCGCGGTTACGAGCGTGACGCCTCCCATTCGCGAAGATCGCTTCCGACAGGAACCATCGTCGGCATTCGATCGGTATTTACATTTTCACCAATCCAACGACAACGCGAGCACGAGCGGTCGCTGCCGGTTCTGCACACTTGATCTTTGGACACGGGGAGAGCTTTGGTGAGCGCGTCGCGGCCTGGGATTTGGGATGCCGCGACCCGAACAGAAAAGAGGAGTGGATGAAAAATCTTCGAACGGGCGGGTGGAGGTTTGTTTTGGGGCTTGGGGTAGCGCTAGGCAGCGCTGCGATCTATTCGTGCAGCGCACGATCGCCGGGGGAAGAGGCGATCTCGTCGCAAAGCGCAGCACTCACGGTCAACTCCATCCCATGCGAGTCGTGGTCGCACGCGGTGGTGGCCAACACGGGCAGCGTCACTTTCCTCAATTCACAGGCCACCGTCGATTCCTATCGCTCGAGCTCCGGCGCGTACGGCGGTGCCAACGTGGGGAGTGACGCCATCATCGAAGCCGCGGCAGCCTTCACCAACAACGGAGGAACTCTGAGGGGCAAAGCAATCACGAGCTCACCTGCACACCTCGCGGTCGTGCCCGTGCCGGCTGGCGCGAGGAACTTGCCGTTGGGCTCGACAACGCCGGGCTCCGTCAACATCAACAACGCGAGTGGCAGTATCACGCTCGCGCCTGGAAATTACGTCGCTGCGAACATCAACGTGAACTTCCCAGGGTCGATCACCATCTCGCCTCCGGGCGTGGTTCGCATTTGGGTGACGGGCACGCTCAACCTGGGCGGCAACGAAAACGTCAACGGCTTGCCGAGCAACCTGGCCTTCATGGTCACCAGCTCGGCGACCGTGAACGTGAACAGCGGCGGCAAGCTCTTTGGCCTCATCTATGCGCCAACCTCCACGGTGAACTTGAACTCTCAGGTGTTCGGGTCCGTGGTCGGTGGCAGCGTCACGCTGAATTCCGGATCCGCCGTGCACACCGACAATTCCGCCCATTGCGACCCGTCGAGCGGAGGCGCCGGTACGCCGCCACCGGTTTCGACGCATGCACCACGGAAGTTGCCGCTGCCCCCCAAGACGCTGGGCTGTTACCGGGGAACGGCCAACGGCTGGGTCGCGGTCACGTGTGACCCGAGCTCGAGCTTCAAGCCCGAAGCGGTCAGTCAAAATGCGGTCACCACGCCCAATGCCGGCTCAGCCACGATCCCATTTCAATTCGCGCAGCTGGAGCAAACATTCACTGCGTACCAGTCCGAAGTCGACACCCTTGGCGGGATGACCACGGGCAACAACAGCTTCAGCATTCAGGGAAATACCGTGCCCTTTCCCGGCAACAATACGCCGGCCGGCAGTGTCACGCCCGATACGGACTGGGTGCAATTCGCACTGTCGGCTAGCTCGAGCAGCACGGCCGTGTTCATTCAGACCTGGGACGTCAGTCAGTTCAACCGGGTCGGGGGCGTGTGCCCCGGCAACGTGTGCAGCATCGCCTGCGGCTGCACGACATACGGCATGAGTACCGGGAGTATTCCCACGCGCCCGACTGGATTCACTCAGTTCGATTTTTCGACGGTTGCGGGCTCGGTCTACAATGACACCAACAACCTGCCCGTGATCGGCATGGTGGCTCAATTCAGCTGGTTCGACACCAACAACGATCCCAACAACTTCCGCGGCTTGTACTCGATCGTCGCCCCCGACCAGTACGGTTTGGCGGGCAGGTGGACCGACTTCAGCGGCGCCGTGCTCGGAGCTGGCTCCGGCTCGGCCGCCAACTTCACCAATACGTCCGTGCTGCATCGAACGCTTGCCGGTTCCTGCGCCAACGGCACGCCTCCGCTGCAAGGGATCCCCTGGCCGGGAAACTGCACGGGCTCACCGCAGTTGTTGCCGGCGACGAGAATCACCTCGGTTTCCCCCACTGGCGAGACGAACAATCTCTGCCAGGTGGGAGCATCGACACCGCTCGCCGCTGCCAGTTCCAACTTGGTGTTCTTTCAGGACCTCTGGTCGAGCACGTGCGCGCCTGCGCCCACCTGCATCTCCAACGCAAACCGCATTTTCATTCGTTCCACGGACGAAGACACCGGCGCCAGGCCAATCAACGTCGGTGTCACGCCGTTCTGGGAGAGTCCCGATATCTTCGTAGTGCCGCAAGGAACGCCCGTGTCCGTGAACGGCATCTCGACCGAGACGCTGATCACCCCGGGCAACACGTTCGACGTCTACGTGCGGGTCAACAATGACTTCGGTTGCAGCGCAGTCAACACGGCTCAGACCCTCGTGTACATTGCGGATCCTTCCGCGCTCTCGACCCAGTGGATCTCGATTACCGGCAATCAGTACCAAAGCGGCCCCGGTAATCCGGGCGTCAACGTGCCCGCCGGTGGTCGAGCTCTGCTCGGCCCGTTCTCCTTCCTGGCACCGATGAATGTCGGCGATGGGCATAAATGCCTGCTCGCCGCGATCCAGGCGCAGAACGAACCCGGTCCCGCGGACACGACCAACCCGCTTGCCACATTCCAAGTTGGACAGCGCAATCTGGAGTTCGACAACTGCCACGTACCCATCACGAACGCGACGGCCACGAACGGAACCGTGACGCTGACGATTAGCGCGGTCGGAGCGACCCCGAGCCTCAGCGGAGCGAACAGTCTCTCGGTCACGTTTCCCGACCCGGGCTCGACGTTCTACAACGCTTGGCTGGCGGGATCTGGCACCGCATACGGGCTCTCTCAGGCCGGCGGCCTGACGACGGTGCGTCTGGGTCAGGTCAGCGTCACCTTGGCGCCCATTCCAATCGCTGCCGGTCAGTCCATCACCGCGACCGACCAGGTGACGCTTGGAACCGGCGAATCGCAGACGACGCTCCAGGTACAGGCGACGCTCAAAGACGGCACCGGAACGGTCGTGGTCGCCAACGGCGTGTCGTGCGTCGTGAGTGCCCCGGTCAACCCCGGCTGAGCCGATCGTCACAGCATCAGCAGACAAAAGACGGGGGCACCGGACTTCCCGGTGCTCCCGTCACTCGAGCGGAGCGCAGATGGAGCCCGACGGGCATTGGCCATCTGCAGAGCAACCACATTGATGGGTAGACAGATCACAGATGCCTACGCAATCGGCATTCTCGAAGCACGGCTTGATGAGACCCGGTAGGGCACCGCAGAACTTGTCACCGTCGTCGTCCGCAGCCGAGCAGAAGGCTTTCGGATTGCTGCAGTCGGTGTCCATCAGACAAGGCTCGACACAACGTGGGAAACCCAAGACCGAACGGCACATGCTCTTCGGCCCGTTCGTCTGCGCGCAATCAGCGTCAGCGGTGCAGCCCAGCGAGACACAATGCCGATCCTGACAGTCGAGATTGTTGGGGTATGAGCAGTCGCTGCAACAGTCTGCTTTCGTTGCGCAATAGGGCTCGCACGAGCCCGTGTTTTGTGCGGCTCCAGCGCTGCCAGCCGATGCGCCACTCGTGCCGGCGGCTTCCAGCGCGCCAGCCGCGCCAGCGGTCGACAGCGTGCCAGCCGTGCCACCGGTCGGCGGCGCGCCAGCTGCGCTCAGCTCGCCAGCCATGCCGCCTCCGCCTGCAGGCGAGCTCTGGCGTTCCTTCCCACCGCAGCCGACGACGCTGAAGAGCCCCATGAGTACCCCGAACAGTATTGATCTCATGTCGATGTCGACGCTTACCACCGTTTGCCCCGACATGCCCGGCAGCCATCGTCAATCGAACACCAGCTCAGCGAGCACGGCTGGCCTCACTGTGTCGGCTTTCGTCGATGCTCATCGCATGATTGCTCTCATGCCGGCACTGGTGATTGCCCTTTCAGGTCTCAGCGCCTGCGGGAGCTCGGCTGCGGGCGACGGACCTTACGCAAACGCGCGAGGCGAAGCAGGCAGCGATGGCGGCGGGCGAGCCGCTGGCGGCTCTGCACAGGGAGGCAGCATCAGCAGCGGCGGCATGAGTGGAATGAACGCAATCAACGTGAGCGGAGCGGGCAACGAGACTGCGGGCGGTGCCGGTAACGCTTCTGGGCAAGGCGGGGCGGGCGGCGACACGAGCACCGACGACAGCGGAGCGTCGTCGTGCCCGTTGAACAGGGACTTTGCGCCGCCGTGCAATGCGTTGATCCCTTCAGGGCCTCCGGTAACGAGTACCTGTTCCACCACGGCGCCCCCGCCGGCAGAAGGTGGCACTCCGGTCGACGGCGTCTACGAGCTCGAGACAGCGACTTGGTACGGTGATTGTCAGGACACGCAAACGGTCCAAAGCACGTGGCTCGTGTGCGGCGACCTGTGGGACGTCGCAGTTGCGAGCAACGCGATGGTCACTCGCACGAACTACACTTCGGCCGAGCAAGGAACAGCGGTCACCCTCAACCCCATTTGCGTGTCACAAGGGAGCGCGGCCGGGACGACGCGCGACTTCAGCGTCGCGCCTGGCAAGCTCACGCTCGAGAGTCACCACGGGACCTCGACATTGGTCAATACTTACGCTCTGAAAAAGTAGGCTCGGTTTTCGGGAGGATTCTGTGCGGTACATTGAGTCTGTAGTACGCCTAGTGATTTCGCTGCTGTTGCTCGCGGGCACGGGCTGTAGCAGCTCGAGCGATGACGCCTCGGGTGCCGGGGCCGGCTACCCCAATGCAGCAGGCGCCATGAGCGCGGCTGGTCAAGACAGCGGCTCGGCGGGGACAGACCCGGGCAGCGACAGCGCGGGTGACACTGGCTCGGCGGGCAGCAAGGGCACAGCGGGCGGGACTTCACCTGGCGCGAGCGGCTCGGGCGGCTCTGCTGCGGGGGGCGTCGGCGGCGCAGTCGGGGTTGCGGGCTCCGAGCCCTCGGCGAGCGAACAGTTTGCGCCCATCGCCTCGGCATTTTGTGCGGCCGCTCGAACTTGTTGCAGCGAGCAACATGTCGAGACGACCCTCACTGATTGCGAAACTGAATTTGCCACTCGTCAATCCGCGCTGGCCTCGGTCGACAAGGGCAGCGTCGCGGTCGATCGGGCAGCCCTGGCGAAGTGTTCTGCCGCCTACCAGCAGGCGGCAGCCAAGTGCGATCAGAGCGCGCTCCTCAGCGCGTGCAACGGCGTTTTCTTGGGCACGAAGGCCGCCGGCGAAGCGTGCAGCAACGTGTACGAGTGCGCGCGGACCGCGGGACCAATGGTCTGCCTATTCGCGAACGACGCGACCATCGGCGTGTGCAAGCGAGTGCCCCAGGGCAAGGCCGGGGACGCCTGCTTGGGCAGCTGCCCAGCGGGCGAAGACTGCTCTTCGGTGACGGCCGGCACTAGCGATACGAACCTCACTCTGTGCTTCGAGCAGGACGGTCTCTACTGTGACACCTCGAGTAGCAATCCCCTCTGCAAGTCGCTGATCGCCGCGGGTGACAACTGCACGAGCGACGATGCCTGCGGCAGCGCTCGGCTTTGCGACACGACCTGTCAGGCACGCGGGTCGCTCAATGCTGCCTGCGGCGCAGGTTGTCTCCGCGAGCTGACCTGCGGCAACGACGACAAGTGCCACGCGCCGTCACTTGCGAATGGCGGCGTGTGCAGCGGCTATCCGCCCGCCCCCTAGCTGTTTACGCCGCGCTAGGCAGGGCCTGCAAACGCCGTTCACGGGCGGGGAAGCCCCGCCGCTCTTGCTGCGGCGGTGGCCTCGTCGAGGGCGTTCAAGATGCTACGCGCGCGCTGCAGGAAAGCTTCTCCGGAAGGCAAAAGGCGCATGCCACGGGGGGTGCGCGCGAAGAGCGGCGTGCCAATCTCTGCTTCGAGCGCTTGGATTTGGCGGCTGACCGGGGGCTGCGCGATGTGCAGTTTTTCCGCGGCGCGGCCCACGTTTCCTTCTTCTGCAACGGCAACGAAGTAGCGGATCTGCGCGAGGCTCACGGCGGTAGCATACCAAAACGGTATTGGATCGGCGAGCGTTGCCTTTGCATGGTGCTGGCATGGGTATCGAAATCCTGACGCCAGTCGAGATCGTGAAGATGCGCAAGGCTGGGCAGGCGGCGGCGGACACTTTGGCCTACGTGGCTGCTCGCATCCAACCGGGCATCAGCACGGGCGACATCGAACGCTGGGTACGAGAGGACACTGCGCGTCGCGGTGGCACGCCCAGCCAGCTGGGCTACAAGGGCTTCCCGGCCGCGGTCTGCACCAGCCGCAACAGTGTCGTGTGTCACGGCATCCCCCGAGACGATGAGCTGCTCGTCGATGGCGACATCGTGAACGTGGACGTGACCACCGAAGTCGACGGCTATCACGGCGACACCTCTGCCACGTTCTTGGTGGGCAATGTCAAAGCAGAGGCGGTGCGGCTGGTGGAAGCCGCGCGCCGCTGCCGCGACGCAGGGATCGCGGTGGTTCGCGACCAAGCCCGGCTGGGTGATATCGGCGCGGCCATCGCGGAACAGGCGCGGAAGGAGGGCGTCAGCGTCGTGACCGAGCTCGGCGGCCACGGCATCGGGCGCAAGATGCACCTCGAGCCGCACGTGCCTCACACTGGCAAACGCGGCGCTGGCATTCGTCTCAAAGCGGGCATGGCGCTCACCATCGAGCCCATGGTCAACCAAGGCCGCGCCGAGGTCGTGTTCCTCGACGACGGCTGGACCGTCACGACCGCCGACGGAACGCTCTCTGCCCAGTGGGAGCACACCGTGATCGTCACCGCGAACGGTTGCGAGTTGACGACCGCACGCTGACGCCCGTGGAGCGTCACGCAACCCGTGAGTGGCCCGAACTGATGCTGCGGGCTGAAAGCGGTGCTCGGCTGAGCACTACTTTCGTCGTGCGTTCGAGGAGAGCACGCGGGGCATCGTCCCAATCAGCGACCAGCGTGTTGACCTTGCGCGCATCGAACAGCCCGTTTTCCAGTAGTTGCAACACCGCTGACAAATCCGCACGCGGATGCGAGATGCCGACGTGGAGCGTCGCGCACTTCAAGAACATCTTCCACAGCGGCAGCGGCGTGGTGCGCCGCAGATAAAAGCCAATTGCGGTGCAGGTGCCACCAGGAGCCAGCGCGCCAATGGCATAACTCAGGCCTTCGGTGGTGCTGCTCGCGTCGACAGAGATAGGGTATCCGCCGGACAGAAGCGCCTCTCCGCGTCTGTACCAGGGCTCTTTTCTCGTGATCGGAATTGGATTTGCCCCCAACTGCTCCGCCAACGCCAGGCGTGTTCTGCTGCTATCGAGATAGTCGATGTGCGATGCGCCGAGCGCCTTTGCGATGCCCACGGCATACAGACCGATGCTCTTGGCGCTGCCACCGACGATCAGCACCGGCGCGCCTGGCGTTCGCAGTAAATGCGGCGCCACGGTGCGGTAGGCATCGGGCAGGTTATCGCTCGCGCTCGCTGCAGCAAGCGGATCCACGTTCGAAGGCACCCGGACCAACATGGCGTCGGCGAACGGCACGCGCAGCACATCGCTGACCATGCCCCCATGACGGCCGAAACCCGCGCCGAAGCCATAGGCGGAGACGGCACGCTCAGCGCGTAGCGCTCGGCATTTCGAGGTCAGACCGGCAGCGCATTCCGGGCAATTTCCGCACGAAATAGCCCAGGGAACACTGACCACGTCGCCCACGGCAAAGCGCTGCACTCCTGCGCCGCAGTGCGTGACTTCGGCCACACACTCGTGACCGTAGGCGAAAGGCCCGAGCAGCGGATTCGAACTTGGCGAGTCGAAAGCTTCATCGCAAATGTGCAACTTGGCACCCAATGACAGCATGCGCCCCGCATCGCGTTGCAAAAACAGCGCGTCGCCGTCACACCGTGCCGCCACGAACGGCCGCACGAGCGCGTCCGTTTCCAGCAACAAGCTCGGTTCGGGGACGTCCCTCCACAGCAAACTCCGCGCCCTCACGTACTGAAGTTCCCTCATGCGCCCGGTTTACTCGCATGCTCTGCTTGATGGGGTCAGCTTTGCGTCAGCGTTCGGTCAGCTCGAGTTGGTGTTTCGAAATCGCTTCCGAAAGACTCGCCTGCAGCTTCGCAAATTCAACGTATTGAAAGAGCACCCAGGCGCCGCCGCACAGCGCGATGGCAAGAGGGCCAAGCTTTTCGATAAGCTCGAGTGGTGAAGGGCGCCGTCTCACCCCAGGTCCTCGTGGTCGAGATCCGCAGCCCACAAAGTTCAGACCAGCGCTCGCGACCTCGGAGTCTTGCGCGGAACTGACAGCGTGCCTCGCCAGATCCCAGCGAGAGGGTCGGCTCGTCGAACGACGATCACGCTGGGTCGGAGGGGGCCATTCTCGTCCAGCGCTTCGACGGGACGCATATGCACAAGCTTGCAGGAGCCGTCGGCAACGGATCGGCGCGCTCCAGAGTGCTGGGTCCGTGCCCTCCGAGATTTGTTTTGTGGATGGTCACCCAAGGCGTCCCGGCCGGGCCCAGCCTTCGGCGTCACTGGCGTCGCGTCCGCAATGCGACGCCGAAGGCTACGCCGCGGCGCGCCCGACACGCGTGACCATCAAAAACCATCAAGCAAGCCAGCGCCGGGTTGCGAGCGATGGCCTGCGCTCAGCGAGGCTTGGGAGCCGGGTTACACCGCAGGCGCGCGTCCGAGCCTGCGAGCACTCACGGCCCTGAACGACCTGCTCAGCCCATGCGGACGGCTCCGGGTCCGTCCGCGCCCCCAGAAACGTGGCAGTCTTCGGGCGTTCGTTTGCATCTTTGTGGATGCTCTACCGATAATCCAAATCAGATGCACGGTGTCCGAGGCCGGCTTCGGGCCGAGGCCAACCGATCCTCGGATCGCGGCTCCGAAGCGACCCACGCCCCGCTCGCTCGTGCCGAAGTCGGCCCTGCGCGACCTATTCCGGCCAACCGGACTCGGCCAAATCGACGGGCGTGGGATGGCCCGAAGTTACTGGTCTCAGCGCATACCGCCTGACGCGATCAGCGTTTCGCCGGTCAGCCAACGCGACTCCTTGGACGCCAAAAAGACGGCGATGTCGGCGATCTCCTCGGGTTGTCCCACGCGACCGAAGGGGGCTTGCGCCACGATCGCTTTCTCGAAATCGGAGCCGATGAAGCCCGCGCTGTGGGTGCCCTCGGTTTCGACGATCCCGGGGTTGATGGTGTTGACGCGTATTTTTCGCTCGCCGAACTCTCGCGAGAGGACGCCGGTGATGGCATCGACGGCGCCTTTGGTCGCGGTGTAGACGGCGCTGTTCGGAGGCGTGGTGCGGCTGACGGCGGAGCCGACGTTGATCACGCTACCGCCTTCAGGCAGGTGCTTGGCAGCGGCCTGCGTCACGAGCAAGAGACCGAGCACGTTGGTGTTGAATTGCCGATGAAAGCTGTCTTCGGTGATGGCCTCGATGGGCGCGAACTCGTAGATGCCGGAGTTGTTGACGAGCACGTCGAGTCGGCCGAAGGCCTTCAAGCTGTCGTCGATCAAAGCCTGCGCCTGGTCGGCTTTCGAGACGTCGGCTTTCACCGCGAGCGCTTTTCCACCCTGGGCCGTGATGGCTTCGACCACCTTGTCCGCCCCGGGTTTGCTCGAAACGTAGTTCACGACCACCGAAGCGCCCTCGGCAGCCAGCGCTTTGGCGATCGCCGCGCCAATGCCCTTGGATGCCCCGGTCACGATTGCCACCTTGCCATTGAGCTTGCTCATGTTCGTTCCCTTTTTTGATGGAAGCGCCAGGCGCCGCCTTGTTCGTTAGTTCTAAACTGCGGAACAATTGAACTTCGTCAAGGGGTGGCTAGACTGATTTCATGAAGCCCCTGGTTCACCCGGCGCTGGAAGACATCACCGTGGAGGGCATTCTGCACGCGCTGTCCGACCCCACCCGTGTGGAGATATTCGCGAAGATCGCGGACGCGGGCCGCTCGGCCAACTGTTCCGCTTTCCTGACCGTGGGAGAAAAAGCGGTTCCGAAGTCCACGCTATCTCAACATTTCAAAGTGCTGCGCGATGCGGGGCTCGTGCGTTCGGAACGGATGGGCGTGGAGATGCTGAACAGCTCGCGCTGCGCCGAGATCGAGACGCGCTTCCCCGGTTTGCTGCAGGCGATCGTCGGCGCCCTGAAGGTTCAATCCGGCGAGCGCGGTGTCAAGCGCACGGCGAAGAAGGCCAAGGCCAGGTCGTGAGTCGAGGGCTTCCGTTCTACCGCTGCCGGCGCGCGTGAATTCTGTCGTTCGAGCACGGTATCTGCGCCGATACCGAACGGACATGCGAGCCAAAAGCGAGCGCCGGATCACGCTCTCGTCGAAACGGTTGCACAATCGCCCACGGATTCAGCTTCGTTGCCTCCTCGTCGGAACGGAGCGACCCTTCGGAGCATGAAGGTGATCGTCACCGGCGTGACCGGGATGGTGGGCGAAGGCGTGCTGCTCGAGTGTCTCGACCACCCCGCGGTCGAGCGCGTGCTGTCAGTCTCGCGTCGCCCTTCGGGACACGCGCATCCCAAGCTGCAAGAGTTGCTCGTGGCGGACTTTCGGGAGCTCGGCGCGGTGGAGGGGCAGCTGAGCGGTTACGATGGCTGTTTCTATTGTGCGGGGGTCAGCTCGGTCGGAATGAACGAGGCCGACTACACGCGCATTACCTTCGAGACGCCGCTTTCGTTTGCCCAGACTTTGGCGCGACTCAAC